>Ga0209167_10000997_pt1 | contig 17790 bp, 26 predicted proteins | sample Coa_R1_9_FD_187154 | JGI IMG/M metagenome (GOLD analysis project Ga0209167, IMG submission 187154) | Surface soil microbial communities from Centralia Pennsylvania, which are recovering from an underground coalmine fire - Coalmine... | ecosystem: Environmental > Terrestrial > Soil >... | reverse complement strand
CTTACCCCATTTTTATTACTATTCTTCCCCTACTACATTCTCTATCTTGTTACGTTGTTTATTTATATGTCTTTCTAATATATCCCTAACTACTTCTTGTAGTGTCATGTCTTTATCTATGGATATAATCTTTAACTTCTTCCAACATTCTACTGTTACCTCTATATTTATATTCTTGTTACCTTTTGTTACCATGACTACTTCCTTATTTATTACTGTTATTTATCTTATTTACATACATAATATAAATGCAATTATACCGATGTATCATCACTTGTCAACTTATCATCAAACTTTTTTTTGTATTTCTTTACGCATCTCACAATAATATCCGTCATGGATTCTTCTTGTTCAGCAGCTGTCTTTTTTAAGAACATCCATATGTCTTTTGGCATGCGCATGTTAAAAGTTTTTATCTCTGTCTTTTTACTTCCCATTTTGTTAATCCTTTTGATTGCTTATTTATTGAATTGATTAAATGTATCACATTATGGATATTTTTACAATTGTGGTGAATTAGCTGCTTGTATTGCCGAGTATCACCTATAATTTTGAAGTATTTTTTTATTGCGAATCATGTGAATGCACTCGAAATGGGTAGCAGTAACCGCAGAGTTAGCGCCGCAGTATCGCAGCGAGTGCCGAGCTAGGTAAAAGTCTTGTAATTTACTGCATAAGACTTAAAAAATTAATCGCAATTGAGATATTTATTGAGTAATTAATAAGATTAATTTATGAAATTTAATTTTGAATGGGAAATCGAAGAGAGCTAAGGTAATATTGATTTAAGAGAACATGCGCCCTGTTGAAGCAGAGCGCACACAACATCCATTGGTCATCCATTACGTACTTATAATCTTAACGTAATGAGTGAAATGGATCAACATTTACGTTAAGGAAATTAACTATGTCTGTAAATAAGTTAGATTTTGATTCAATCATTCAATCCAAAAAAGGTTTTACCACTTCCCTCAATGATGTCATCCAAAATATTCGCGATCCCCTAATTCTTGGAATTTATGTCTATCTCACTTCCTTACCCCCTCAATGGTGTGTAAATCGTAATCACTTAATGGATCATTTTAATATCGGAAGAGAAAAATTACATAAGGCATTGCGTTGGTTGCATGTAAATTATTTGATCAGCTATGAACAACAAAGAAATGCTAATGGAACTGTGGATAAGTCCACAATGGTCGTTCATGAAGGCTGGGAATTTTTAGAAAAAGTTGTTAATAATCAACAATCATCATCCGCACTACTGAAAACCCGTATAGCGGCGCCAACCGCACTACTGAAAAACCGTACTCCGGTTGAACCGTACTCCGGTGAAACAGCACCTATAAATACAATAGAAAATATAAAAGAAATAAAAAGAGAGAGAGTGACGCGCCAAAAACGCGCTCCTCTCTCTGAATCTTTTGTTTTTAACAATGAGGTAAAGCAACTCGCTGAAGAAGTGGGTAGGCGTGTTGGCTTAACAGGGTCTCAATTAAGAGAAAAATTTGTTTTGATATGCTTGGAGTCGGGTAAAACCAGTGCTGATTGGAATGCTTCTGCTAAGAAATTTCTTCTTACTGAAAGAATTGTAATAAAAGAAAACAAAATTCCTACTGCTAATAATTATCCTACAGGCACAGCTTATAAATTTTTCGACGATCCTACTCATCCATCTAATAATTTATTGTCTAAACATTAAACATTTTTGACGATGATGGGCCGCTTTTAATTGCCATAGCTCAGCTGCGGCAAAAAGTTAAGGAAAAGTTCATGGAAGATTTAACGCAATTGGAAATGCGACTGGGTGATAAGATTTGTCATTTAATTAAACAAATTTATTTTGAAAGTGACACATGGCAATCTTCTTATCGCAAGATAGCGGTAAAATTTAGTTTATTTAAGCGAATAATGCGCACATTTTATCCGGATATTGTCGAGATAACGGATATTTTGTCGAAGGTTCAAGGATTTATCGCCAAAGACGTGGAAGATATCTTTAGCTTTGAAGATCGAGTCAAAGAGGAAGTTAAGGTTATCCAGGGTGCCAAATATGACAAAAGGGTGACTTGGGTGCCGATCGGGATTGAAAGGCTAGAGCTGTTAGAAGCGATACGCCAAGTGACGGTTAATGACGCCGTGATAGAAGTTAAGAAAAATATTGCCGTATGAGCTCCAAATTTATTCATGACAAATAGATTGACTATTTTTAGTGGTTAGGTATAGGGTATATTTTAAAGTTCGTTAAAATTGAAATTTAGTGGGTTATAATGGATGTTGTAAATTATCGCTAGGGAAGGTAAATAAAAATGTTCCACGCAGAACATAAATCGCAATTGGAAAAAGATTATCAATGGCAGAAGAAAGGGAAAAAGTACAAGACTAAATATTTTTCGGCATTAGGGGAATTATTCGGGAGAGAACCGCATGACAAGGATTGTCAGCGAGATCTTGCCAACGGAACGGCAAGAACAGATTCAGTTTGTGACATGGTTAAAGAATAGGGGATTTAGGGTGGCCGCGTCTGCGAATGGCGGGTCACGGCATCTTTTGGAGGCGATTGCGCTTAAAAAAATGGGCGTCTCCAAGGGATTTCCGGATGTTGAGGTGCCATTACCCAGCGGTCGTTATCATGGGTTTTATGTTGAAATGAAGCGTCAAAAAGGTGGAAAAGTCTCTATAGAACAGGCAGAATGGCTCGCTTATTTACGTGAGAAAGGGTACTGGGCGGAGGTCGCTCGGGGATTTGAAGAGGCCAAAGAAATGTTTCTTCATTACCTTTCTTTTATGCCAAAAGCCGCTTAAGGAGAAGCCATGCTGATTATTTGTATGTTCATTTTAGGATTTATTTGTGGGGCGATCTTATCTTATATCTCCTTTAGGCCAGTCCATTTGGCATTAGAATCTCTTGAAAAAAAACACGAGCAACTCATTTCAATCCTGTCTCAATGGCAGAGAAAAGTTTAGTCCGTCATGTTAATTTGGAACTCCTCGTTCCTTGAACCACTCCTCGTTTTGTGAAATTAACTGCGTTTGATTGGACAAATCCTCACCAAGGTTGGTGGGGATAATTTTATAAGGAAATTTTATGGTAGTGTCGCGATGCTGTAAGAATGAAGTCTGGGTTTATCATGGCAATGAAGGGACGTCCTTTTACATTTGCAATAATTGTGATAAAGCTTGTGATACGATGGAAAATCCTAGAGGGATAAGGAATGTCTATGATGACGCCAGGAATGCTCGCGAAACTACGTAGATCGTTAATCCAGCATGAGGGATATGAGAAATTTCCATATATAGATACAGTCGGTAAAATAACCATAGGGATTGGTTATAATTTAACCGATCGTGGCATGGATGATGATTGGATAAATAAAGAGTACATTAAGGACGTGGCCTATTTTTATCATCAACTCTCTCAATATTCGTGGTACTTAGACCTAAATCCTGACCGACAAATAATTTTAATCGATATGGCATTTATGGGATGGAAACGATTTATTGAATTTGAAGATATGATTAAGGCGCTAGAGCAGGGCGATTATGTTACGGCTTCTAAAGAAATGTTACAAAGCAAATGGGCTGAGCAAACAAAACGACGTGCGGAAACTTTAGCACAAGGAATGCTAACAGGAGAGTATAATATATGAACGTTAAGGGAATATTTGAAGATGCGCTACCTATTATATCTACTTTTGCGCCCACTATTGGCGCTGCTCTTGGTGGTCCTATCGGGCTTGCAACAGGTTATATTCTTCCTCTTCTGGCTCACGCTTTTAATATCGATCCATCTAACTTATCAGACCTCGCAACAAAGATTATCGGAGATCCAGAAGCTCAAGCGAAGCTTCAAGTAATAGAAGCTAATCATGGAAGTACGGTCGATCTTCTCATGAAATCTGTAAATAACTTGTCGAAAGCTGAAGTTAGTATTAATCTTGAATGGAAATAAATTACTCACGTTCGCAAAGGAATTGCGTATCTATGACAGACAAAGTTAAACGTCCTATAGGTCGACCCGATAAATTTACCCCTGAAAGACGTCAAGCTATCCTTGATGATATCTCCCATCGTATTCCCTATGAATTTGCAGCCGAAGCTAACGGAATTTGCGAAGACACACTTTATGAATGGTTAAAGCGTGGGTTTATTGATAAAAAAATTGGAATAGAGAGTGAGTATGCTATTTTTTCCGAGGATTTAAAGAAAATTGAACGAAATAAGATCAGAGAACACCTTGAATGTATCAATTCTAATCCGGAAAGATGGCAGGCACAGGCATGGATTTTAGAGCGACGATGGTGGAAACAGTTTAGTCCTAATGCAGCCGTATTGGATTTCAATAAACGATTAGATCGCATGGAAGCGGAAGAAGGAGAAAAGGATGTCAAAGCTCTCAGAGGCAAAGCGAAAGAAATTACCGAAAAGTGATTTTGGTATGCCAGGCGAAAAGAAATACCCTATGCCGGATAAATCTCATGCGGCTAATGCTAAGGCTCGTGCTAGCCAAATGGTGAAGAAAGGCAAGCTTAGCAAGAGTTCTGAACAGAAGATTGATAGCAAAGCCAATAAGGTTTTGGGTCATAAGACTTTGCGCGGTGTGCGTAAATAATAAAAAGGAATTTTACATGAAAGAAGATAATGGCGATCAAGGGGTAGGCGCAACAGCATTTGACCTACCTAATTCTCAACATCCTGATTACACCAATAAGATTCATTACGGTGATCAACGTGTCCCTCATCCCACTAATAGTGCTGCTAAAGTAACGCCACATGCTGAAGTAATGAGAGCCTTCGTACAAGGAAAGTAAGCTGCATGAAGTGCAAGGAATGTCATTATCCTGACTCTCATGTTGTCCAGACATACAAGGACGACTTGAAGAATTTAGTCACTCGACGACGAGAATGTTTGCGTTGTGGTGTGCGTTTTACCACGCACGAAAAGATTCGAGACCCTAAATTACCTTCTATTGAATCGCATGGGATGGTCTCGCATAAATGATAAATCTATCGTTAGCACAGTGTGAAAATAGACGTGTCGGCTTAATGAATAAGCGCAATACCCTCAGTGACCAACATATTTTCTTTGACAAGGATGAGACAAGAATCTATGCCAGTGATATAAAGATAAGGTACGTCCCTAATCCAACGGGTGAGCTTTTTCATGCTGACAATACTTTTGTTCAGCTCATTATGGGACCATATGGAAGTGGCAAATCTACAATCTGCGTTAATAAAATTGTACGACATGCGTGCTCAATGCCCGTCTGGCGTAATGGCCGTAGGCGATCAAAGTGTCTCATCATCCGCAATACCTCAGGTGAGTTACAGTCCACCACCTTACAAACATGGCTCCAATGGTTTGGAGATCTTGGCGACATACGCAAGCGTCAAAAGCCATTACTCACGTATGAACATACATTCAATGATGGCTACGGTTTAATAGAATTAGAACTCGTATTTATTGCGTTAGATCGTGATGAAGATATCCGTAAGCTCAAGTCCATTGAAGCGACGATGGCTTATATAAATGAGCTATCAGAGGTGCCACAAGCGGTATTACATCACTTAATTGGTCGCGTTAATCATCGCTATCCTTCCCAAGCTTTCTGTTCCGAACCTTATTGGTCGGGCATCATTGCTGATACAAATCCTCCTGATGAGGATCATTGGATTTATAAAGACTTCGAGTTAAATCCTACGCCTAATTACAAAGTTTTTTATCAACCTTCCGGACTCATCATTAATCAAGACGGTTCCTTTGCTAAAGATGATGAAGGAAATTACATCGCTAATACTCATTGTGACAATTATGAAAATCTATCCCCTGATTACTATGTTAAGTTGGCTGAAAAGCGTTCCGAAGGTTTCATTAAAGTCTATTGCGCTGGGCGCTATGGTATCGTTGAATCTGGTAAGCGCGTTTACCCTGAATATAATGACGATATTCATTCAGTACCAAAACTCGAAGCTATACAAGGGTTGCCTATTCATCTTGGTTGGGACTTCGGTCTCACTCCTGCTTGTGTCGTATTTCAAGTATCGGCAAGAGGACAGGTTCGGATTTTGAAAGAATATCTTGCTGAAGATATGGGCATTAGGACATTTGCTAAAAATGTAGTGCTGCCTAATCTTTCAGTAGACTTTGTGTATAACAAAATTGGTGAATCAGAAGGCGATCCAGCGGGTGCGGCTGGCGATGCCATTATGGAAGAGTTAAGTTGTATTGGTGAGCTTAATAGTTTGGGAATTAATACCAATCCTGCAACTACCAATGATCCTGATATACGTATTAGTAGCGTGCGATATTTCTTAAATGCGATGATCGACGGTCAGCCGGCATTACTTTTATCACGCGAAGGATGTCCGGTATTGCGCAAAGGATTTGTGAATGGTTATCACTTTAAACGACTGAAGATAACGGGTGATGAACGTTATCAAGATAAACCAAATAAGAATCGTTTTTCTCATCCTCATGATGGTTTACAATATGGATTAATGAAATTTGCCTCTGATCGTGTGATTGATATTAAGAAGACTGAAGCTGCAAAAGTGGACATGTGGAACCCGGTATTAAGGATAATGTGATGTGGACGGTAGGTAACTCTCATAAATGGACAGCGGTTCCAGGAACGCGGACTGAGACTAAATATTATTTAGATGGTGCTCGATTTCATGGCATACCTATTCCGTTATTCAACAGAAAATACCTTGATATTGACACAGGTAAATTTGATTTAGATAGAATTGAATCAATTAAGTCCATTGCTTGGGCAGATATTATTGATCATTATCCTGACGGGCACTCTCATGATCGTTGGTCAGATTCTAATAAATATAGACATTTATCTGTTCCTTCGTTCACTCCTAAAGATAATGACTTTGATGAAGAGTACAGGAAAGATGAAGAATTAAAACGCAAACAACAAGAAGAAATAAAAAAAGCTCAGCAAGACGTAGACAGAATTAAATTAGAATTAGAAGAAAAAGAACGTCAGTATCAAGAATATGTGAAGATGAGAGAAAAACAAATTGCTTTAGCTAAAGCAGCCTCACAACCTAATTGTCAATATATTATCACTGTATCAGGTATAAAAAGGGTGGCGTAAATGAATGAAGATAAAAATAAACGTGAAGTATTATCCAATGACACTGATATCAAACGTCAAGTTCCTGGTATCTTACAAGATCATACTGGCGTAAATAAACCTGAAGAATTACGTAATCAGGAACTATTTTATAGGGCGATTGGACGATGAGCTCCCTTAATGGATAAGTTAACGCTTGATCAAATAATTAAGTGTGGTTGGGAGAATTTAAGAATGAGCGGTTGTCATGATTCAGAAGAAAAAAACGTTTCTCCTATCTGTGAACAAATTCAATTATTAGAAAAGAGAATAAAAGAATTAGAAAATTATATTTATTCATCTAACCTAACAAAAGAATTAGACCCAAAAGTATGGGTGCATGTTGCCGATAGACTAGATAAATTAGAGTCTTATTGCGCATTAATAAAGATTAACGATTTCCGTGAATTATGTGTAAAAATGGCACAAGATTTAAATGAAAATTTAGGAAAAATTCCGCACAAATGTCCTGTTTGTGATGGAAGTGGGAGATATAAATTAGCTACGGCTTTATGTGCTAGTGATATTATTAATTGCCATTCTTGTGAAGGCAAAGGAATTGTTTGGGGATAATTTTATAAACTTAAAGGAGTAAGACCATGAGTGTATATTCATTTCAAATTAATTTTCCAGGGCAAAATAATGGCGTTGTTCCACGCATTGGACATCTTTATACACAAGTCGATAATCTTGCCACGGTTACGACAGCAGGTTATTTAAATCCTTACATTCAAAGCCAAGGATTTAGTGTTCTTCCTACCGATTTAATTGCGGTAGTCGCGACCGATGGCACGCAATGGTATAAGCCTGTATTTAGCGCTACTGGAGTTTGTACCTTAACGGCGCTTCCATAAGCATGAGTATGACAGTTAAGAAATTAATCTCTGAATTAGAAAAGATAGAGAATAAGTTTCTTGAAGTAGAGGTTCATGCTATTGAGTACCGCTATAATTTTTATGAACTCGATACAGTCCGAAAGGTAGATAAAAAGGTGATTATTTTTACTAAGGATAATAGGAGAAAGTAATGGATTATGACTTTAGCGGTTTATGTGCTGATCAAATTGAAAAGATTGAGAAGAGATTAATCTCGTTAAAGAAAACATTTATCAAGGAATATGCTGTCGCTTTGAATGTCATTAACAATAAAAATGCTAATGAGAATCGTGGTGACATTAAAACAAAGATAGATGATTTATTTAACGATACCGCTAATAAAGCCCAAATATTTTACACTGAATGTATGAATAAAGTTAAAAAAGTACTCACTGAAAACTTAAAATAAGGAGCTTTTATGTTATTTAATGATGCATTAAATCTATTAATCAATGGTAAGTTTGTTGCTCGTAATGCGTGGGATGCAACCGGGGAATATTGTGTATTGCTTCCGGGAATGCAATATGTATGGAAGATTTTAACAAATCCAACGCCTAATGCGGGTAATTGGTTGCCATTAGTTTCTGATTTATTGGCAGACGATTGGAAAGAATTAAGTAAAACTGAATATGATCCTAATCCTAAAGAATAGTATGATAGGAACTGGCCAACAATACTTTGTGGATAGTATCTAAAATCTACGTGTAAGTCGTAGGGAATAGGGGAAAAGAGGCCGATAAATTTGTGCAATCGTGGTCTAATGGAAAGATAGTAGCTCTGAACACGTTCATCTAAAGATATCGGTTCGATTCCGGTCGATTGTCAATTGTTAGTAAAATATTGTGAAGTGTATATTATTGAATAGATTAATTAATCAACAGGAAGTTGTTAATTGATCTAATAACCGCTGTTAAATGTTCATAACACCAAGGATGGTACTATGGAACGTGAAGCCAATGACGTTAATGTCACTGAATTATCTCCTGATGAAATCAATGAGATGGAAGATCGTCGTATTGCCATGCTTAATGAAGCGGGCATCGATGAATTAGATGTCTTAGAAAAAACCAATAAAAATTTAAATACCTGGAATAGTTATTTTAACGAGAATATTGTCCGTGGAAAGGATGATATGAATTTCGTATTGCGTGACCAATGGACGGCGGTTGAAAGAAGCGAATTTACTCGCCTCTTTAAACCAGCCATGACATTTAACAAACTTTACGACTCGACAAAGAAGATATCAGGGGAGCAGCGTAAGAATAAACCCGATTTAATAGTACGGTCTCTGACGGGGAAAGCGTCACAAGATCAAATAAATCTTCGAGGAGACTTAGTTCGTACAATATCTTATCAATCACAAAACGATCTGGTATATCAAACTGCATTTAAGTCGGCCCTCATGATGGGTTTTGGGGCGTTTCAAGTCATGGTTGACTATGAATCGCCACGTAGTTTCAACAAAGTGATTCGTTTTGACATCATCCCTGATGCAACCATGTGTTCATGGGACCCTACAGCGACCAAACCTCATAAAGGTGATGGTAACTTTTGCTCTCGCCGCTTTGTTTTTACGAGAGATGAGTTTTTTGCCACTTATCCTTATGTGCTAAATCCAGTTTCTTATGTTGATCCATATATGCTACTGGATTTCCAATGGCAAACGCGCGATACCATAATCGTTTGCGATGAATTTGTCAAAGAATGGTTCCCTTTGAAGATATTTAAGCTTTCTAACGGAATGGTGGTAGACAAATATCAATGGGAAGAAGCACAAGAAGCGCATCAAATGCAGAAAAAGTTAGTAGAAGGATCAATTGTTGCCAAAATCATCGAAAAAGGTATTCCCCGAATTGTCGATGAGAGACAGACGCAAGATTATCGAATTATGCATTATCGTATGATTCGTGACCGAATTATCGACTTTTCTGAATGGCCATCGCGTCAATTACCAATTCCTTTTGTTGATGGTGATTCTTATTACATTGAAGGCCGTCAATATACTAAATCCTTTATTCATGAGGCTAGAGATGCTCAAAAGGCTCTCAATTATTCTCTTTCGGAAACGATGGCCGAGATTAAAAATAGACGGCGTGAACAATGGATTGGCACGCCAGATAATATCATTGGTTACGAGCAAGATTGGCGTAATCCAGAGCTTCAAATGGGTATTTTACGTGCAAAACCTGATCCTAAAACAGGTCAATTACCTCAAAAAATGCCCGCATGGGAAGTGTCGCAAGGACTATTTACAGTAGCTGCTACCACTAATCAGAACATCAAAGAAATCCTTGGATTTAGTGAACAAGAGCAATTAATGGGCAAGGACATGTCGGGTAAGGCTAGAAGAGAAAGAAAGTTAGAAGGATCAATGTCAGCTTATGTATTTTTCGATAACTTGAATCAAGCCATTGAACAAGGTGGCCGAGTGGTTAATGAATTACTGGATTACATTATTGGAGATGAAGAACGTCATTTTGTTATCAATAAAAAAGACGGTAAAAGTGATCCATTAATTATAAATCATATGCAACCTGATGGCACCGTTAAGAATCGCTTAGAACCAGGAGATTATGATGTTGAAATTGATACAGGGCCAAGTTTTGCCGTGCAAAAAGATATTGCTCTTGAGTTTCTCCAACAAACCCTTCAAGCCTATCCGCAAGGTTTCCCTCTTATCGCAGATTTATGGGCAAAAAACCTCGATGTTCAATTTATGCCCCAGATTGCGGATCGTTTTAAAACGATTGTACCGCCTCAAATCCTGGCTAAAGAAGAAGGTAAACAATTGCCTCCACAGCCTCCATCACCTCAAGAACAACAAATGCAAATGCAACAACAAATGATGCAACAAGAGATGCGTATTAAAGAATCTCAACTTCAAGAACGCGCTCAAGAATTGTCTATTCGGCAAAAGAAACATGAATTAGAAGAAGCGCAATTAATCTTAGATGCTCGAAAAATGCAAGCTGATATGCAATTAGAACAGAAACAACACCATGTTGACATGGCACGAGCTGATATGGACTTTACGGCTAAAATTGCAAAAATTTTAGCTGATACTCATGTTAAATCTCAGAAATCAGTATAGGTAATGATGTATTTTTAATCGAAAGTTCTAAGCTATAGGTAACGATGACAGGAGTCGTCGGGGCAAACGGAGATGCCTAATCTCCGGGGCAGAATAGATGCCATGTGGAGAAAAGTATGGAAGCTCAGGACATGTCGAGTCAAGAGAAGGATTCTCTTGCTGGTCAGGTGATGGATAGTTTAGGTGAACCCGAACAAGCAGCCGATGAGGTTAATGAATCTCACGAGTCAGCCGGTGCAGGACACCCAACAGAGAACCAAAATGATCCTCTTTTTGTTCAGAAACGTCTGAAACAACAAAAGAGGGCTCACGAAAGGGAAATTCGTGAACTGCACGCTAGGATGGCGGATTTGCAGACAAAATTGGCGCCTCAACCTTCATATGATCAAATGGCTAATCCCTATGGTGCGCAGGTTCAACCTGGCAGTGTAGAAGAGCAAATTCACAAGGCGGTCAGTTTTGCGCTTAACCACAAGGATATGGAAGAGCGTAAAGCTAAAGAGATGCAGCACCAAATGGAGCTTCAAAAGCAGTACAAGGAATTGTACAAACATTTGGACAGTATGAATGACAAGTACGACGACTTTCACGATACCGTGTTTGGCGACGATGCTCAGTTCAGTCCTACGATGCGCGATTATGCTCTCACCTTACCTAAAACAGGTAAAGGATCTGCCGGCGAAGTGCTCTATAACCTTGGCAAAAACCCTTCTGAACTTGAACGTATTTCTAAACTCTCCACCGCAAGACAAGCGCAAGAGCTGGCATTACTGTCGCATGCTTTGATTGGAAGTGCAGATACTAAGAGTTCGCAACCGAGACCACTCGGGACCATCAAAAGCAATCCAGTAACCAACTCCCATGCAATTACGGATAAGACGCCTGTCGGTTCGATCCGGCAGCGAATGAAGTCGGGTAGTTGGAAATAGTCTTGTTAAAGGATTAGCACAGACTGGTTTTGTACTGATTTTATAACAGATTGATCCGCTGCCTCTAACCAATGGAATGGAGACTGGCAATGGCTAATCAATTTATTAACACGCAACTTGTGTCAAACACAGCGTTAGCAATGTTTGCTAACAATGCCCCTTTTGTAATGACAGCTTCTCGAATTTATCAAGATGATTTCCAGAGCTCTGGTTATAAAATCGGTGATACATTACAAGTCCGTAGACAAAATAACTTTGTCGTCGGTGATGGTTCCACCGCTGTCCCTCAAGATATTATTGAAACGGTTGAAACCATTACTGTTGCCCATCAATATCACGCCTTGATTGCTTATACCATTCAAGATTTATCATTACGTATTGAAGATTTTAGTCGCATGTTTATTCAACCGGCGATTCAAAACATCATTACGCAAATGGAACGTGATATTAATAGTTCTGCTGAAACAGAATTATATTTCTTTACTGGCACAGCCGGAAGTCCAATTAATTCTTTTAGTACCGTTGATTTAGCGGGCGCAAAATTGTTAGAGCAAGGCGTGAACATTTCTTCTGATGCTTATCTTGCGATGACTGTGCGTGATGGTTCTTCGCTAAAATCAGCATTATTAAATAACTTCACTCCTGTTTTCAACGAAGACATCGTGCGTCAATCGGCCATCGGTCATTTATCTTATTTTGATATTTTCCAATCTCAAAATATTGTGCAGCACATTGCTGGTGCCGGTCCTCGTTTAACTCCTGGTGACACGTTAACAGTGAATGGTGCAGTTTCATCGGGTAATACGATTGTATTAGCAGGTGCCACTCCAACCGTAACGAACTATTTTGTTGCGGGCGATTTGATTTCTATTGCTGGTGTGCATAGTGTAAATCCGTTATCTAGGCAATCAACCGGTCAGAATATGCAATTTGTTATTACACAAAATGCAAATTCAAGTGGTGGTGGTGCAGTGACGATTACTGTGGCTCCTGTGATTATCAGCGATAGTTCCAGTCCACTGCAAAATGTCGATAATCCTGTGCCAACGGGTGCAGCCGTAACAGTCGTGGGAACTTACAATAACAACGTTGCTTACCCAGCACGAGCTTTAGATATTGTTTGTCCTCCTCTGTACAAACTTCAAGTTCCTTATTCCAGTGTCGCTATCGATCCTGAAACAGGTTTATCTCTGGCTGTTACCCAAACAGGTGACATCTTGGGATATCAAAACTTGATGCGTATAGACATTCTTTGTGGATTTAAATGGCATCCACAATATGCAACTAAATTATTGTCATAAGGGAAAACTAATGACCTTTCAAAGGAGCTGTTTGTATCACCGGACCCTCCCTATGCAAGTTCTGGAGGAAAATCAGGAAATGGAATACAAACGGCTCATTGAATCAGGCGAATGGTTTGACCATCCAAATAAACCGTTTTTGAAGAAAGAGGAAAGCAAACATGAAGAGCCGATACGACAACGCTCCCGGAAAAGACGCAGCAATGGCGAAAACTCGTCAAAATAGATACGAAGCAGAACATAGTGCTACCAATCAGTTTGTTAAAAAAGTTCAAAATGAACAAGCAAAACACGCTGGTAGAATTCCTAATCTTAAAGGCGAAGCCATGGAGTTTAATGCTTACATGTGTAATAACGGCGAGCATGCTCAAGAGTTAGCTAAAGATATTACAAAGGGAATTGATTCTGTAGCATTTCCAGTTAAGCCGTAATGATGTCGATGATTTCGACATAGTGTCCGACTATGTCGATTTTTTAGGGAAATTTCGACATATCAGGAGGCAAGGATGCCACAGATACCTCGAACGACGAATGATGTTATCGTCAATTCACTTTATCTATTAGGTGAACTGGGCGTTGGTGAAACACCTGACGCCTTTATGCTTAAAACAGGTCTTGAGCTTATCAATGAATTATTAGATAAGTTTGCGGCGGATAGTATTTATATTCCGTATCTCACCACCATTCGTTCTAACTTCATTGTTGGAAAAGACACCTATTCTATTTCAGATATGATGCCTGCGGACATTACGCAAGATCGTATTGTTGATTTATGTTTTGCAAATTATGTTGTACCGGGAACAGGCATATCCCCGGGGCCTGCGTCAAGTGCATTTATTACGAATTATCAAGTTAATAGTCAACTCACTTTAAATTCATTAGGTGGTTTCTACACGGGAACTCCTGTTGCGGTGAGCACTAGTGGCCCTTATGTTTTATCACAGCCCTTGCAAGCTAATACGATTTATTATGCGATTTTCGTAGATACTAACCACATATTATTAGCCACTACTTTTCAGAATGCTAATAATGGCATTTTTATTACTATTACGGCTGACGGTAGTGGAACCGGTGAACAATTTATAACAGCGCAGACGGTTATCCCGTCTGTAGAAAGACCTACTTCTTTGGTTTATCCACTACGAATTATTAATAAAGCCACTTATTGGGGCGTTGTACGTCAAACAAATCTATTAGCTCGCCCTGGATTTATTTTCTTAAATAAACAAGCTCAAGAAAGTTTCATTACTGTTTATCCAGTTCCTGATCAACCTTATCCATTTTCTATACAAGTAAAGTGCATGCTTAATTCATTAGGTGCTCAAGATACGTTAGGAGAATTGCCACCTAACTATTATGGGTTCATGAAATATGCATTAGCACGAAAATTTTTGGCTTATTATCCTTCCGGAAATTGGCCTCAACAAAATGAAGATGAATATCAAGACTATTACATGACATTTAAGAACTCAAATGAAACGGATTTAACCATTCGACCATCGGTTATTATGACTGCGCCAGAGCCTTTCTACTGGCCAAATATATTGGCTTACTAATGACTAAGACAGTAGATTATGAAATTGTTGGTAGTTATAACAATCAAAGAGTAAGCAGCATTGATGCTGAGCGCTCCGTTAATATATTTGAATACAGAGATCCTCTAGGGAAAAAACCTCGCAGCTTAATTAACACTTCTGGCCTTATTGATTCTCAATTTTCTTTTGGATCAGCAATGGGTGGATTTAGAGGACAATTTGTTTTTCAAAATGATCAATTCGTTGTAGTTGGAAATGGTTCAAGTGGTTCTTCTGTATTTAGGATTACACCAGCGGGTAGCGTTTCATTTTTAGGAACTTTAATTAATACATTTACTGGTTATGTAGGAATTGATGCAAATACCTTTCAGGTAATTTTTGTCGACGGTGTTAATGGCTATATATGGGACACCATGGCCAATACATTTACTGAAATAACTGACACTAGTTTTCCTGCGCAACCCATCGATGTGTGTTATTTAGATGGATTTTTTGTTGTTGCGGATGGTGGAACCAATAACTTCCAACTTTCGTCCTTCAATCAAGGATTGGTATGGGGTCCAGCTGGTAATAATTTTACGGCCGATGATACGCCAGGAAATAATTGGTTAATTATTGGTGCGAGTACTATTGGCGGATCAGCTAATACAGATAATTATCAAACTGGAGTTACCGTTAGTTTGTCGACAACAGGATCATTGCCTAGCCCATTAAATTCTATGGACACTTATTATGTGATTCGCATAGACAACACGCATATTAGATTAGCAACCAGTTATGCAAATGCTATTGCCGGAACAGCGATTACATTAACAACGAATGGGACGCCTACTAATACGATTACGAGCGATGGTCAACTTCAAGAAGGTGCCATTACCACTCATCCTGGAACGATTGTTGCGTGTCGAACTCTTCATCGAAGATTATTTTTATTTTCTCAATTCTTCACAGAAGTTTGGGAGAACGCGGGCATTGGAACCAATTTACCATTTAGACGAAATAATTCGCTATTGATGGAATATGGCACTCCGTCCATTGGAAGTATTGCCGTAGGATTTGACATCATGCAGTTTCTATCTCAGACAAGAGATGGATTAGGATCTGTGATGCAAGTTTCTGGTACTGAATCAGTACCCGTGTCAACGCGTGCATTAGATTTTGCACTCGCACAATATGCAGCGTTAGGACAAGTGGCAGATTGCAGAGCATTTTTAATAAAAGAAAATGGTTTAATTTTTTACCGTATGAATTTCACTCTAGCTAACCATACGTATGTTTATGACGTGACATTAAGTAATGCGGCAAGTGGAAATGATGCTGATAAATTATGGCATGAAGAAGAAATATTAAATGGTAATCGTCATCCGGCACAAACTCATGCTTATTTTAATGGTTTAAATTATGTCGGTGATTATAAGTTACCCATTTTATATCAAGTCAGTAGTAGCGAATTTACTAATAATGGCGAAGAAATTAGACGTATGAGAATCACTCGTGCCATTGTTCCACCGGGTTATCAACGCATGAGAATTGATCGATTACAGGTAGATTTGTTACAAGGAAATATTGCGAATATTGGCTCTCAATTTGAAGAATTAGGACTTTTTACAGAAGACGGTCAACAACTATTAGCCGAAGATGGTGAACCCATTCTCTTAGAGCAAGAACAATTAATTCATAATCCACAAGATTTATATGTGTTTTTATCTATATCCAGGGATGGTGGTCAAACCTATGGATATACAATAAAAGCGCCTATGGGTGCGGTAGGTCAACGCACATTTAGAACGCTTTGGAGAAAGCTTGGAGTCATTCCTCGAGGACAGGCATTTGTTGCTAAATTTGAATTTTTTGATGCAGTGCCATTTGTAATATTAGGCGCCTCATGGGCTGTTGATATATTGCCGGAGTAGAGAATATGGCCAATGATTTAGATCAATTCCCTTTTTATGATGCTTTGATTAAAAGTGGATCTGATAAAATGTCCGATATTTGGATAGGTTCTCTTTCTACTTTTTTTCAAAGTTTGATAGGATATTTAAGTCAGAACGGAATTTTTTTTCCTCAACTTACAACGGCTCAAAGAAATGAAATTTTAAGTCCAATACCAGGACAAGTGATATATAATACTACTTTGAACACTGCACAATATTTTAAGAATGGCACATGGACGTCATTTTAACTACATAAGGATATGTAGCGATGCAATCAGGAAATTATGGTGGATATAATAGTGGCTTAGGCCAATTTCTTGGCGGATTATTTGGTAATAGCGGAGATCCGTATAAACAAGCCGGAAATCAATATCAAAACTATCTCAATCAAGGGATTGGTGCGCAAAATCCTTTTTATCAAGCGGGAACAGGTGCTATTCCTGGTTATCAAAACTGGGTAAATAGCATGCAAGATCCATCAGGTTTCATTAATAAAATGATGGGTCAGTATCAGGAATCTCCATGGGCAAAGTATGAACAACAACAAGCTTCTCGTGCTGGTACCAATGCAGCATCAGCAAGTGGTTTAGCTGGAAGCACTCCCTTTGCTCAGCAAATGGCACAGACCTCAGCGGGAATTTCTTCTCAAGACATGCAAAATTGGTTAGGTAATGTTTTAGGTACTAATGCGCAATATGGTCAAGGATTGGGAAATGAAGTGGGCTGGGGTCAAGGCGCTGCTAATCAAATGAGTAATATGTATGGTAATGCGGCTCCTTGGATGGGCGGTGCAGCATTTGGTCAAAGCGCTGGCAATCAAATCGATTGGGGTAATATGTTGGGTGGCGCATTAGGAATGTTTGGTATGTAATTGGGAAGGAATAACTATGGATTTGCCATTACCGTCACCAGGTAAAACAGGATTTATGCTGGGAGCATTACAAGAAGGTCAAAATCAGGATTTGACTAATAGTATTTTGCGTGCCCAATCTAAATATGCG
>Ga0209167_10000993_pt1 | contig 17809 bp, 14 predicted proteins | sample Coa_R1_9_FD_187154 | JGI IMG/M metagenome (GOLD analysis project Ga0209167, IMG submission 187154) | Surface soil microbial communities from Centralia Pennsylvania, which are recovering from an underground coalmine fire - Coalmine... | ecosystem: Environmental > Terrestrial > Soil >... | reverse complement strand
CGGCTCCTTCGCCGGAGCCAACCTCAGACCGAGTTGCTCCTGAACCGCCGTGAAAATCGAGTTGTCAAAATCCGGACTGTCGCGCGCAATCAGTTCGGGATTGCTGCGCGTGTATTCCAAAGTGAAATCGTAGCCCGCCTTGAGACCGGTCCTGTCGAGCACGGGGCGATCAAAGTTCGACGCGATCCTGCTGACAAAGTCCGCCATCGATAGATTGGACCACTTGATTTTCCACAATGCGCTGGATGCCGTGATTATATTGGTGTCAGGCTTGGTGTCCGGGGCGCTTTCCTTCATCTTCGGCCCGTTCTTGCTCACCACCAGATCGTACACGGGCATTTCCTTCGTCTCGCGGTGGACCTTCAGTTGAAATCGATCCGCCAGCAACGTCTGAAGCATCCGCCGGGCCTGGTCCATTGTTAGGGCACCCTCACCTTCGGCCGTAGCGCTGATGTCATAGTCTTGTTGGCGACCCTGCTTATCGGTCCAGCCCGGCGCATCGGAGACCTGATAGTCCCTCAAATTATAGGCGGCCATCACGAAGCCCATCAGATTGCCCAGAATGGTAACCCTGTTCCCGCTGATCCGAATCGTGCCCCCAGTGCCGCCGACATAAACGCCGGCCGGGAACTCATGAGCCTTGACGGACGCTACCTCGAACGAGATGCTTTCGGCTGACTGCGTCTGGGCTTGTATCAGAGGTCCGCTAACGGCAGCCAGCGTTGTCAACGTTAATATGGTGCGCACAGTCAGAATCATACTCGCGTCCCCTCTTCCTGCTATTTCGCCACGTTCATGTTACGCAATTGTTACCCGCAGTGTATTTTTCCATCGGCGTCGCATTCGCGATAGAATCACCCCGAGGCATACACCATGCAACCCGCCCGAATCCTGGCCGCCCTTCTACTCCCGATACTCCCCGCCCTGGCGCAAGACGCCGCGACGATGCCCAATCGCTGCGCCGCCAATCCCGGACTCGGCGACCTCACCACCAAGCCCTCCTGGAATGGATGGGGCGCCAGCATTTCGAATACGCGTATGCAGAGCTCCGCCGCCGCGCAACTCGCCGAACCGCAGCTCACTCAGCTCAAGCTCAAATGGGCCTTCGGCTTTCCCGGTGTGCAGGCCGTCTATGGACAACCGACCGTTGTCGCCGGGCGAGTCTTCGTGGGTGTCGACACCGGCTACGTGTATTCGCTCGATGCCGCCACGGGCTGCGTGTACTGGTCCTTTCACGCGGATGGCGGTGTGCGCTCGGCCGTCAGCGTCGGCCGCTCGGCGAAGCCCGGCGAATCGCTGGCGTATTTTGGGGACCAGAAAGGCAGCGTCTATGCCCTCAACGCCGCCACTGGGGCGCAAGTCTGGAAGGTCAGCGTCGATCCTCATCCGCTCACGCGCATCACCGGCGCGGCGCAGCTTTACGAAGACCGGTTGTATGTTCCGGTCGCCTCGGGCGAGGAGCCTGCCGCGGCCGACCCGACTTATCAATGCTGCACCTTTCGCGGCAGCGTCGTTGCGCTGAACGCTCAGACCGGCGGCCTCGTCTGGAAAACCTACATCATTCCCGACGCCCCGAAACCCACCACCAAGAACGCCAAAGGGACGCAACAATTTGGACCCTCAGGAGCGGGCATTTGGAACTCGCCCACCATCGATCCCAAGCGCCATGCGCTGTATATCGGCACCGGCGATGCCTACTCGCTGCCGGCAGCGAAAACCACCGATAGCATCGTGGCCCTCAATCTGGCCGATGGCAAGATGCTGTGGTCCGTGCAGGACACCTCCGGCGATGCCTGGATCGTCGGTTGCATCCGCGACACGAATAAAGAAAACTGCCCCAAGAACGCCGGCCCCGATTACGACTTCGGCTCTTCGCCGATGCTCCTCGATCTCCGCAATGGTAAGAGCGTGCTGATCGCCGGTCAGAAGAGCGGCAACGTTTGGGCCCACGATCCCGACCGCAAGGGCGCGGTGGTGTGGAAGACCGCGGTCTTCTCCAAGCCGCCCGAGGCCACTGGACAAATCGTTTGGGGCGGCACCGCCGACGATGCCTCGGCGTATTTCGGCCTGAACAGCGGAGGTGTCGTTTCGCTTGCGCTCGACAATGGCGAGCGGCGCTGGCTCTCTGACATGCAGCCCGCGCAAGGCCGCAAGGCCGGCCAGGATGCCGCCATCTCCTCCATTCCTGGATACGTCTTCTCCGGCGGATGGGACGGAGTCCTGCGCGTCTTGTCCTCCAAGGACGGCAAGATCGTCTGGAGTTTCGATATGGCTCAGGAATTCAAAACCGTCAACGGAGTTCCCGCCAAGGGAGGCTCTATGGGATCGGCCGGCCCCACCATCGCCGGTGGCATGGTCTTCGCCGGCGCCGGCTATCCCGGTGTGCAGAACGGCGTCAACGGAAACGTGCTGCTGGCCTTTGGTCAGTAAGCCTTCGAAGAAGTGGATCAGCTTGAAGGCCCGGTGGTTTCCGACGACCCGGAACTTCCGCCTGACGGCCGCAATTGCTGGGGTTCACCCGGGTGTGACGGAAAATGATCCGATGAGAATATGCGCAAAAGGAGTGAAGCCGGCGCTTTGAAGCGTCCGATACGACGCGGCGTTTGCGGGACTGCAGCGTGCGGCTGGCACAGCTCCCATGGCATAGCATTCGCGCTTCAACTCCTGGACGAGATAGGAAGCAAACCCTCGTTGGCGGTACGGCTCGTCGATTTCCTTATAGATGTCAGCATATGGACGGTTGTAATGAAATCCGAACCCACCCCTGCCTATCGGAGCGCCGTCCAGTTCGAGTGTCCAGTCGCTACTGCCCGCGCGTCGTTCTAAGCATTGCCTGGCTTCGGTGTCTGGGGTGCTTCGAAGTAGCCTGGCACCTTGGCTTGGATGAGCCGTGGTTTCCGCATCGCGAAAGACGATCTTCTCACTCACGATGTCACCGCCGTAGGTGTGCGCCATGATGAAAGGAAGAACATCATTGCTTTGGATTTCGAAACGCTCTGCCTTGCTGGCGCCGAGCAGTGTTTCGAAGAGCCCAAAGGCCTGTCGGCGATGTTCGGGAAGGACATAGAACTCCAAGAGCGTCGGGCGGTCCTTCCAGGGACCTGCGACCGCCACAGAACCAAACCCGGCGGTCTTGTGATTGGTCCCTGGACGATACGTCATCATCCAGCCCGGGCGGCGATGAATCGAATCGTGGACGATCTGGCAGTTCATCTCTTCCCGATGGCGAGTTCGCATTGGGAGCACGTCTTCGGCGGACGCAAGTTGTGCTTTCAACGGACTATTTCCCATTTTCTGACTATCATCTCGCAGTTTACATTGGGCTGAAGAAGCCGTTCATCCCGTCGGCCGCGCCCGCATGAGGTGATTACTTCACCGCCCTTGTCCCTGCCGGACGAAGCTGCGCTTCATCCAACCGCTTGGCCCCCGGCCAGGTGAAGATATCCTTTCCATCGTCTAACGATGGGACTTGACAAACTTTCGCGGTTCCGGCATACTGCTCCCATCGACAAACGATGGGACGCGCACCTGAAATTCTTCCCGGCACTCTGGATCTTCTGATCCTGAAAACCCTTTTCAGAGGACCGCTGCATGGCTACGGCATCGCTCATCACCTGAAAACCGTCTCTGAGGATATTCTCCAAGTAGGGGAAAGCTCGCTCTATCCCGCCTTGCAGCGGTTGCTTTTGAACGGATGGGTGCGGGCCGAATGGGGCGCTTCCGAAAACAACCGGCGGGCCCGCTTCTACACCCTGACGGCCGGCGGCAAAAAACAACTCGCGCGCGAGCGGGAGCAATTTCAAACCATGATCGGCGCGATTCAGAAGGTGCTGGCGTGAAACTCCTGCGCCTTTTCCGCTACCTGTTGCATCACCGCCAGACGGAGCGCGATCTTGCGGAAGAGATCGAGTTTCACCGCGCCATGCATTCCGATCCGCGCCTGATGGGCAACATGACACGTGCCCGCGAAGATTCGCGCGCGGTCTGGATCTGGCCGTGGCTGCAAAGTGTGTGGCAGGACGTCATCTACACGCTGCGAAGCTTGCGGAAACACCCCGGATTCACGATGGTGGCGCTCCTCACGCTCGGCATGGCAATCGGATTCAATACCAGCTTCTTCACGGTGTTCAATGCTCTGGCGCTGAAGCCGTGGCCGGTGAAGGACCCCAGCCACGTGGTCATCGTGTTTCCTCAGCGCCTCCAGGGCGGCTTCTCTCTCCCCGAGGCTCGATATCTGGCCGCACAAACGCGACTGATCAGCGGTCTCGTGGCTACGGATGACTGGGTTTCGCATCTCGGCTTCGAAGGCTTCGGTAAGGGCACTCGCATGAAAGTGACCACGGCGAATTTCTTCGACGTGCTGGGAATATCCATGGAAGTGGGCCGCGGGTTCCTGCCCGAAGAGGATCGAGTGGAATCACCCGCGAAAGTCGCGGTCCTTTCCTACGGTTTCTGGCGCGACCACTTTGGCGGCGACCCGAAAATCGTGGGCAAGCAGGTGCCGCTGGACGGCATACTTTTCACCATCGTCGGAGTTGCTTCCCGGAACTATACGGGCATCAACCCCAGCCAGGAGATGTTGTGGATTCCGTTTGCCGCGGCGCCGATTCTTCAGCCTTTGTTCTCACCCAGCGCGGTCTTGTCGAAGCCGGATTACTGCTGTTTGGACCTGGCCGGCCGGCTGGCCCCCGGCGTCTCGCGCTCTCGCGCCCAGGCCGAGCTCGCCGTGCTGAGCGACCAGTTCAGGACTGAATTCAAATTGCCACCCCATGGAATCCGGCTGACAGGCACGACCTTTTTCGAGCGGCCCGGCGCCAAAGTCGAGATTCTGCCGGTGGTCGGGCTGATTTTTTTGGCAGTGACGCTGGTGTTTCTGCTGGCATGCGCCAACGTGGGGAATCTGCTGGTGGCGCGAGCCGCCGCCCGACAGAGTGAAATCGCGATGCGCCGTTCGCTAGGCGCGAGCCGTGGGCGCATCGTGCGGCAGTTGCTCACTGAGAGCATGGTGCTGGCGCTCGGCGCCTGTGCTCTGGGAGTGACGCTCGCCTACTGGCTGCCAAACGCTGTGGCCGCGTGGGTCGGACAGCCGGCGCCCTTTCGGCTCGCTCCGGATTCGAGGGTGCTGGTCTACGCGCTGGCGATGGCGTTCGTTGCATGCGTTAGTTTCGGCCTTGCCCCCGCGCTCCAAAGCACTCGGCCCCAGCGCAGCAACACGCGATTCCCGTTGAGAAGCATCTTGCTCGCAACGCAGGTGGCGGTCAGCGTCATGCTGCTGATCGGCGCCGGGCTGCTGGTGGACGGCATCCAGAAGGCCCGTCTTCAAGATCCGGGTTTTGCCGTTGCCGGCGTCTCCGTGATCTCCTTCGATATGCCCGCGGGTTCCTATGAAGTGACGCGAACCCGGGCGTTCAATGCCCGCCTCTCGAACGATCTTAAGGTCGCAATGAGTGCGGAGTCGTTTGGCCTCGCTCGGCATGAGCCACTCTCGGGTGCAAATTCCATTGATTCGGCTTGGTTGCCGGAACATCCTCAGCCTGTCAACGTTGTTCAGCAGGAGGTTTCCCCTGGTTATTTCAAGGTCCTGCGCATTCCGATTCTCGCCGGGCGCAATTTCGAGCCCGCCGATGTTGGGAGCAACGCCATTCTGGTGAACCAGACCCTGGCTCGCTCCTTTTCCGATCAGGAGATCCGAGTGGGGAAGAGAATCATGATCGGAAGAGCTCCTCGCGAGATCGTGGGAATCGTCAAGGATACCTACTCCTCGCGGTTGGACCGGATCGACCCTGTCTACTATCAGATGTTCAACGGCGTCGCGTCGATCCCGAGGGTCTTGGTTCGATCCAGCGACGCCGCGTTGATCTCCGCGGTCGTTTCGGCAATTGATCCGCGCGTCCGGACGCAGGCCTTACCGCTGGCGGACTCTGTGAACCTCTCGCTCGAAGCCTCGCGCTCCGGCGCGAAGATCGCGGGGATGCTGGGAGCTTTCGCGCTGATTTTGGCGACCGTCGGAATGGCGGGAGTCTTCGCCTACGTGGTGCAGCAGCGGACCAAGGAGATCGGCATTCGCATGGCGCTGGGCGCGCGGCCCGCGCAGGCGATCCGCTTAGTGTTGGGGGCAAGCTCGCGCGCCATTGTGGTGGGATTGTCAGTCGGCTTCCTCGCCGCGATGCCGATTGCGCATCTAATGCAGCATCAGTTATTCGGTGTCAGCCCGTTCGATCCGGTGGCTTACCTCTCGGTGGCGCTTGTGTTTGCGGCGGCGGGCCTGGCGGCAAGCTATGCGCCTGCCCGTCGTGCTTCACGCGTTGACCCGTCATCCGCCCTGCGGTACCAGTGAAAGGATTCTCTTGCAAAAACTTCCGATGATCGCGCTATTGACCGCAACCTTGGCGTTGGCGGCCGGCGTGACGGGCAACTGGTCGGGCTTAATCACACCGGAAACAGGGGAGGGACCGCAGCCACTGTACTTGGTGCTCCACCAATCCGGAGATCAACTGACCGGAACCGGTGGACCGAGCGCCGCGGAACAACATCCGATGCAAAACGGAAGAATGCAGGGCGACCGGCTAACTTTCGAAGTCCCAGCCGGCACGGGAACCTTTGTCTTCGAAGGTTTCGCTTAAGCGCATGGCGACGTTACCGAAATAAAATCCTGACTGGTTGGCCCGGCTTCCGCCTGACGGCCACTATTGCAGTGGTCTGTGTATCTTAGTTCCGGGGCGGCATTTTGGCAGAGCCGGGCTGCGTCTGCTCGGCGGACGTCCCTCCCAGCAGGATGAGTCCGTCGGCGATCATGCCGCGCCAGCTCAAGTAATCATGCGCACCCTGAAATTCCTGGTAAAACACCTCGTACCCTTTGGCGCGGAGAACATCACGCAGGTGGCGATTCGTCACCAGAATTGACGAGCCATCCCCATCCCGGTCCAGTTCCATCGACCCCGCGTTCAGGTAGAAGCGAAGAGGCAGCTTCGGGTTGTTGACGAACAACTGGGCCACATAGCTCGGATCGGCGCCCGGCGTAAACGTATCCGGCTTCGAAGGATCGGGTGGGGGAGTCCACCAATAGGAGCCGGATTGCGAGAGCACGTTGCCGAATGTTTCCGGATGCCGGTAGGCCGCGCACGTCGCCGCAAGCCCTCCGTAGCTGTAGCCTCCGATCGTGACTCGCTGCGGATCGAGTGTCACGGTATAGTTCCGCCGCAACCACGGAATCAGCTCGGAGTTCAAAAACTCCGCGAACGTAGGGTTACAGGGCAATTCCGTGCCGCGCATTCCCTTAACATTGCCGACAATCAGGGCGACTGTCGGCGCAATCCTCTTTTCCGAAATGAGGTTGTCGAGCGTCGTCGGAGTGGGCACGATATCGATGGAGTCTTGTCCGTCGAAAACCACCACCAGGTCGTAAGGCCGGGCGTTTTTCGAGTAACCTGGCGGCAGGTACACGAAAATCGGGCGCGTATTTTTCAGGAGCGCGCTCGCGAAATCCTGTTTCACGATCTCGCCCGCCGGCGTCCCGGCGCGTTTGTCGGCCCAGGGCTGCGGTGGCGCGTCCGGCATTTCGACCACGGAGGAACCGCGATGTAACGGAAGATCCGGGTTGTTCGGGGAATCCCAGGTCGCCTTGGGATTCAACGGATCGCGCTGGGATCGAACAGCAACCTGGCTCACGAGATCGTCGTCGATCTTCGTGCCCGGTGGCACTGCGGGCGCGTTCGGCGTCAACAAATAAGTTGTGCGCAGGCGATGGTCGAGGCGCATTGTCCTGTACCAGACATCCGTGCCCTCCACATGGTGCAGGAGGCAATCGCCCGGAATCGGCGAGCAGTTGTAAAAATTGAGCAGGACCCGTTGAGTGCCCGCGTCGCCACGCCAAAGAAATGTTGTGAAACGATTGATGGGATCGTCCTGGATCGGCTCGATCAGCGGACTTCCATTCGGGCCGATCTCCTTCCAGAAGACATTCGCCTCCGCCTGGCTTGTAATCTTCCGAATGCGCGGGCTTACGTCCTCTTCGGCCAGCGCCGGCGGGCGCGGAGTGTTGATTTTCAGATCAGAGATCCTGTAAGAGGCCGGAGAGTTTCCCTCGCGGGCAGCAATCTTAAGGCTCCATCGGCCTGGCCGCGTCGCCAGGAATTGGAGCGCACCTCCCTTCTGCCGTTCGGACAAGAACGCTCGGCTGAGGCGTCCGTCGGGGCTGTAAACCGAGAGAATCATATCCTGGCCCTGGCCTTCCAGCGTCAACTGGACGATCTGATCGATCTTCAGATCGAGCGCGAACAGATCGGTGCCTCCGGCCGCCAGGCTGCGGTTAAAGGTCTTCTCCGGTTCGAGTTGGATGGGCGACTGAGACTGTGCAAAAGCGATCGCGGCGAGAACGGCGGAAATGGCGATCGGCAAAGAGCCGGGGCGCATAGAGATTCACCTCGAATGAATCGTGATTTCTCTTATTCTATATGCCGGCGGCAAGCTGTGCCGGCTCCTGCTCTATTTCCCGGCCTCACCGGTTCCTCAGATAGAGAATGAGCTAGAGGGAAAGTGTGAGCCGGATCTTGGCTTGGGATAGAGCACGGTTCCGCTCACACAGGATACCGGTCCAGACAGAACAGGATCGATTCGTGGGTGGAAGCCTCAAATTACTCCTGCCTTGTCGACTGAAGCAAGGCCGCGTGAGGGTGATTACTTCTCCGCCCTGGTCCCCGCCGGGCGAAGCTGCGCTTCTTCCAGGCGCTTGGCTTCCTGCCAGGTGAAGATCATGCGGTGGATCACAGTCACGTTGGACAGCACCGCGATCACCCACAGCACCTGCGCCTCTTTGTTGAACAGCGCTCCGATGATCATCAGCACCACTCGCTCGGGCCGCTCCATGAACCCGACCTTGCATGTCGGAATCGAGTTCTCCGCGCGCGCCCGCGTGTAGCTCACCATCACCGAGCCCATCATCGCCACCGCGGTCAGAACCACGTAAGAAGGCCGGTTGATGGAGCCGTACCAAACCAGTAAGCCCACCAGCAGGCCCAGATCCGAATAGCGGTCGAGCACCGAGTCGAAGAATCCCCCGAAGCGTGTCACGCGGTTGGTTTCGCGGGCCACCCGGCCGTCCACCATATCGAACAGCCCCGCGCCGATGATCACCGCTCCGGCCCAGCGGAACTGGCCTACCGCCAGCAGCCATGCCGCGCCGACGTTGATCAGCAATCCCAGGAATGTCAAAACGTTGGGATGAATACGCGACAGCGCCAGCCCGCGGACGATCAGCAGAATCACTTTGTTGCAAGCGAACCCGATGGCGCCGGTAAAGGTCACGTCTTTATCCTTGCTGGTGAATCGTGATCAGTTCGATGATTTCCAACTCGCGGGCGCCGTCCGGTATCTGGATCTTCACGGTGTCGCCCACCCGCTTGCCCAACAAGCCGCGGCCGATCGGAGAACTCGTGGAAATCAACCCCTTGGCCACGTCCACTTCCTCGCTGGTCACCAGCTTGTACTGGATGCGATCCTCTTTCACCACGTCCAACACTATCACGGTCGAGCCCAGGCCCACACGGTCATGCGGGATCTTGGACATGTCGATCATGGAGATCTCGCGCAGCCGCCCGTTTACCTGCGCCAGACGGGCGCTGACCCAGCTCTGGCGTTCCTTTGCGGCGTGATACTCGGCGTTTTCGCTTAGGTCGCCGTGGGCGCGGGCCCTAAGGATCTCCCGCGGCAATTCGATCCGCAACTCCTGCTCCAGCGCGTTGATTTCTTCCTGGAGTTTCCTCTTCAGCTCTTCCATCTCTAAGTAGCGATTATAGCGCTGTTACAAAATCGCTACGGAGCCGCGCCTGTCAAGAAGTGGCACTCTAACGGTCGGGCTCGGCTTGTTCGGGAAAAGGACTTCGCAGCCTACTTCGCCAGCTCCCTGCGCATGGCGGCAAGGGAGGCCTGCATCCCTTCGTTGCCGCTCCACAGCGCGCCGCCCTCGCCCTGCTGCGTGACTTGGGCGAACAGAGGAACCAGTTCCGGATCGCGCCAGCCCCTGCGCGCTTCCTCCAGCATCAATTCCATCGTGTGCTGGTGCGAAAAGGCAGGCTTATAAGGACGCGCCGTGGTCAAAGCGTCGTAGATGTCGGCCACTTGCAGGATGCGCGCCAGCAGAGGAATCTCCTCCCCGCGCAGCCCGTCCGGATAGCCGCTGCCGTCCCAGCGTTCGTGATGGCTGCGGATGATCGGAAGCACCGGAGCCAGAGTCTTCATCGGCCGGCAGATCTCTTCTCCACGAATCGTATGCAGCCGCATGATCTGCCACTCCTGCTCCGTCAGAAGCCCGCGCTTGAACAGGATCGAGTCCGGAATGACGATCTTTCCGATGTCGTGCAGATATCCGCCCCGGTACAGCGCCAGTTGCTCGCGCGCCGGGAGCCCCAGGGCCTGAGCCAGTGCGATCCCATATGCCGCCAGCCGCTCGCAGTGCATTCCCGTATGCCGGTCGCGATGCTCCACCGATTGCGCCAGCGCGAACAGAATCGACTCGGCTTCCTCCAGCGAATCCACTAACGCCTTGTTGCGCAGCATGGAGTGGATCCGGGCGCGCACCAGCGCCGGCCGCAATGGCTTGATCAGGAATTCGTCGGCGCCGGATTCGAAGCCCGCCAGCTCATTCTCCATCCCCTGCAAGCTGGTGGTCATCAACACCGGAACCAACTGCGTGCGCCGGTCGTTCTTGATCAGTTGGCAGAACTCCGTGCCGCTCATCTCCGGCATCACCTGGTCGACAATCACCAGATCCACCTTTTCCACGTCCAGAATCGCCAGCGCCTCCGACGGCCGCTTCGCCTCCAGGATGTGGTACGGGGCTGTCTTGAGCATGGCCCGCAGCAGCCGCCGGTTCAGATCGATTTCGTCGACGATCAGAAGCGTGGGCGCCAGCGCCGCGTCTTCCAGCACGCTGTGCCAATTGGGCGAACGCGGCGCCACACTTACCAAGCTGGGCGTCCTCCCCTGGCCAGATTTGATCTCGATAGCCACGCGGGCGAATCTCCGGGTCGGATCAGCCGGGAAATTGTAGTTCGGCTGCAGGCGGTCTATCGGCGGATCTCAGGGAATGTATTAGCCGAACTCTATCAGGTTGGTACTAAGGTCTGCGGCGCACGGCGAAGAAATAGCGTACAAAAGCCCCGCATAAATTTCTTCTTGCAATCGTCACCGGCGAGCGTTACATTAACTCAAGTGGCCCCGAGTGGCCGCCATCTGCATTCGAGTGTTCCAAAATGGCCGAAATCGACGCAAATCTCGAACTTATACCCGAGCCACCCCACTCGATCGCCCAGGCCAGCGTCGACGACAAGGGCCGCCTCAAGCTCCCCGCGGAGTTCGTCGCGTATCTGAGGGCCGTGGATGGAATCAAGGTTTTCATCACTACCGTCGACTTCCGGCAAGTTCGAATATACCCCCTGCCGGTGTGGAAACGCAATGCCAATCTCTTCGACAACGCGGCCGAGAACGCAGCCGCGGCCGAAAGGGTGGAGCGGGTCGCCAAGGCCTTTGGTGGCGATGCGGAGGTCGATGGATCGGGCCGGGTGCTGTTGCCCGCATCCTTGCGCGAAGCCATGGGACTGGAAAAGCAGGCCGTGATGGTGGATGTTCACAAGGGCCGGATCAACGTGGTCACCAAGAAGGTCCACGACGAGCTCATGCAGGTCTACAAAGCCAGCCTGGCCGACGACGTCGCGGCCATGACCAAGATCGGGTTCAAGTAGCCGTGGCCTATGCATGTGCCGGTAATGCTCGCCGAATGCCTGGACTATCTGAACGTCCAGCCGGAAGGCGTGTACTTGGACTTGACGGCTGGACTCGGGGGTCATACCGGAGCCATCGCGCGGCGGCTGACCACGGGCATGGTCATCGCCTGCGATCGCGATGCCGAGAGCATCGAACTGGCGCGGGCGAACACAACGGACTGCGCGGACCGCATCCGTTTTTATCCGGGTTTGTTCTCGAGGGTGGAAGAGACGCTGGCGGTATTAAAAATAAAACAACTGGACGGGCTGCTGGCGGATTTGGGTGTTTCAAGGCATCAGTTGACGGAAGGCGGAAGGGGGTTTTCGCTGATGGTGGATGGTCCGCTGGACATGCGCATGTCGACAGGTTCGCATGCCGCACAACAGCGGACCGCCGCCGAGATCGTCAATTACGAATCAGAAAAGGAACTCGCCGGACTGATCTTCAGTCTTGGAGAGGAAAGGAGGAGCCGGAAGATAGCAAGAGCAATCGTGCGGGCGCGGCCTATTCAAACCACCGGTCAGTTGGCCAAGCTGATCGAGGGGGTCGTGCCCCGTACGGGAAAACTGCATCCGGCCACGCAGACTTTCATGGCGCTGCGTCTGGCCGTCAATCGCGAGTTGGAGGAGTTGGACGCGCTGCTAGAAGCCATTCCGCGGTTGCTGCGGACGGGCGGTAGGGCGGTGTTGCTCACTTTCATGTCCCTTGAGGATCGCAAAGTGAAGCATGCGTTTCAGGCCATGGCAAAACAGGGGCTGGTGAGTTTGCTCACCCGGCACGTCGTGAGGCCCGCCGAAGAAGAGATCCGGCGCAATCCGCCTTCACGCAGTGCCAAGCTCCGCGCACTGGAAATGTTGTAACCCGGAATTCGAGGAGCAGAGGAATCATACGATGGCAACGGTCGCAGATGTTTGGAGCAGGATGTTCGCGCAAGGCATGGAACAGGCCGCCGAGGCTGCGCGGGGAGGAGACTCTTCCACGCGGCTCCGCGGGTTCGCCAACGAGGACATTCTTTTTTATGTGAAACGCCACGACAACCGCAGCGTAGTGCGGGCGGCGGATCCCGCCGCGCGAGGCCGCTGCTGGAAGCTGATCGGCTCGGTCGTGGGGGCGGCCGTGCTGTTGATCGGCGTGCTCCTGCCCAGCGCCTACGGGCTCATGGCCGGCTACCAGATTGAGTCCCTGCGGCGGGAAGGACAACGGCTGGTCACCGACCAGTCTTCCTTGGAGCTGCGCGAGGCTCAACTGCTCTCGCCGCAGCGCATCCAGGAACTGGCGCGCCAGCAGCAGTTCGTCGATCCGGCTCCCGCCAAAGTGCTGTATCTGGACGGCGCGCAGAGCGCGCTGGCCATGAACGGAAAGTGAGTACTGGAACGCGCCAGAATCGCCGTGCAGGAAACCCAACCCAACCGCCGTCTGACCTGGCTCCTGCGGGTGCTGCTGCTGTGGGTCGCGGCCATCTTTGTGCGCCTGGTCTGGCTGCAGGTGGTCCGCCATGACGATCTGTTGAGGCTCGCGCAGCAGCAACAGCAGAAGCTGGTGGAGATCCCTTCGCTGCGCGGCACCATCTTCGACCGCGACGGCCGCCCGCTGGCCAAGAGCCTCCCCGCCGATTCGATCAGCGTCAATCCGCAGTTGATTCCGGACGCGAGTGTTGCCGCCGATTTGCTTTCGCGCTTGCTGGATTTGGACCGCGCCAAGCTCTTCGACCGCATCGCCGGAGCCAAGCTCCGCGGCTCCGGATTCCTGTGGATCAAGCGTAAGGTGGATGCCAGCGAGGCCCAACGGGTGCGCAATCAGAAGCTGGATTGGGTGGATCTCCAGCCTGAGATGCGGCGATATTACACGCGTGGCGAACTGGCCTCCCACGTTGTGGGATCGACCGGCATGGTCGACGACGAAGTCGCCGAGCGCGGCAACGCCGGCATCGAGCTTGAGTTTGACGAGGAACTCGCAGGCCGGCCCGGCCTCTCGCGCGTATACAAGGACGTCAAGCAGAATGTGTACGACTCCATGGTCGCGCGCAAACCGGAGCCGGGCGAAAACATCACCCTCAGTATCGATTCCAATCTCCAATTCGTGGCGGAACGCGAATTGGATAAAGCCATCGAATCCAGCGGCGCGAAAACCGGCTCCATCGTGGCTGTGAATCCGTATAACGGCGATGTACTGGCGATGGCCAACTACCCGCGCTTCGACCCCAATGCGCCGCCCGGTTCCAGCGAGCCGCCCGGTGCGCGCAGCAACCTGGCGATCACCACGCCCTTTGAGCCCGGCAGTGTCTTCAAGGTGATCACGCTCTCTGCCGCGCTTGAAACCACCCAGATCCGCCCCGAGACCATCATCCCCTGCGGCACCAGCATCAAAGTGTACGACCGCACAATCAAGGACGAGCACGCCCATGGACCTCTGAGCATGGCCGACGTTCTGGCCCATTCGAGCAACGTCGGCGCCATCATGATCGGCCAGAAAGTCGGCGACCGCGCGCTTTACAAGTATCAACGCAAATTCGGCTTCGGGGAAAAAACCGGAGTCGATCTGCCGGGCGAATCGGCCGGACTGCTGCGGCATGTGGAGGATTGGAAGCCGACATCTGGAAGCTTCCTGTCGATCGGCCATGAAGTCGCCGTGACCTCGCTCCAATTGGCGCTCGCCGGCGCCGCCATCGCCAACGGAGGCATTCTGATGAAGCCGCGGCTGGTGCTGGCCAAGCAGACACCCGGCCAACCCGAGGAACGCTTCGCTCCGGAAAAGGGCCAGCGCATCGTCGACCCCGCCACCACCATTCAAATGCGCCAGATGATGGAAGGCGTGGTCTTGCGCGGGACCGGCAAGGGCTACGCGAATTTGCGGGGCTACACTTCCGGCGGCAAGACCGGTACGGCTCAGATTTTCGACCTCAAAGCGCACGTCTACACGCACCGCTATAACGCCAGCTTTCTGGGGTTCGCGCCGCTTCAGAACCCGCAGATTGTGATCATCGTCACGCTGGAGGGCACCTCCGGCGGCACCGCCGGATTCGGCGCTCCCGTGGCCGCGCCCGTGTTTCGCGAAGTGGCCATGGCCGCTCTACGGATGCTCGACGTCCCCAAGGATTTACCCGACACTGCGGTGACCGCTTCGAGCGAGCGGTCCGGCGACGTGCAGCACGAATCAATTCGATCTGTATCCTCCGTCACTCCGCCGCCGGTCCAGTTGGATGCTCTGGCTATCCCCGGATCATCGATCCCCTCGTCCGAGGGGAGCCTGGACCGGCGGCCCTTTTTTGCGCCGCCGCCTCTTCCGCCTGCGGGCGGAGGGCCAAAGGTTCCGGATTTCCGCGGAATGACGCTGCGCGCGGTGCTGGAGGAATCGTCCGCCGAAGGTTTTGCGGTGGAGGTCGACGGAAGCGGGCTGGCGCTGAGCCAGTCTCCGCCGCCCGGATCCGATCTGACGAAAGCCGCGCGAATTCGCGTTCAGTTTGCAAGATGACGCTGCGCGAGCTGCTGGATGGCATTGCACTCCGTAAGGAGCCGCCGTCCGCTGCCGCTGACCTGCTGGTGGCCGGATTGGAATACGATTCGCGGCGCGTGGAGAAGGGGTTCGTGTTTTTTGCTTTCGAGGGAGCCCGGGTGGATGGACAACGCTTCGCATTGCAGGCGCTCGAACAGGGCGCGTGCGCCGTGGTGAGCGAGCGTCCGCGCCCCCACGAATTTCCCGGCCCCTGGATCGAGGTCGAAAGCGCCCGCCGCGCCCTGGCCACTGCTTCGCGCACGTTCTACCACCGCCCCGATGAACGCATTCACTTCACCGGCATCACCGGAACCAACGGCAAGACCACGACGTCGTATGTTCTCGAAGCCATCCTGCGGGAGGCCGGCCACGTCACCGGATTGATCGGGACGATCGAATACCGCTTGCCCGGACAGAACCGCCCCGCGGCCAACACAACTCCGGAATCGCTGGACGTGATGCGCTTCGCCGCGGAGCTGGAGCGGCTCGGCGGCACGCATTTGATCTCCGAGATTTCCTCGCACGCGCTGGCGCTGGGGCGGGTTTATGGCTTTCGCTTCCACACCGCCGTCTTCACGAATCTCACCCGCGATCACCTGGATTTTCACGGATCCATGGAGGAATACGCCGCGGCCAAGCGTCGCCTGTTCGCGCCCGAGCAGGGCGCCGCCCCGGACTGGGCCGTGCTGAATCTCGACGATCCCTGGACTGCCTCGCTGCATCCATCCGCGCATACTCTGTTCTACGGGTTTGGTCGCGACGCGGCACTGCGCGCGGAAAATATCCACTCCGGCTTCGACGGTCTGCGCTTCGACCTGTGCTGGGAAGGCGCGCGCCACGCCATCAAATCCGCGATGGTAGGACGGATTAACGTCATGAACATTCTGGCCGCCGCGGGGGCCGCGCTGAGCTACGGCGTCGATCCCGAGACCATCGCCCGTGGCGTCGCGGCCTGCCCAGCCGTGCCCGGCCGTTTTGAGCGTGTCGACGCCGGCCAGCCGTTTCTCGTGATCGTCGATTATGCCCACACCGACGATGCTTTGCGCAACGTCATCCACATCGCCCGCGAGCTGGCGTCGTTAACGACTGCCGGCACGGCGGGCGGGCGCGTCATCACCCTCTTCGGCTGCGGCGGCGATCGCGACCGCTCCAAGCGTCCCCTGATGGGCATGGCGGCTGCCGAGCTCAGCGACTATGTCGTACTAACGTCCGACAATCCTCGATCCGAGGATCCCCTAGCCATCATGAACGACGTGATGGTGGGACTGCGGCGCTTCGACACTCCGCACACGGCGGAGCCGGATCGCGCCCGCGCCATCCGCATCGCGGTTCAACAAGCCGCGCCCGGCGACGTCGTGCTGCTGGCAGGCAAGGGGCACGAGACTTATCAGATTTTCAAGGACCGGACCATTCATTTTGACGATCGCGAAACAGCGCGGGAGGCTTTGAAATCCTTTGGGTATAAGGGGTAGCACAAGCCTGCATGAAACTGTCCGTGCGCCAGGTCGCGGAGTGGCTGAATCTCGCAGCGGAATCATCCGCGGCGGTCACAGGCACGATTGTCACAGGATGGTCGATCGATTCCCGCTCGCTTCAAGCGGGCGATTTATTCTTTGCGATAAGGGGGCCAAATCACGATGGGCATGAATACGTCCGGGAGGTTTTACAAGCCGGCGCGGCGGCGGTGGTCGTGGATCGCGAGATTCCTGGAAGCCCGCCGGCAGAGAGCCGAATTCTGCGGGTGGAGGACTCGCTTCAAGCACTCCAGCAACTGGCCGCAAAAGCGCGGCAATTCTGGGGTGGCCGCCTGGTGGCGGTAACCGGTAGCGCTGGAAAAACCACAACCAAGGACATCATCGCGGAAATGCTGGCGGAGGAATACAGAACGGCGAAAAACGAGGGCAACCTCAACAATCACGTCGGCATGCCTCTGTCGCTGCTGCGTCTCGACCCGGCCGCCGAAGTCGCCGTGATCGAGATGGGCATGAATCACTCGGGCGAGATCCGCCGTCTGGCCGAAATCGCCAAACCCGATACCGCCGTGGTGACCAACGTAGGCCCGGCGCACATCGAGAATTTCGACTCCATCGACGCCATCGCGGCGGCCAAACGCGAGCTCGTCGAGTCCTTGCGTCCAGACGGCGCCGCCGTGCTCAACGCCGACGATCCTCGGGTCGCGGCGTTTCGCAATGCCCACCCCGGGCGCTCCGTGATGTACGGCATGGCGGCCGAAGCCGTCGTTCAACCCCTAGACGTACGCGCCGAGGATGTTCGCCTGCTCCCCGAAGGTGTCGAGTTTCGCGTGAGCGGCGTCCCCTTCGCCAGTTCCCTTCCCGGCCTCCACGCCGTTTCGAATCTGCTGGCCGGCATCGCCGTGGCGCAAGTCTACGGCATCGCACCGGAGCGATTGACCGAAACAGTCCACCGCCTCGCCCCTGGAAACATGCGCGGCGAACGCCTCCATCACAACGGAATCCTGATCTATAACGATTGCTACAACTCCAATCCCGACGCCGTGCGCGCCATGCTGGATGTCCTCCGCGAGGCTCCGGCGCGA
>Ga0209167_10000989_pt1 | contig 17864 bp, 18 predicted proteins | sample Coa_R1_9_FD_187154 | JGI IMG/M metagenome (GOLD analysis project Ga0209167, IMG submission 187154) | Surface soil microbial communities from Centralia Pennsylvania, which are recovering from an underground coalmine fire - Coalmine... | ecosystem: Environmental > Terrestrial > Soil >... | reverse complement strand
AGATGATCTTGAGTGGCAGCCGGGCCGCGACGTGCTGAACGAAGTCACCGGGGCCGGTCTCGAGCAGATCACTCACCACCTGCTCGGCGGTCCGCTGGACGTCGTCCTCGAACTTCTTGATCATCTTCGGGGTGAACGAGCGGGAGACGATCCGGCGGAGCCTGGCGTGCCGCGGGTCATCCATGTTGATCATCGAACCGAAGTACTCGTTGAACTCCTCCGGCACATCCGGCACCTGGGTCGCGCCACGGCCCGAGCAGAATACCTCGGGGTGCCTGCTGGCCTCGGTCACGTCGGAGTGCTTGACCAGGGCGTAAAAGCCCGGGCCCTGCTGGGCGAACGGCGAGTCGGGCTCGCGGAAGAAGGCGGGCCGTGGCCGGGCGCGCAGCTCGGCGAAGGCCGCCTCGCGTTCGGCGAGCGGGAGGCCCCAGAACGCCGAGTTCGACAGGTCGATGTCCAGGGCAGTCATGGCGAACCGTCCTTCACTAGGAACTAGAACGCGATTCGGTTCCATACTGACACAGCCGGATCCTGCCCTTACCTGGGGCGGGAAATTCGCGAGCGCGTAACCGGTCAGGAATGCCACCCTTACCGGGTGGAGATCACCGAGCACATCGCCAGTCTGCGGGGTGAGGGCGAGCTGCTGGCCGAGGCCGCCGAGGCCGTCCCGCTGGACACTCCGGTCCCGTCCTGCCCCGGCTGGCGGGTCCGCGACCTGCTCGCCCACCTGGGCTTCGTGCACCGGTGGGCGGCCGGCTACGTCGCCGGTGGCCTGACCGAGCCGGCCGACGATCCGGACGAGCCGGAACTGCTGCGGCTCGCCCCCGGCGACGAGACGCTGACCGGCTGGTTCCGCGAGGGGCACGCCGGCCTGGTGGCCGCCCTGTCCGCCGCCGGCCCGGATCTGCAGTGCTGGACCTTCCTGCCTGCCCCGTCCCCGCTGGCCTTCTGGGCACGCCGCCAGGCCCACGAGACGGCCATCCACCGCATCGACGCCCAGCTTGCGGCGGGACGGTCGCTGGACCCCTTCCCCACCGGCCTGGCCGCGGATGGCATCGACGAGCTGCTGACCGGGTTCGGTGGCCGCAATCCCCGCGCGCTGTCCGATTCACCGGCCACGCTCGCCGTCCGGGCCACCGGCGCCCCGGCCGCCGCCTGGACGGTGACCATGGGCCAGGAAGGCTCCGGAGTGTCACGGGGGCTGGTGCAGCCCGCCACACCCGGACGGCACTGCGAGGTCAGCGGGCCCGCGTCCGCGCTCTACCTGCTGCTGTGGAACCGTGACCCGGCCGCGGGCGGGATCGATGTCACCGGCGACGCCGGTGTGCTCACGACCTGGCGCGACCGGTTGCGCGTCCGCTGGAGTTAACCCCCTCCGTAACGGAGTCAAACGTCTGTCAACCCGATCTGGCAGGCTGGGGGTATGGCGTCCGGATCCGAGCACCGCACTGTCACCGTCGCACGCACCTCAGCGGGCCGGTACACGGCCACGAATGTCCGGGGCGGTCAGCTCACCCTGGGCAAGGGCGACACCGAGGACTTCAGCCCGGTCGAGTTGCTGCTGGTTGCCCTGGCCGGCTGCACGGGCATCGACGTCGACGTCGTCACCTCCCGCCGCGCCGAACCGGACACCTTCGAGGTACGGGCCGACGCCGACAAGGTCCGCGACGAGCAGGGCAACCACCTCACCGGCGTCGTGGTCAGCTTCCGCGTCGCGTTCCCGGACACCGAGCCGGGCCGCGAAGCGCAGAGCCTGGTGCCCGGTCTGGTGCAGGCATCGCACGACCGGCTCTGCACGGTCGGCCGCACCATCGAGATCGGCACGCCGATCGGTACCAGGATCGAGTAAACGACGCCCCGACCTGGTGTGATGCCAAATCCGGCAAGGCCGGGTCAATGCCCGTCTGCCGCGCCGCCCGCTGTGGCAGAATCCGCCGTTACGGGCAGCTCATTCATCGCGCGGCACGGCCGTAGGGTGTCTTCCCGGGTGTTTTTCCGGCCCATAAAGCAGGGACGTCGAGCAATGGAGTCACCAGACCCGCAGGGCCTGTCCATGACGGTCAAGGATGTCTTCTTCGTGAACACGCCGGGCAGGGGGACCGTGCTGACCGGACACCTTGACGGCTGCGGAGTGCTGCGGGTCGGTGACGGCCTGGCCTGCGGCGATCAGGTCTTTGAAATCCTCGGCATCGAGAAGTTCCGGCACGTGCTCCGGCAGATCGAGGGCGGCCACGACGTGGGGCTGGCGCTCGGCACCCGCGTTCCGGCGACCGGGTTCGCCGGGCGGGCCGTGACGTTCCTGCCCCGGCCCGGCCCGGGCGTGCCGGCGCTGACCCCGCAGGGCTGGGCGGTCCCCAGCCATACCGCCGTCATGGTCGGCTGGTCCAGCCAGCGCGGTGTGGTGCGGCCCCGGTTCGGGGCGCTCGTCTTCGACGGGCTCACTGTCGCGCTGCACGACGAGGATGACTCGGAACTGTTCAGCGTGCACGGCTCCCGGCTGGTCGTGCGGGCGGTCGGCACCACGTTGTCCGTGGTCAACCGGGAAGAGGACGTTGCCGTAGGGTGCCTTCCCGGCTCGGCAAGCTCTGCCGTAGGGTTTCCTCCCGGCTCGGCAAGCTCTGCCGTAGGGTTTCTTCCCGGCTCGGCAAGCATGGCCCGCTACATCGTCGGCCCCGACCCACGCTGGGCGGGCTCGCCGCGCGCCGCCACCCTGCTTGCCAAGCACGGCGTCGAGGTCTACCCCGACCTGCGCCTGGCTGCCGTGCCGCGATGGTGGCAACGCATCATGATCATGCCAGCCAGCCGGGCACTGAACCGGAAGATCATCTGGCGGGACGTGCTGCTGGCCATGCTCCGTACCAGGGGCGCCGTGACGAGCGGCAGATAATTTGGTGAAAATTTACGAAGCACTGGCCCGAGTGCATGACTGGACGCCGTCTGAGTGAACCCAGCATCGGTCCCCGCCGTCATTAAAGAAACCCTTTCAAATCAAGGTTCGCTGAGTGAACGCAGAGGTCACAGTCTAGTTTCATGATCGTTTGTGTGATTTTGAAAGGGTTTCTAGACGACCCTCATACATGTGAGGAGCGGAGGAGAGGGACATGCGGTTAATCAGCCACCCAGCCACCAAGGTCGTTCACCGGCCAGCCAAGCGGCGCACCTCACGCCGCGTCGCATCCGTGACTTCCGCCGTCTCGGTTCTCGGCCTGCTGTGCCTTCCCGCGTCCGGGCCGGCGTCCGCCGCGTCCGGGCCGGCGGCCACGAGTTCGCCGTGTCGCTATGGGGTTCTCACCCCTACCCCCAGCCCTGGCAGGTACATCAGCCTCTTCGGTATATCCGCTCTCGCTTCGAATGACGTGTGGGCGGTCGGTTACAGCGACCGGGGTGTTGGGACGGTCGTCTACCGCCCCCTGATCGAGCACTGGAATGGCACGGCGTGGAGTGTGGTCGCCAGCCCCCGGCCGATGACGGACGTCGTCCTGTATGCGGTGGCGGCGATATCCCCGGCCGACGTCTGGGCGGTGGGCCGGATGTCCAGGACCCAGGTGTCGGCGGGGTACTCGGTCATCGAGCACTGGAACGGCTCGGCCTGGAGCGTGGTGGCCAGCCCCCGCGTTCAAGGCTTCGCCAGCGCGCTCGCCGTGGCCTCACCAGGTGACGTGTGGGCGGTCGGGCTGCGGCCGGCCAGCGACCCCGGGCTCTCGGCGGATACGCTCGCCGAGCATTGGGACGGCACTCGCTGGCGGGTGGTGCCGACCCCCAATCCGGGCAGGTATGGCGACAGCCTGAGCGGCGTGACGGTCGCCGGGCCGGACGACGTGTGGGCCACCGGCGCCACCGGCACCAACCGGTTCGACACCGCGCCGCTGTCCGAACACTGGGACGGCCACGCCTGGTCGGTCGTGAAGATCCCGGCGGAGAGCTTCACCAGCGCATTGCGCAGTCTTACCTCGGCCGGGCCCAGCGACGTGTGGGCGGCCGGCTGGTATGACGTGCAGACCCCCACCGGCACCGTGACGTTTACCCTGGCCGAGCACTGGAACGGGCACTTCTGGGCGCTGAACTTCCCGCCCAGCCCGACCGGCGACGACACGCTGAACGGGATAACGGCGGTGTCCGCGAACGACATGTGGGCGGTCGGCAGCACGGCTCTGAACCGGACCTTCGTGCTGCACTGGAACGGCCTGGGCTGGAAGGAACTTTCCCCAGGGCTTGCCCAGAAGGGCAACACCAACGTCCTGTGGTCGGTGTCGGCGCCCACGCCGGCCGGCATCTGGGCCAGTGGTGGCGGTTACCACACCCTGGTCGAGCACATCTGCCCGGTCAGCGGCTGAGCCAGGTCAGGTCAGCCGCCGCTCGGCGGCCCAGCGGGTCAGCTGGTGACGAGTGGAGAGCTGCAGCTTGCGCAGCACCGACGAGACGTGGCTCTCCACCGTCTTGACGGAGATGAACAGCTCCCGCGCGATCTCCTTGTAGGTGTATCCCCTGGCGATCAGCCGGAGGACCTCCCGCTCGCGGGTGGTGAGCTGGTCGAGCTCCGGGTCGAAGGACGGGCGCCCGGGGCTCGGCTCGGGGAGCGCGGCGAACGCGTCGAGAACGAACCCGGCCAGCCGGGGCGAGAACACCGCGTCCCCGGCGGCGACCCGGCGCACCGCGTCCACCAGCTCGGCGCCGGAGATCGTCTTGGTCACGTAACCCCGGGCCCCGGCCCTGACCACCGCGATCACGTCCTCCGGGGCGTCCGAGGCGGACAGGGCGAGGAACCGGACCTGCGGGTGGTCGGCCTTCATCGCGGTGACCACCGCCTGCCCGCCGCCGCCGGGCAGGTGCACGTCGAGCAGCACGACATCGGGCAGGCACTTCGCGATCGCGGCGATGGCCGGCCCCACGTCGTCCGCCTCGCCGATGACCTCGACGTCGTCGCCGAGCTCGGACCGCACACCGGACCGGAACAGCCCGTGGTCGTCCACGATGAACACTCTCGGCTTGGAGACCCTTCCAAAATCAGCGTTCGCTTGGTGCATGTTCAGGTCAGGGCCTGCCTTTCATCATCGATGTTGTGATTTTGAAAGGGTCTTGGCCGGCGGGCTCATGCGCGGTACCCGGCCATGTGCGGCATCTTCAGCGTCACCTCGGTGCCCTCGCCCGGGACGCTGCGCACGCTCGCGGTGCCGCCGCGCCGGGCCATCCGGCCGTGGATGGACTCGGCCAGGCCCTTGCGGTCCTTGGGCACCGCGCCGGGATCGAACCCGTTGCCCCGGTCGCGCACGTAGATCGACACCTCCGACGGCTCTACCTCGGCGAACACCGAGACTACCGGGGCGCCCGACCATTTGACCGCGTTCACCGTGGCCTCCCGGGCCGCTGCCAGCAGGGCGCCCAGGTCGTCGTCCATCTCGCAGTCGCCGACGGTGACGGCCTCTATCGAAGTGCCGTGCTGTTCCTCGACCTCCTGCTGGATGAGCCGCACCCCGGCGGCCAGCGTGGTCACTGTGTCGCCCGGCGAGCCCGGCACCTGCCCGTCGAACAGCCAGGACCGCAGCTCGCGTTCCTGCGCCCTGGCGAGCTGGACGACCCGCTGCGGATCCTCGGCCCGGCGCTGGATCAGGGCCAGCGTCTGCAGCACCGAGTCGTGCACCCGCGAGGCCATGTCGGCCCGTTCCTCGGCCCGGGCCCTGGCCTGGCGCTCGGTCACCAGATCCCGGGCGATCCGCAGCCACCACGGGCCGAACGCGACCACGAACGCCACGATCACCAGCCCCTCGCCGCCGAGCGGCCGCAGTTCGTGGCTCGGGTGCCCGCCGAACAGCGCGACCAGGCCGCCCACAAGGAGCGCGGCTGCGATGGCGGCCCGCGTCGCGAGCCGGCCCCAGCCGCCGGTACCGACCTGGCCGATCAGCGGCTCCGCCGCCCGCCGCAGTTGCTCCTGCTCATAGTCTGGCGCGTTGCGCCAGATCAGCACCATGCCGACCAGGCTGATCAGCAGCGGCCAGCCGACCCCGCTGAACCAGCCGGATCCGACGACGGTCCCGATGATCAGCACCATGGCCAGCACCGACGCCAGGCCGGCCGCCAGCGCGATGCCGCGCCCGTCGCTCATCGCCTTGCTGGCGATGTTGGTCTCCTCGCCCTCCACCGGCAGCAGCAGCCAGGCGAGCACGTAGGCGGCAAGGACGAACCCGCTGGTCAGCACCGCGGCGACGACGAGCCCGATGCGCACCACCGTGATATCCAGACAGGTCCGCTTGGCGAGGCCGGCGGCGATCCCGCCGGCCAGCCGGCGCTCGCGCGCCCGCCGCAGCGGCCCCTGTCCCCTGATCAGGCCGGACCGCCTCGGGTGCCGGCCGTAGGGTGTCCTTCCGGCCGGAAAAGACTGCCCGGGCCAGCCCTGCTGAGGCTGCTCCCGGTCGTCGTTGCCCATCCACCGGCCGCCCATCGAGCGGCCCTCCGGCCAGCCGCTGCCGGGCCGGCCCTGACCCCGTCCGGGGCTGGGCGGCCAGTCGCGGGCCGGGTGGTTGTGTTCCTCCACACCTCCATCATCGCGCCAACCACGGTCATCGGCCATCGGGGCACCCCCTGATCCCTCCGGGGGATCCTCGGGGTCGGGTCCGGGTTCTTCCCGATACCCCTGTCCCCGCGCGAGCAGCAGGCTGGAGCCATGAACACAACAACGACCAGCCCAGCAGACAGCAAGCCCGGCTACGACCACCGGCAGGACAGCCGTTACGGCACGCCGCCGCTTGAGCGCGCCACCAACGGCCGGATGCTGGCCGGGGTCGCCGCCGGCGCAGCCCGCTACCTGGGCGTGGACCCGACCCTCCTGCGCATCCTGTTCGCCGTGCTCGTCGTCGTCGGCGGCATCGGCATCCCGCTCTACCTGGCCTGCTGGCTGCTGATCCCCGAGGAGGGGCAGAGCCAGTCCATCGCGAGCGAGCTCATCCAGTCCTTTCAGGCCAAGTCACGCTGACCAGCCCCGTGGGCCGGCCGTTTCGCAGAAAGCCAGTCAAATGACAACGCGCACCTCAGCATTCCGCCGCATCATCTACACCAACCCGGACCTGCGGGTCTCCGACGCCGAACGGTCCGAGGTGGCCGACCGCCTGGCCAAGCACTACGGCGACGGGCGGCTGACCCAGGACGAGTTCAACGAGCGGGTCGACCAGGCCATGAACGCCAAGACCCAGTCGGACCTGAGCGGCCTGTTCACCGACCTGCCACCGCTGGACGAGGGACCCGAGGTCCCGGCCCGCCGGTCGCGAGTGCGTGCCAACCCCAGGACCGCCCTGTTGCTGGCGCTCGTCGTGGTCTTCGCCGTCAGCGTCGGGCACGCCTTCTGGTGGTTCTTCATGCCGTCCTGGCTGGCGATCTGCCTGCTGGCCGCGATCGGCGCATATCTGGTCAGGGGCCGTGGCCCGCATTGCGGCCGCCGTTACGACGATCGCGGCCAGCCGTAACCGGGACAGACCCTTTCAAAACTCCATATCGCTGGCCGGTCTTGACGAACCCTCCCGGGTTTCATGATCGTTTTGATGATTCCGAAAGGGCCTTCCAAAGGTGCCCTAGCCGAGGGCCTGCCCGTTGGTGTCGAACCTGGCGGGCAGGCCCATCAGCGTCGACACGTCCGATCCCGGCGGGAGTTCCTGTGGCCCGGCCCCCCGCCGGAAGAGCTTGGTGTGGGTGACCCCGCCGGTGCTGGCCGTCCGGCCGGACACCCGCAGCCAGGTGCCCTCGGGCAGGCCGAGCACGGGCACGTCGTTCTCCTCCAGGAACTCGCCGATCCGGTCGTCGCGGCTCTCGCCGGCGTGCATCTCCGGCGGCGTCGCCGTGTACGGGTAGTGCGGGTTGACCTGGAACGGGATCAGGCCGAGCGCCTCGAACGAGCCGGGGTTGACGATCGGCATGTCATTGGTCGTGCGGATGCTGGCGCAGGCCAGGTTCGACCCGGCGCTGGCACCGACATAGGGCATCCCGTCCAGCGCCCGCTCGCGCAGCGGCTTGAGCGCGCCGGCCGCGCGCATCCGCTTCAGCAGCCGGAAGCTGTTGCCACCACCGACGAACACCGCCTGGGCCGCGACGATCGCCTCGCACAGGTCCGGTGCGGTGTGCGCGCCGTCCACCCGGACCCCGATCTTGGCCAGGTGCTCGCGGATCAGCTCGGTGTGCCGGTCAGCATCGGCCGAGGCGTACGGGATGAACAGCATCCGGTCGCGGCCTCCCAGCACCTCCGCGATCGTGTCCCGCACGTGATCGAGGAAGCCCAGGCCCGGCGCCCTCGCGTTGGACAACAGCAGCGCTTCGGTCATCCGCCGACTCTAGCGGACGGCATTCGGGCTAGCCTGCGGATGGGATCCGTGCGCGGCCGCCCGCACCGGCCGCCGAGGAGGCATGGTGGAACTGGACGACGACTGGGCTGGGATGCTGCGCGCGGAGGCTGGCTCCTACGCACGGGTGGCGCTGGCCAACATCAAGCGTGAGTTCCCGGCGGCGGTGTCCCACACGATGAACGCGCCCGGCGACTTCCCGTACCGGCCCAGGGCACGCACGCCGGTCTTCTTCGGCAGCTACGACTGGCACTCCTGCGTGGAGATGCACTGGCTGCTGGTCCGGCTGCTGCGGGCCGTGCCCGATTCGGTGCCGTCCGGCGAGATCAGGGCGGCGCTCGGCGCCCACTTCCAGCGGCCCGGGCTGGCCGCCGAGGAAGAATTCATCTGCGGCCCGGACGGGTTGCGCGAACGCCCCTACGGCTGGTCCTGGGCGCTGGCACTGATGCACGAGACGGCCACCTGGGACGATCCGCAGGGCCAGAAGTGGGCGGCCGCGCTGGCTCCGCTGGCGGCCAAGCTCGGCACTCTCTTCCTCGGCTGGCTGCCCAGGGCGGCCTACCCGGTCCGGCACGGAGTGCACTCCAACACCGCGTTCGGGCTGTCCCGGGCCCTGCCCTACGCGCAGGCGATCGCCAGCTCGGGCAATCCGGAGCTGCTGCGGATGATCACCGACAAGGCTTACGCGTGGTTCGGCAGCGACATCCTCTACCCGGCCATGCTGGAACCCTCCGGCCAGGACTTCCTGTCCCCGGCGCTCACCGAGGCCGAGCTGATGGCCCGGCTGCTGCCGGCCGGCGACTTCACCGAGTGGCTGGGCGTGTTCCTGCCCAGCATCGAGCGGAGCGAGCCCGCCACCTTGTTCACCCCGGTGACCGTGCCGGACGGCAGCGACGGCTACATCTCCCACCTGCACGGCCTCAACGCCAGCCGGGCCTGGTGCTGGCGCCAGATAGCCAAGTCCCTGCCCGCCGGCGACCCCCGGGCCCGGGCCGCCCTGGCGGCCGCCCGCGACCACGCCAAGGCGGTCCTGCCCTATGTGACCGACAGCGACTACATGGTCGGGCACTGGCTGGCCGCCTACGCCGTGCTCATGCTGTCGGACTGATCCGGTAACCGACGCCCGGGGTGGTGGTGATCAGCGGCGGGTCGCCGAGCTTGCGGCGGAGCCGGCCGATGGTCACCGTGACCGTGTTGGTGAACGGGTCGGCGTGCTCGTCCCATACCTGCTCCAGCAGGTCCTCGGCGGACAGGAATCCGGGCCCGGCCCGCAGCAGCGCCTCGAGCACCCCGAACTCCTTGACCGACAGGCCGAGCCGGCGCCCGTCGCGGGTGACCGTGCGGCGCAGCGGATCCAGCTCAACCCCGGCCGCGCGCAGCACCCGGGCCCGGGCGGCGGGCTGCCGCCTGGCCAGCGACCGGATGCGCAGCACAAGCTCGGGGAAGTGGAACGGCTTGGCCAGGTAGTCGTCGGCTCCCAGGCCCAGGCCGCTGACCCGGTCGCCGGGGGCACCGGCCGCGGTCAGCATCAGCACCATCACCCGGTCGTCCCGCTCGGTGATCATCTGGCAGAGCATGTCACCGTGGATGCCCGGCAGGTCCCGGTCCAGCACGACCACGTCGTAGGCGTTCATGTCGAGCTTGGCCGCGGCCTCCAGCCCATCCAGGGCGGAGTCCACCGCCATGCCCTGGTCGCGCAGTCCCTCGGCCAGGACCTCGGCGAGCGACCGGGAGTCCTCGACCACCAGGACCCTCATGCCGGCGCGCCCTCAGGCAACGGCCTGGGGGAGTGCCGGATGGCCAGCGGCAGGCCGATGCTGACCCGCAGGCCGCCCTCCGCTCTGGCCTGCAGGCCGAGCGTGCCGCCGTGCGCCGAGGCGATGGCCGCGACGATGGACAGCCCGAGCCCGGCGCCCTTGTCGGAGCCGATCCGGTCGGCGCCGAGCCGCCGGAACGGCTGGGCCAGCTCGGCGACCTGCCGCTGGTCCAGCACCTCGCCGCCGGTCTCGACAACGATGCGGGCGGCCGGGCCGTCGGCTCCGGTGGCGACGTGGATCCAGCCGCCAACGGTGTTGTGGGTGATGGCGTTCTCCAGCACGTTCTCCACCATCCGGGACAGCAGCGGCTGGCTCCCCTCGACCCAGGCGGCGTCGCTGCCGGTGACCTGGCGCACGGTCAGGTGCCTGGCGGCGATGCCGTCCGCCCTGGCGGCCAGCGCGGCGGACGCGATGTCGTCCAGCGTGAACACGCCCCGGCCCGGCAGCGCGCCATGCTGGGCCCGGGCCAGTACCAGGAACCCTTCGAGCAGCCCGTCCACCCGGTCCAGTTCGGTGCGCAGCCGGCCCGCCAGGGCGATGGTCTGCGGCGGCACCGGCTCCGGCTTGGCCACGGCCACATCCAGCCAGGCCCGCATGGTGGTCAGCGGAGTGCGCAGCTCGTGCGAGGCGTTGGCGGCGAACCGGCGCTGCGCGGCGAACGCGCCCTCAAGGCGTTCCAGCAGCCCGTCGATGGTGTCGGCCAGGTCCTTCAGCTCATCGCTGGGGCCGGGCATGCCCAGGCGCTCGTCCAGGCTGTCCGCGGAGATCCGGCGGGTGGCCGCGGTCATCTTCCGCAGCGGCCGCAGCATCCGGCCGGCCAGCAGCCAGCCGAGCACGACTGCCACCGCGGTCATGATGCCGAGCGCGATCACCGAGGCGATCACGAGCTGATGTGGCACGACATGCCCGGGCCCGTTGTTGCCCTGATTGGCCAGCTCGGCTCGCAGTTGCTGGATGGTCGCCTGCGCCCGTGCCAGCGCTGACTGCTGTACTGGCAGGCCGGGCTGACCGGGGCCGGTGATGGCGGCCACGCTCTGCTCCGACACGAACAGCCCGTCGGCGATGAGCAGCAGCAGGGCACCGGTGAACAGGAACAGGGCGCCGTACATGGCGGTCAGGCGGAGCCGCACGGTGCGGCGCGGCAGACGCAAACCCATCCTCGCCTCCAGTTGGCCCGGCCATCAGGATGGCCAGCCGGACCTAACAACGGCCTAACAGCCCTCGTTCGGCCCATGTTATGGCGGTTGCCATAGAACCAGGTCAGACGCACTTCACGCGGATAAGGACCTGAAGATGCAAACAACGATCGAAGTCAGTGGCCTGCATAAGCGGTTCGGGCCGGCCATCGCACTGGACGGGATGACGTTCACCGTCTCACCCGGCCAGGTGACCGGTTTCATCGGCCCGAACGGCGCGGGCAAGACCACCACGATGCGGGTGATACTCGGCCTGGACGCGCCCGACTCGGGCACCGCGCTGATCGGCGGCAAGCCGTACCGGACCCTGCGGCGCCCGCTGTGCCACGTCGGCTCGCTGCTCGACGCCGCCGCGCTGCAGCCGGGCAGGCGCGCCCGCAACCACCTGCTGTGGCTGGCCCACTCGCAGGGCCTGACCGCCAAGCGGGTGGACGAGGTGATCGAGCAGGCCGGCCTGGGCACGGTGGCTAAGCGCCGGGCCGGCGGCTACTCGCTGGGCATGCGGCAGCGGCTCGGGCTCGCCGCGGCCATGCTCGGCAACCCACCGGTGCTCATGCTGGACGAGCCGTTCAACGGCCTGGACCCGGAGGGCATCGTGTGGATGCGCCGGTTCCTGCGGTCGCTGGCCGCCGAGGGACGCGCGGTGCTGGTCTCCAGCCACCTGATGAGCGAACTGCAGGACACCGCCGATCACCTGGTGGTGGCCGGCCGCGGCCACGTCATCGCGGACACCAGCATGCAGGAGCTGATCGCCAAGGCATCCGGCGACCGGGTCGTCCTGCGCACGGCTTCGCCATCGGAGGCCACCACGGTCCTGCGCAGCGCGGGGGCGGCCGTGGAGGTCACCGGCAGCGACACGCTGATGGCGTCCGGGCTGCCCACCGGCCAGGTGGTCCGGTTGCTCAGCGCACGCGGCGTCCCGTTCTCCGAGGTGTCCGCGCACCGCGCCACCCTGGAGCAGGCCTACATGGAGCTGACCAGGGACGCGGTCGAATTTCGGGGGGCTGCGGGGGGTCATCCCCCCGGGCTGGCAGAGGGGCCGGAGCCGGTGAGCGAGGTGTCCAGGTGACCGCCACCCTCACCACCACGGACCGGCCGGGCTCCCGGGCCGGGAGCGACGGGTTCGGCCGGGTGCTGCACGCGGAGTGGACCAAGTTCCGGACGGTTCGCGGCTGGATCATCGGCACGATCGCCGGGGTGCTGGTGATGCTGTGGCTAGGGCTGTTCGCGGCCGGCAACGCCCAGATCTTGTGCGGCACGCCGGGCGGCCCGACCCTGACCGGCAAGGCCTGCCTTCCCTACATCCCCTACGGGCCGGGCGGCGAGGCGGTCGTCGACAGCTTCTACTTCGTCCGCCAGCCGCTGGCCGGGAACGGCAGCATCACAACCCGGGTGACCTCGCTCACCGGCCGGTACGTCACCGGCAATGGCAACGGCGGCGTCCCAGCCGGCCAGGCTCCTGGGGCGGGCATGGTTCCCGGGCTCCAGCCGTGGTCCAAGGCCGGGCTCATCATCAAGGCCAGCACCAAGCAGGGATCGGCGTACGCGGCGATGCTGGTCACCGGCAGCCACGGGGTACGGATGCAGTACAACTACACCGGTGACATCGCCGGAATGCCCGGCACCGTCAGCGCGTCCTCGCCGCGCTGGCTGCGGCTGACCCGCAGTGGCGATACGGTCACCGGCTACGACTCCGCCGACGGCAGCCACTGGACCAAGGTCGGCACCGTCGCCCTGGCCGGGCTGCCGTCAACCGTCCAGGCCGGGCTGTTCGCGACCTCGCCCCAGGCCCTGCTGGATTCCGGCGGCGGTGGCCGGGGTGCGAACATGACCCCGAGCCAGGACACCGCCGTCTTCGACCACGTCGGCCTGGCCGGCGGGTGGACCAGCGGCAGGTGGACCGGAACCGGCATCGGAACCGGCATCAACGCGGACTACCCGGTGCAGGGCGCCTCCTATACCCGCACCGGCGGCCGGTTCAGCCTGACCGGATCCGGCGACATCGCCCCGGCTATCAGCGGGTCGGGCGCCTCCTTCCCCACCACGACCGGCCAGCAGCACCTGGTGGGCTCGTTCGCCGGGTTGATCGCGATGGTCGTCGTGGCCACGATGTTCATCACCGCCGAGTACCGGCGCGGGCTGATCCGCACCACGTTCGCCGCGAACCCACGGCGCGGCCAGGTGCTGGCGGCCAAGGCCATCGTGGCCGGCCTGGTCACCTTCGTGGCTGGCTTGATCGCCAGCGCCATCGTGCTGCCTGTCGGCACCAGGCTGGCCAGCAGCCAGGGCGTGTACGTGATGCCGGTGTCCGTGCTGACCGAGATCCGGGTGGTAGCCGGCACGGCCGCACTGCTCGCCGCCGGCGCCGTCCTCGCCGTCGCGGTCGGGGCCCTGACCCGGCGCAGCGCGACCGCGGTGACCGCCGTGATCGTGGCGATCGTGCTGCCCTACATCCTCTCGATGACCGTGCTGCCCGCCGGCGCCGCGGGCTGGCTGCTGCGGCTCAGCCCGGCGGCCGGCTTCGCCATCCAGCAGAGCGTGCACCAGTTCGCGCAGATCAACGCCGCATATACACCGGCGGATGGCTACTTCCCGCTGGCCCCGTGGGCCGGGTTCGCCGTGCTGTGCGGCTACGCCGCCGCCGCCCTTGCCGGGGCCTGGTACGTGCTGAACCGGAGGGACGCATGAGCAACTCAGCATCAGCCATCCTGGCCGATCGCGGCCGTATCACCGTGGCGCCCGGCGGGTGGGGCGGCAGCCTGCGCGGCGCCCTGCACGCGGAGTGGACCAAGCTGCGCACGCTGCCGGGGACGATCTGGCTGCTGGCCGGCATCGCGGCGGCGGCCATATCGGTGAGCGTCGCCGCCGTGGCCGCGAGCACGTGCCCGGCCGGGCACTGCTTCGTGGACACCACCAGGCTCAGCCTCACCGGGGTCCAGTTCGCCCAGGTGGTCGTCGTCATCCTGGCCGTGACGGCATTCTGCGGCGAGTACAGCACCGGCATGATCCGGGTCACGTTCGCCGCGACCCCGCGCCGGTCCGCCGTCCTGGCCGCCAAGGCGGTCATCGCCGGCGCCCTGGTGCTGGTTGCGGGGACGATCGGCGTGCTCGGCTCGGTGCTGGCCGGGCGGCTGATGCTGACCGGCAACGGTTTCACCGTCGCCCACGGCTTCCCGCTGCTGTCCCTGGCGCACGGCCCGACCTTGCGGGCGGCCGCCGGGTCGGTCCTCTACCTGGCCCTGATCGCGCTGCTCAGCACCGGGGTGGCGGCTCTGCTACGGGACTCGGCGGTGGCCACAGGGACGATGCTCGCCCTGCTCTACCTGCCGCCGGTCATCGTCTCGATCTTGTCCAACAGCGAGCACTGGCAGCACCGCCTCGACCGCTGGTCACCGATGATCGCCGGGCTCACCATTCAGGACACCATCGGCCTGCGTGGCCTGGCGATCAGTCCGTGGGGCGGCCTCGGCGTGCTGGCCCTGTGGGCGGCCGGCGCCCTGCTGGCCGGCGGCCTCCTGCTGCACCGCCGCGACGCCTGATGCGGATCGCCGGGAGCGCCCGGGCTGCCCGGGCGGCCGGGGCGCCCGGTGGCGGGCGGGACCCGAGCCCGGCCGCCGCCGGGGTGCCGGGTGACTATCGTTGGGTGGGTGGACGAGCTGGCCGACTCCAGCGAGCTGGTGGGTGACCACGAGGCGCTGCGTGGGCGGCTGGCGGCCGATGGGTACCTGTTCTTCCGTGGCCTGCTGCCTGCCGGGCAGGTGCGGGCCGCCGGGGCCGCCGTGCTCGCCCGGCTGCATCGCGGCGGCTGGGCCGCCGCCGATGGTGCCGTGTCAGGCCCGTCCCGGGCGGCCGGGCCGGGCCTTCCCGGCCGGAAAGGCACCCTACGGCAGGACGCGCTCGCCGACCCGGCGTACCGGGCCGCCGTGATCGGGGTCGCCTTCAACCACATTCCCTACCTGCCCCCGTTGCGCGGGCTGGTCCGGGGCATCCTTGGAGCCGGGGCGTTCTCCTATCCGGTGAAGGTGCTGCGCGCTGTCTACCCCGAGCAGCACGAGCGCCGCACCCTCGGCCGGTACGTGCACTACGACTATGGCGCGGCCGGCGTGCAGGACATGCTGACCAGCTGGATCCCGCTGATGGACATCCCGGTCCGGCTGGGTGGGCTGGCCGTGGAGCCGGGCGGCCACCGTAAGCGGCTGCGGCGGCCGCACCTGCTGGACCCGGCCGAGCGCGGCTGGGCGACCACCGGTTACCGGGCCGGCGACGTGATCATCTTCCATTCCCTCACCCCGCACGCCGTGCTGCCCAACACCGGCTCGCGGCTGCGGATATCGGGTGACTTCCGCTGGCAGTCACCCGATCAGCGGGCCCCCGCCGAGTTCATCCTCGGCCCCGGTGGGCGCAGGGAGCTGTTCAGCCGGCTGTTCCGGTGGCAGCGCTGGTGGGAACCGGTCCCGGCCGGGCTCTCGCTGTGCCCCAAGGACCAGCTGATAGCCATTGCGCCGGGGCCGTCCCGGTTCTTCCCGGTGCACCGGAGCTGGCAGCACTGGCGGCCGCCGCCCGGGGCGGTGCACTGACCGCCGTCAGCGGATGATGCCGGCGTCGATCTGGGCGGCGAGCCGCGGGGTGACCGGGGTCAGGATGTACCCGTCGCCCGCCGTGCCCAGGGTCCGTACCCGGTCCGGGCACCTGTGCGCCAGCCTGGCAATGTAGGCGCACACGACAGCGTCGATACTGTCCTGCAGGCGGGCCAGCCCCGCCTTGCTGGTGGCGTTGCCGACCCCGTTGCGGATCTCGCTCCAGGCCGGGCAGGCGCCGGCCCGCAGCGGTACCGGGTCGCCCGCCAGGCCCTCGATCAGGCCCAGCAGCCGCTGTGTCTCGGCTCGCAGGGACTCCAGGCTGCGGCCTGGCTTGATCTTGTACCGGACGATCGCGGGCAGGCCGAACAGCATCACGATCGCCGGGTGCGGATACACCTCGATCGCCCGGCGCTCAGCGGAGCTGGCCGGGTCGATGCCGAGTCCCAGTTCCCCGGCGAGCCGCAGCGCCCGGGTGCCGCCCTGGAAGGCTGGGCGCGAGGTGTTGGCCGGATGGCAGGACGCGCCGTACCGGCCGAAATACCGGCCGGTGAGCTTCTCGCAGTCCCGGCTCCCTGTTGCGTTGCGCACGACGATCGGCGCGTCGATTCCCACCAGGCACGGCCCGGCGGTCCGGGGCCTGAGCCAGTCCAGGATCTCAGCATCGGCCCGCCGCTGCGTCGCCGCGATCAGGTCGCCGCCGGCGTCCACGGCCGCCAGCCCGGTCATGCCCGAACTCCAGGCCAGATCGACGCCGATGTACACCCGCCGCACACCTCCTCATCACTGCCAGGGATCCATAGTGGATCCTCGCCGGGCCACGAGTCGCGATGTATCGTGTATCCGTGGATCAGAGCACCCGGGGATGACGTCACCAGGTGCGGCTGGTCGCACTGACCTGGGTGGTCATGGCGTCCTCAACGTCGCTTACGCGATCCGCCGCCGCGGCTAGGCTGCCGCCTGGTCCCTGCCCTGCCAGGTGGTGATGCAGGCTTCGTTGCCTTCGGCGTCCGCCAGCACCCAGAATGCCGGGGCCTCGGCGTCGTAGCGCAGCGTGCCGCCCGCCGCGATGGCGGCCTCGATCCGGCGCTGCGCCTCGTCGTGCGGCACCGTGATGTCCAAATGAATCCGGTTGCGCTGTGGCCGCGGGGCGTCCATCTGCTGGAACCAGATGGACGGGCCCTGGCCGTCCGGATCGGCGATCCCGTTCGGCGGGTCATCCGGTTCCGGCTCCTCCACGTAGCCCAGGATCGCCTTCCAGAACGGCCGGATCGCGGCCATGTCGAGCGCGTCGATCCCGATTTCCAGCAACTGCGCAGGCCGCCCGGCGCCGGCCGCGTCCGCGGAAAGCCCGAGCGTGCTGACGAACGCCGAGATCCGGTGCGCGAGCTCGACCTCCTGCCGGGTCGCCATCGAGGCGACGGCCGACTGCAGGGTCAGGATCAGGCGGCCGTCGCGGACGTCGAGCCGCAGCTCCTGATCGCGGCCGCAGCCGACGCCGCTGGTGAGCCGCGCGGCCAGGTCGGCCGCGTCGGCCAGCGACTCCACCGCCACCTGGGTCACCAGGGCGCCCCGCAGCAGGCGCCACCCCCAGCCGGTGGCCACGTCCGAGATTTCCTGCCGGGTGAGCTTCCCGGTGCCTGATTCGTCCATGGAGGGATCGTCGCAGACGGAGATCACGACCGTAATCAGGCCGCTCCCACGGCGCGCATCCCGGTGCCTGCCATGATCGAGACCGCTATCGGGCGGGAAACGCCGATGACCCGGACCGTGGTGCAGGCGATCAGCGCGTCCCCGGCGTGCATCAGCGCCCACCCGCTGTCGTAGCAGCCGTCCACGACCAGCTCGCAGCCCACCGGCCTGCCCGCATTCGACAGGCACTCGATCGCGGTGCTGATCCGGGCCGCCGTGGCCGGGTCCGGCTCGGTGAGGCCGTCCCGCAACCGCCGCCGC
>Ga0209167_10000984_pt1 | contig 17910 bp, 16 predicted proteins | sample Coa_R1_9_FD_187154 | JGI IMG/M metagenome (GOLD analysis project Ga0209167, IMG submission 187154) | Surface soil microbial communities from Centralia Pennsylvania, which are recovering from an underground coalmine fire - Coalmine... | ecosystem: Environmental > Terrestrial > Soil >... | reverse complement strand
CAAGACAATTCGACACCAGCTTAGCTAGAATAGGGCCACCCACGTTCACTGCACAGAGAGGACTCGGCCCTTTTGCGTCTGCCCGACTCATGGACCGACACGGTTCCGGTTCTCGAGCCCCTTGAGCATTCCTGGAACTTCGTTCCGCGCCTCGCACTGATCGCGTGGCTTTTGTTTTACGGTCTGTTTCTCTATCAGGCGGCGCGGGGCACCGGGCTGTTGCTTCTCATGGACACCGTCTTCGTCCCTATCCATGAAGGCGGCCATCTCCTGTTTCATTATTTCGGTACGACAATCGGCGTGGCCGGCGGCACCTTCCTGCAGCTCTTCGTGCCTTTCGCGCTAGCCGCCTATTTCGTCTATTACCGGGAAACCCAGGCGGTCGCCTTCTGCACGTTCTTCTTCTTCGAACACTTTCTGCCGATTGCCACCTACATGGCCGACGCCCGCGCGCAGCAACTTCCGTTGCTCACCGTAGGTGACTCCTCCTACGTGATCCACGACTGGAACTACATGTTCACGAAGCTCGACATTCTGCAATACGACACAGCGATCGCGAATTGGGTTCGCTTCATTGGCTGGCTCGGAATGATCGGAGTGATTTGCTGGCTCCTCTGGCGCGCCCTCAACGACGTTGAAAGCAAGCGCACCGCCGTGGAACCGTACTGACCGCGACCAATTCGCGTAGGCGGCAACGAGGCGCGGTCCTCAAGCACTTTGTGTCTCTGTGATTAACGATTTCAGACTATTTCAGTAGAACGCTCGCATGTCCGGCATGTGGGGTAACTGCACTTCGAGCACGCGCCCGTAGTCGCCCAGCGTCAGCTTGATCGACTCCGCCGGGCCCACGTCGCGCATCGCCCATTCACTGCTCGGAATCTTCCGCGAAGGCTGTATCACGTCGTCCGTCTCGACATTCTTGCCGTCCGCATGCAAGTCAGTCGGAATCACCGCATATACCGTTTTTGCTTTCATATCGAGCGCAAGATAACGACGACCCAGCAGCACCAGAACCAGATTCGATTGCTTTTTCTTGTCCGGCTGGTAGACGCTCCATTTCAATGGCGGCTTGCCGTCGAGCTTCAATTGCGCCATATCGAGCAGCTTCCACCGAATCCGTCCCGAATCATTCGCGCGCGCCAACGCGGGCCCAACCAGCGCGGCGAAAACGCCCAGCGCGCATGCGAACGCAACCGTCAGCCGCATTCCGGGCCGCGACGTGGAATCCCTTTGCATTCCCGCGATTCGTTCTCCTCGTCCTCATTTTACGTGATCCCGCCCGCAATATCTCGCCCCGGATTGGTCGGGGAACCGCCAACCGTCAATCAATTCTGGCCCGCAATATTCTTCCGGTTTCATCAGTGTTCATCCGTGTTATCTGTGGGTTCGAAACGCCCATTCAATAGATCGACGACTCCCGCTTGCGCCCTGTGTAGTCGATGTAGACAATCTTCAACTCCGAATAAAAGTCCAGCGCGCTTCGCCCAACCTCCTTCGGCCCCACGCTCGTCGCCTTTGTCCCGCCGAACGGAACATGCGCTTCGCCTCCCACCGTCGGCGAATTCACGTGTACCATCCCCGCTTCGCTCTTCTCCACAAACTCAAAAATCTTGTTCGAGTCCGTCGTATAGATCGAGCTGGCCAGCCCGTAGCGCACCGAATTGGCCGCCTCCAGCGCCTCATCGAAATTCTTTACGCGGATTACGCTCAGCGCCGGCCCGAAAATCTCTTCCTGCGCGATGGTGCTATCCGCGCGCACATGATCGAAGACGGTCGGCGCGACGAACCATCCCTTGTCATATCGCGCCCCCGTCAAACGCTCACCGCCGCACTTCAGCTCCGCCTCTTTTTTGCCGGCTTCGATGCAACGCAGCACGGTCTTCATCTGATTCTCATCCACCGACGGCCCCATCTCAACGCCCGGCTCCAACCCATCGCCCACCACGAATTGCGTCGCGCGCTCGACGAGCATCGCGACCCACTTGTCTGCCACCGCCTCTTCGATGATCACGCGGCTCGTTGCCGTGCAGCGCTGCCCGGTTGACGCGAACGCGCCAAACAGCGCCGACTCCATCGCCAATTGCAAATCCGCGTCCGCCAGAATCACCAGGGGATTCTTGCCGCCCATTTCGCACTGAATCTTCTTCATTCCCGCTGCGCCCGTCGCATACAGTTCCGCACCAACCGCGTTCGAACCCGTAAACGACACCGCCTGCACGTGCGGATTCGTCACGATCTCGTCGCCCACATCCTTGCCCGCGCCCGTCACCAGGTTCAGCACGCCGGCCGGTAATCCCGCCTGCTCGAAGATCTGCACCAGGCGCGTCGCGGTCAGCGGCGTCAGCGTCGCCGGCTTGAACACCACAGTGTTCCCGCACACCAGCGCCGGCGCAATCTTCCACACCGGGATCGCGACGGGAAAATTCCACGGCGTGATTACGCCAACCACGCCCACCGGCCGGCGGATCGTGTATGAAAAATTCTTCGGCAGTTCGCTCGGAAGAGTCTCGCCTGTCAACCGCCGCGCCTCGCCCGCCATAAACTCGATGATGTTGATCGACCGCTGTACTTCGCCGAGCGCGTCTTTCAGCGCCTTGCCTTCCTCGCGCGTCAGCAGACGCGCCAGTTCGTCCTTCTGCTCCTCCATCAGCCGCGCCGCTTTGAATAGAATATTCCCGCGCGCGGGCGCCGGCGTCTCGCGCCAGCCGGGAAGGGCGGCTTTCGCCGCGACGATCGCTTGCTTCGTTTCCTGCCGCGTCGACAGCGGCACTCGCGCCACCACATCATCCGTGTTCGCGGGATTCCGCCGCTCGACAATCTTCGTCGCCTTCGACTCCACCCACTCGCCGTTAATGTAGTTCCTGCAAACTGTCGTTGCCTCCATCAAGGTCGTCATCCCATCCTCGCAATCAATCAGGTCTGTTCCGCACTTCTCCACCTGCCAGTTAAGTCGTTTCGGCGCGCTCGAATGGGCTGTCGAACCATCTACTGTGGTTCAGCCGTTTCGGCCAATATTTTTTAGCTTAACTAAGCGGCACTTCACCGAACGTTTTGTCGAGGAGCCGTATGCCCTCGTCTACATCGGCTTTCGAAATATTCATCGGCGGGGCCATGCGAATGACGTTCCCATAAAGGCCGCCCTTGCCGACCAGCAGTCCATTCCGCCGCGCGCCTTCGAGCAGCTGCGTCGTCTCAGCCGCCGCCGGCTCTTTCGTCGAGCGATCCTTCACCAATTCGAGCGCCTGCATCATCCCCATTCCGCGCACGTCGCCAATCAACGGATATTTCTCCTGCAGCTCTTCCAGCCGCTTCCGAAAATATCCGCCCACCACAAACGTGTTCTCGCGCAGGTTTTCTTCCTCGATCACTTCGATCACGGCGCGCGCGGCCACCGACGTTACCGGATTCCCGCCAAACGTCGAAATCGTCAACCCCTGGAATTTATCCGCCAGTTCCGCCGTCGTGATCGTCAACCCGACAGGCACGCCGTTTCCCAGGCTTTTCGCCGACGTGATGACGTCGGGCGTCACTTCCCACTGCTCGATGCCGAACCATTTCCTGCCCGTCCGTCCCCATGCCGTCTGCACTTCGTCCGAAATGAACAGACCGCCGTAATTCTTCACGATGCGGTAAACAATCTTGAAATACTCCGGCGGCGGTGTAATGAATCCTCCGACGCCCTGGATTGGCTCCGCGATGAACGCCGCAATCGACCCGCTCGTCGTAGTCTGAATCACGTTCTCCACATCATTCGCGCACGCCACGCCGCACTCGGGATACTCCAAGTGCAGCGGACACCGGTAGCAGTATGGATTCACCGCGTGCGACACACCCACGCTGATCACGCCGCTCTTGCGCCACGGCGCCTGCGCCGTGACGCCTTTCGCCAGCATGGAGCTTCCCGCATACGCGTGGCGCAGCGCGACCACGTCGAAGGTGGGCCCTGCCATCCGCGCCAGCAGAATGGCCGCCTCGTTCGCTTCCGTTCCCGAGCTCGTAAAAAAACTCTTTTGCAGCTTTCCCGGCGTAATTTCCGCCAGCTTCTCCGCCAGCGCGACGATGTGCTCGTTCGGAAACAGTGTCGACGTATGCTGCAAGCGGTCGACTTGCGCCTTGATCTTCGAGGTGGCCTTCGGATTGCAGTGCCCGACGCCAATCGTCACTATCCCGCCGAAAAAATCGAGGTATCTGTTGCCCTCGATGTCCCACAGATACTGCATCGAGGCGTGGTCCGCCACCAGCGGCTTGGCGTAGTAGTTCGCCACCGCCGGCCAGATGAATTCTTTGTGCTTCCGCACGATTTCTTCGCTGCGCGACTCGCGTTTCTCTCCCGCCGTCGTCACGATTCACCGCCTGTTTGAAACCACAGATGAACACAGATAAACACGGATGAAAACAAGGCGAATCAACGTCAGATACCTGTCGGGCCTTCACGCTTTTCTCAACGGTCTCCGGTATTCAGTTCTGATCGCAGGTTCTTCCCATCTGTATCGATCTGTGCTCATCCCTGGTCAATCGATTTTCCGGCGAAGTGTACCGCCCGCCTGCACCCCCCGCAAGCGTTCGAGGTCGCGTGTATTTGCCTGGTCCCGTATAATCCGTCTAGGAATGTACATCCAACTACTCTTCCGGTGAATCGGGGCGTGATCAAGACGACGCGACATTTTGTACTGGGCTGCGGGCGCATTTTCCCTGACTGCATCACTGTCAGCCAGGCCATCGCCTTCAACATGTTCGTGGCGTTTTTTCCCATGCTGCTGTTCGCCCTCGGCCTGCTCAGCGGAACGTCGTTCTTACACGACGCCGTGCGCACCATTCCCGAACGCTTGAACCTGATCCTTCCTCCCAGCAGCACGCAAGTTGTCTCCGACTATTTTCTCCGCCGCGGCCCGCACTCCCAACGCTGGACCTACCTCGGCCTGGGCGGAACTCTGATTGCCGGCTCGCAGGTCATGGTCGGCTTCATCGAGAGTTTTCGTCTCATCGAAGGCGACCCCATCGCCCTCGGCTACTGGCAGCGCCAGATGCGGGCTCTCACCATGCTCTGCTTGACCATCATTCCGGTTCTCCTCGTCGTCGCCTTCACCGTCTTCGGCAAGGCCGTCCGCCTTTGGTTCATTCACCGCGCGGGAGTCTCGCTCCAGTTTGCCCACACTCTTGCCTTTGTCGTCTACGCCGTCGCCGTCTTCATTTTCGCCATGACCGCTCTGATCGTGATCTATCGTCTCGGACGTCCCGGCCATCCCGGCATCATCGAGCTCCTCCCCGGCGCGCTCATCGCCAGCGTTCTATGGTGGGCCGCCGACGTTGTTTTCGGCTTCTACGTTCGCCGCGTCCCTTACACTTTGGTCTACGGAGGGCTCGCCGCCGCCATCGGCCTGCTCTTATGGATGTACCTCACCGCCACGATCGTCCTCCTCGGCGCCGCCTATAACGCAGAAGCCTCCGAATTCCGCCGCTCCAAGAAATCCATCCTCTCCCGCCAGGTCGTCGCGCCGCGCTGACCGAAAATTGCTAACCGAGAAACGGAGCGTCCGTGAACATTATCAAAGCCTCATGCTCTGTAGGGGAGGGCGGGGCTCAGACCCGCCGCAGATGAGGATTCTAATCCGGACAAGAACGACGACTGTGGGGCACGAACCAGAGCTAATTGACGGTGCGATGGAGGACTGCGGCGATTTCGCGCGCTTCCACGATAAGTTGCGCGAACTCTTCCGGCAGGATGGATTGCATCCCATCGGAAAGCGCTCGGTCGGGATCGTGATGCACCTCGACGAGCAGCCCGTCCGCGCCCACCGCGACGGCCGCCCGCGAGAGCGGCAGCACCTTGTGCCGCTTGCCGGTGCCATGGCTCGGATCGACCACAATCGGCAGATGGCTGCGCTTCTGGACGGCCGGAATGATGCTCAGGTCGAGCGTGTTTCGCGTGAAATCAGAGAAGGTGCGCACGCCGCGCTCGCAGAGGATCACGTTGTAGTTGCCCTCGGACATCACGTACTCGGCGGCCATCAGGAACTCGTCGAGCGTTGCCGACATGCCGCGTTTGAGCAAAACGGGCTTTTTCGAGCGCCCCGCGCGCTTCAGAAGCGAGAAATTCTGCATGTTGCGCGCGCCGATCTGGATCACGTCAGCGTATTTCTCGACGAGATCCAGCGATTCGTTGTCGATCGCTTCGGTGACGATGCCCAGGCCGAACTCGTCGCGAACAGCCGCCAGAATCTGTAGTCCCGGCTCGCCAAGCCCCTGAAAGCTGTACGGCGAAGTTCGCGGCTTATATGCCCCTCCGCGAAAAAGCCGCGCTCCTGCGGCTTTGACTCCCTTCGCCACCGCAAACGCCTGCTCGCGCGTTTCGATCGCGCAGGGTCCGCCCACAATCGCGAGCGTCGTGTCGCCAAACGCCACGTCGCCCAAGGGAGTGGGTATGCGGACGACGGTGTTTTCTTCTTTAACGTCGCGGCTGACCAGCTTGTAGGGCTTGCTGACCGGAATGCATTCGGCCACGCCGGACATCGATTCGAGAGAGCCGACGTCGACCACGCTTTTGTTGCCGGTGATGCAGACGGCCGTGCGCCCCGCGCCCGGAACGGGGAGTGCCTTGTAGCCGAGCGACTCGATGCGCTCGCAGACCGCGCGAACCTGTTCTTCGGTTGCGTGCGCGTGCATTACGACGAGCATGAGCGGTTCTCCAGCGTGGAACGAATCGATAAGTGTAGCTCAGGAAAACGAACTGAAGCAAAGGAAGAAGCCGGGGCGAGGAAGGAAAGAACGCAAGAAAGCGGCTGAATCGAGGAACTCGCGACCAGGTAAAAGAGGGCTTGAGCGACGCACGGGCAAGGCTCGGATGAAATGTACTTGACATCGAGATGTACTTTGCAATATAAAGCTGAGCAGGAGGATTCCCCATGCAATCACTAAAGCCGTCTCGCATGTCGTTCCTTGCCCTCAGCGAGTGGGTGATGGTGCTCCCGGCCACCGTCTTTCTGACGGCAGCCGCGCTGCGCCAGCTTCAGCCGCGCCAATACGAACCGTCACATACCAGCTGGCTCATTTTCGAATGGACGATGACACACATCTCGCAGACGAGCGCGGCCGTACTGTTCATGGGTCTGCCAGCCGTCGCTATTATTCTAGGCTGCGTGGTGCTGCTGCAAAACTGGCGCGAGGACCAGGTGTTGCGGGACGACGTGAAGCTCGCGCTTGGGATTTTTCGGCAACATGCGGTGATTGGTTTGCTAACCGTGGCTACCGTGTTGGCCGGAGCTATTCTCGCCGCGGCGGTCGCTCACGTGATCGTGGGTTGATTTGGAGGCGCGGGGCAGAATCGAACTGCCGGTAAAGGTTTTGCAGACCTTCGCCTTACCACTTGGCTACCGCGCCCTGAAACGGAAGGAAACGCACAACAGTGAGGCGAAATCATCATAGCATCAAATTCCGGAGCAATTCGAGAGTTGCGTTTGACACGTCAGGAAAAAACGGGCTTTCGCCGTATGATGCAGTTGAGGGAGAATTGACCAGAGGGAAGGGAATGTAATGGCGGTCGAAAAGGTATTGTCGGACAAAGCCTACCGTTTGTTGCGGGCATCCTCGCGGGCAGGCTTTCGGCACGCGTACAAAGGGATCCGTCTCGATCCACAGGCTTACTTCGAGAAGCTCAAGCGCCGTCTGAATCTTCCGGCCATTCATTCTTGGCAGGATCTGCAGTATTTGAACGACGAGGAACTGAACCCTCACGCAGATCGCGTCATCAGGATGTCTTCCCGATTGGCGGCGCTCGAAGGTGCCGGGCTGGGACTTGGTGGGTTGGCTGCCGCCCTGCCGGATTTTGGGATCCTGGCGGCCGTCACCGTGCGTATGCTGCAGAAGCTTAGCGTCACGTATGGCTTCGACTATTCGAGCGACGAGGAACTCGTCGGTCTGTGGCTCGCCGCAGCAAGCGCCGCGGGTCTGGATCTGGGACGCGATTTCCTGGGGAAACAGGCCATGGAGCGCCTGGTCCCGAAAATCGTCGACGCGGTGGCCTTAAAGGCCGGTGCGGAGGTCGCCGAGACGATCGGCACCCGCGTCATCCCCATACTGAGCGCGGGGGCTGCCGGCGCATTGAACTACTGGTTCGTGAAATCGTGGGGGCGCCGCGCGCAGCGCCACTTTCTCAATCGCCGTGGCACGATCCGCGTCCTCCCCGGACCGCCGCGGCCCTATCTTTTGCGATCTCCTTTGCCCAGCTAATCCCGCGAAGGCACCAGCCCTTGTCTCAAGCGCGTTCCCACTAGTCCGCCCGGTAGACGGCGAAGTACTTGTTCGCGAATACCGGCGCCTCGGGATCGGCGACGTCGCGCGATTGCACGATGTAGCGAAGGCCATTGGCACGAGCAACTGCTCTCAGCTTTTCCCAGGGCTGACTGTTGTATTGCAGCATGGACTCCGAGCAATCACGGCCTGGCACCAGACCAGATCCGATCGCGTTCAGACGCCGCAGCCACTCGGCCAGGATCGGTGGGTCGAAGGCGATCGCCGCGCCGTCTTTCCAATCCACCCAACTCGACCGTTCGGAAAAGTCGCGGAAGCCCTGCTCGTAAGGAGGCACCAGGAACTGAGAATCGACCGGAGTATTCGCTTTTGCCCAGAGCTGGACTTGACGCCATGCTTTATCCGCGGGAGTGAGCCCGTTCTCTGGATCCCAAAGATGGCGCGCGTTGGGCGCCGCGTGGAGAGCCGTGAGCGCGAAGGCCAATCCGACAATCACCGCAGCGAGCGTGTCCTCCCGGCACCCCCAGCGAAAATGCGGCAACGCGGCTGCAGCAGCCAACGCGACGATGAGGGAGATTCGCAGGGGGGTTAAGTGCCCGCGCTCCAGCACCCATGTTGCGCCCGGCGCCAGGACGACCACCGCCATGATCATCCATTTCGATCCCGCCAGCGACCTTTTCAATCGAAGCTGCTGAGGAATCAGCCGCGGAAACAGGGCCAGTCCCACGCAAGCGAAGTACAGGATCAACGGTGCCGAGTCCTGAAAGAGCGGCAGCAGCAAGCCCACAATACTGAACGCCCAGATGGGGTTGTCTCCGTAGCCAAAGGATTCCAGAAGAACATTTGCGGCATATGCTTCGATCAAAAGCATCGCGAGCAGAAAGAGGAACGAGTCTGCACGCAGCGGTTGTATCAGGATAACGGTGTGGTTCAGGAAGAATTGCCCCGCGACAGCTCCGAGGGCGACGTAAGCCGCAAAAACCGCAGTCAGCAACTCGAGACGGAGGTCACGATTGACCTTATACTTGCGCGCCACAAGGATTGCCGCCGCTGCGGCCGCCAAGACTCCGATCCCGCGAAGCAATTCCGGGCCTGGGTGGCTGAGCAGCCTCCAATGTAACGGGTAACGCCAGAGGACCGTTTGTATGTACCCGGGCGGAAACCTGGACGGCAGTTTGCGGGCGTAGATGAAGAGATAAGACGCCGCGGCCGCCGCCAAAAGCGTTCCCGCCGCAACGATCCTGTTCCCGCACGAGCGCCAGTCGAGAACGGCAAACACGGCCAGAGGGATTATAAAGAAGCCGGCGAACGCGCAATTCATGAAAATGGCGATTCCAATTGTTAAGCTGACTCCAAGCCATCTTTTTTCCACGAGGAACCACAGCGCGCACACCAGGAGGGCGACTGCAAGCGACGTCTGGGTCTCCGTTCTGTTCAGAATATCGGACGCTCCAAACGGCGTGTAGCCGTTCAGGAAAGGCGAGAGCGCGACGCCGATAGCAATCATTCCTGCCAGTAACGCGCTGCGCACCGTTTTTCGCAACAGTCCCACGATTCCGGCGAAGAAAATGAGCTTCGTGAGCACGAAGAGCACCCACAAGGCCCTGTAGGTTCCGACCCAGCGGCCCAGGTCGGCGACAACCGGCCAAAACGCAGTGGGAAACCTGGCGAACATTGTGCGAAGAAGGTCGTGCGGGTACAGCCACGGGCGCTGCAGCCAGTTCACCAGGGGCAATTCGAAAGAATGGTTGGCTCCGCCGTATCCGAACCCGAACGTCAAAACATTGAGAGACGCGGCAATTACCGTAACGAGTAAAGCAATCATTATGGAATCGCCACGAGCCGAAAGTAAGGCGTCGCTCGATTGGCCTTCTCGCATTCGGGTTCCTTCAACGCCCTCGTTCTCGGTGGGCAATTCCAAGTGCGCAGGCATCGGTTTGCGCTCCCAGACTGGGATCAACACTCCGAGTAAACGTGCTCAGCGGCCACACTGCGCCGGGTGATTTCGGCTCAAACCCTGGGAAGGAGTCGCGGGGCGCGCCGTCGTTACCGCTGAACTAACATCAACGAAGGGGCAGGATTCTCCAGTGCCATAGATTGACCGAACGCGAGGGCATTCCGCCATACGGTGTTTACTGTACGAAGGACCTCGCAAAGTCCTGGCCCTCTCGTCGGGCTGCGGCGCGCTGATGAAGTCAGATACAGGCTGATCAGCTCGAGGGAGTACGTTCGAGGGAGACGCGGTCCCAGTGGCCGAGGTTGGCGGCCGCGTCGTAGGTGGATTCGGCAAAGCTCAGGATCGAGGCGCGCGGGTCGGCGGAGCGTCGAACTTCGTCATAGCTCAAGAGGAATTCACCGAGCTTCGCATCATAATGTGCCATTTCGGGCCAGACGGGACTCTCGCCGTAGCCGGGCGGGGCGGGAGCAGCGTAGGCGTAGAACATAGGCTCGGCGACGTCACCTCCGCCGGGCCACCAGCCGACGCTGGACACCTCGTGCGAATAGGCTTCGCGGGTGATACGGTCGGCGCCCGGGCGTTCGGGCGCGCGACGTCCCGAAAACGTGGTGAACGCCAAGTCGAAACTGCCCCAGAAAAAGTGCACGGGGCTGACTTTGCCGACGAAATGCGAGCGAAATTCCTTCAAGACGGTGTCGACGCTCGAAATTACGCGCCAGAAGCGGTTGGCGTAAGCGGGATCGTAGCGCGCGTGTGTGACGTCCCGGTCGAAGCGAATGGGATTGGGAACCTCCTGCGGCATGGTCCAGATTTTCACGTGGATGTCGAGGGATTCGAGCGCCTGCATCAGTTCGCGATAAAATCCGGCTACGCTGCGCGTGTAGAGTCGCATGCTGACGGCGCGCGTCCAGGCGGGAACGATGTCAGCCTTGTGATCAATGAAATCGAAGTTGATCTCGAAAATTCCCTGCGCGGAGGGAATGGGAGATGTCGTGAGGCCGCGCGCGCTGACGTAGAGTGGAACTTCCCACCAGTGGTTGACGTGAGGGCTGAGCGCCAGGCGAATCTTGCCCACGATTTGCGTCCACATGTGCAGCGTGTCGCGCGTTTCGCTCCATTCAGCGAGCGGCAGCGGCGGCCACGCTTGCTCTCGGCTTGGCGATTGCCCAGCGGCCATGGATTCAGGTCCGAACTTTAAACCCGCGTCCGGCAGTCAACCCGACTTCGGTGGATCAACGTGCCTCCGGCAGGTCAAACTTCCATCTCATCCACGTAGCACCAGCGCCAGTCCTCGCCCGGCTCGAACGACTGGATAATGGGGTGCTTTGTAGCATGAAAATGCTTCGTTGCGTGCTTGTTCTTCGAGCTGTCGCAACAGCCGACGTGTCCGCAGGTCAGGCAAAGACGCAGGTGGACCCACGAATCGCCTATCTTGAGGCAATCTTCGCAGCCGTTGGCGCTCGGTTTCACTTTCCTGATTTCTTTCACGTGCTCACAGCTGGCCATGGTTTCCTTCCTCCTGGGCCGGAGTGATTGTTAGCATCATTTTGGATGAGTTTGGCGGCTGGTGCGCGTCATGACGCCGTTCGCGACGTCGAGCATGAATGATGCGCCACCGCGTCCAGTCCAGGACTTCAGGTCGAAACCCGCAGTGCCGTTGGCCTGCGGCCTGCCACGAATTGCGTACGCTTGGACGCCGTGGACGGTCAACGATTTGCCGGGCGCGCAGCGTTCCGGCTGGTGCGCCAACTCGAGAAAATAGGCGGAGCCCTTGCCGACTACGGCCGCTTTGCCATCCGCCTCGACAAGCACTGCGGTCTCCTGATCGATGCCGATCGCGCGAGCCGGATCCGCCCAGCCATCGTGCAAGATACGCGCGAGGAATGCAACCGTCCGCCCCATGCGACTGCGCTCGGAGAAGTGGCTGTCGGTGATGATGCCGCGCAGAACGGGGATCGAGAGGAAGTTCCGGTCCAGCGTAAGCTTGGGATCGAACGGATTGGCGAAGGCCTCGGGGCTGGTGATCGTGTCGTGGCGCGCAGAGAAAACGAACTCGCCCAGGACAGCGAGCCCGGCGCTGATGCCGCCGATCGGGACGCCGCGAGCGATGGCCGCGTCGATTTCGCGCTGCATGGGCCCCGGCCAGAATCTCACGTAATTCGATTGGTCGCCGCCGGCAAAGAAGATAGCGTGCGCGTCGCGCACACGGCGGATTGCGGCAGGATCGGCAGCTCCTTCGGGCGAGGTGATCAGAAGCGTGCTGACGGAATTGTTCGGGCAGAGTTGATGGAAATAGGGATTGTAGGCGTCGGTGCCGCTGGCTCGCAGGACGACAACTTCGTCGCCGTGAGCATGGCGGCACAGAAAGCGCGTGGCGTCGTCAACATCTCCGGCGCCACCGAGGAGGATGGCGCCAAACGTCGGTCGCCCGGGAGGCTGCGGGTCGGCAGCGGGAAGCGAGAAGATTTTCAGTCCGGGTCTGATGCGGGCGGCGGCAGATGCGGTGTGATGCGCTTCAGCAGCAGGTATGGCGATGACGGCGCAGAGCAGAACGAGCCCGAAGTGGTTGCGCATCGGGTTGGCAGTATACGACGGCGGCCGCGAAGGAGGAAACGCGGAGTGTGCAAGGTGGGTCGTTCTGAAAACGCAGCCCCGCGTTGCGGGACAAGTGAACGCCGTTACACGGAAGGCAGGAAGATCGCCTGATGCAGCGAACCGAGCTATCCTGCGCGCAAATGAAAAGGCGCCCGGTTGTGCCGAGCGCCTTCACCGATTTTCGTTTTTGGCCCTGGTGCGGTCTGGTCTATCGCGCCGCAAATCTAGAACTGCTGCTGCTGGTCGTCGGGACGGTGCTTCAGCGTCGGGCGATCGCCGTCGGGCTTCGTTTGATCGCCGGCCGTATCGCCACCCTTGTTGTGGTCGGTGCGCTTGCGCAGCGTGGGCTTATTGGGATTGTTGTTGTCGAGCTTCTGGTTCGACTCGATCATCTCCAGGCGGCGCTTGACCGCATCGAACTCGGAAGTCGTGACGATGTATTGCCGGCGCTCCGGCAAAATCGTCGCGATCTCCTTCTGAATGGCCTCAACGCGATCCGGAGTGGGCGGATGGGAGGCAAAAATCTTCGGAATCGTTCCGGGCTCCTTCTTTTCAATGGCTTCCACTTTTTCGAAGAAGGAGATGAACGCGTTCGGATCGTATCCCGCCTTCCACATGTACTGCGTGCCGAGGAAATCGGCCTGGCGCTCTTCGTCGCGTGTGAATTTGAGGAAGGTAAGCGGGATCATGAAATTCATGCCCTGATAGATGGCATAGCCGGCCCATGAGTACGGAATGAAGATCATGGCGGGAATCATGGCCATCTGGGTGATGTCGCCCTTTGTGGCCTGCTTGGTGCCGTGGCGCGCGCAGACGTGCGCGATCTCATGCGCCATGGGTCCGGCAAGTTCCGCTTCCGAGTCCGCCCGCAGAATCAAGCCGCTATCGACGTAGAAGAATCCGCCGGGAAGGGCGAAGGCGTTCACCACGTCGGAATCGATCACCTTTACAGTGAACGGAACGCGCGCGTCCGAATTGCGAACCAGGTTCTGCGCGACGCGATTCACGTATTCGTCGATCACAGGATCGTCGATGAATTTCGCCGAGCGATCCACTTCCTGCGCGAGCTGCTTGCCGAGAGCGATCTCATGCTCGAGAGAATAAAAGTCGAGGCCGCCGCCCACGTTCCGGTTGCCGATCGCGTTCACGTCGTCGACGCTGCCCTGCTTGACGTCGGGATGCGCGTTTTGCGGCAGCGGGCCGTAGGGAACGTTGGCTGTTGTCGGGCTCTGCGTTTGCGGAGTGTTCTGAGCAGGCAACTGCGAAGGCGTCTGCACGGGAGGCGTTTGTTGCTGGGGAGACTGCTGGGCTCCCGGCAGCGGGGGCTGCGTGGACTGGGGTAGCGGCATCGCCAGGCCCGGCAAGGCCAGCAGCGAGGTCGCCACCATTGCCGCCAAGCATCGAGCCGCAAAGGACTTATTCATGGCCCACCTCCGGGTCAACCGGCTTGCTCAGGTCTTGCCAGCGAAAATGCGGAAAGCGCAGCGTCACGCGTCTGGCGAATACCTGGAAACTATCGTTGCAGTATACACCCACAATTTCTTTCTTGCTCCAACGGTAGGATGAGGAAAGCTCGGAAACAGTTGCAGGGGAGCCACAAGCAGAAGCGATTTGGGTCACCGACCAGACCTCACTGCGTTTGGGGGGCGTGGGCACGGCTCGTCGCGGTCGATTCGGGATTCAAATATCTGGCCGGCGACCTCCACCAGACTTGAAAACTTGAAAGTCAGCCGAAATGGCCTGAGCCAGCATCATCCGGGGCTGCGACGCTGCCCCTACATGGGTCTACCCGCCCGATCTGCATGAAATCCCTGATAGACGTTTTCAGGCGTTAATTACCGTTTTTTGCGGATTCACGTCGGGGCCGACGAGGTGGTCAGATATCAAGGATGAAGCCGATGTGAAGGAGGGCAAGAACCAAAGGAGGCTCTATGCGGAATGGCGGTTTTCGAGTGTTGGCCGGCGCGAGCGTCCAGGCAGGGATGATTTGTATCGTCAGCCTAACGGTTACCATGGCACAGGCGAATGCGAAACAGCAGCCCGCGGGAAATGCGACAGCGCAGCCGCAGAGCGCGAGCCAAACGGACGCAAGCCGCGAAGAACTGGCTAACCTGGACCGCTTCCTGGATAGCCACCCGATCCTCGAAAGGGAACTCGGATCGAACCCGTCGCTCGTCAATGATCCCGAGTACGTTCAGAAGGAACCCGATCTGCAAATGTTTCTCGATCATCATCCGGCGGTCAAGGCGCAACTCCAAAGAGATCCGCAGTATCTGGCTCGCCGGGCGAATTTTGCCGACCTGAACATGGACAACGCGGCGAAGACGGACGCGAATCCGAGGCTCGACCAGGCGGAAGCAGACCAAATGAACGGGTTTCTCGGCGCACACCCGGATATCAGGGAACTGCTCAAGCAGAATCCCGCGTTGATCAACGACTCGACTTTCCTCGCCGGCCACACGGACCTGCAAACATTCGTGAGTCAACACCCGCGCGCGCGCGAGGAGTTTGTGCAGAATCCACGCTACTTTATCGCGGCGGGCAAGGGGTCCACCGAGAGCGCAGCCGCGTCTAGACCGAAACCGGTTCCCATGAAGGCGGCTCGTCCGGATGTGCCGAAGTTTGAATTCGGCGTGAGTCAGGAAGACGTCGCCCGCATGGACCAATTCCTGGAGGACAACCCGAAGATCGCCAGGGATCTCCGCAAAGACCCGCTGCTCGTCACCAACCACAAGTATCTCAACCACCACCACGATCTCCGCCGGTTTTTCGACGAGCACTTGCGCGTCAGAGAGGCATTCGCAGAAAATCCTCGATACTTCGTTCCCAGCAACGGACTGGGTGCGGCCCCTTCGCAGGTCAGTCAGGATCAGCATTTGAGCAATCGCGACCTGGCGGAAATAGCGAGGTTTCTGCGCAAGCACAAGGACGTCGCGAAACGGATCGAAAGCAACCCGCTGGTCGTCCAGGATCTGAACTTCCTGCACCATCACGGCGACCTGCGTGAGTTCTTCGACGAGCACCCGCACATCCAGACAGAATTTGACGAGCAACCTCACTATTTCATGCAGCGGGAGGATGAGTTCCGTCAGAGCGAAAATTTGGAAGTGCGGAGCCACAAATAGAGCCTGCCAGGAGACGCTCGGCGCGGGCGTTATTGACGCTCGTCCGGTTTCTGTCTAGAGTCATAGCGTGCCGGTACGAAAACTTCAGGTGGGCCAGGTTTGGAAGAGAGACGAGGGCGGAGAGCAATTCCTCGTCACGAAAATCTATAATGAAGCCCTCGCCACTTTCGCTGTTCTGCGCAAAGCGGGCGCGGAAACCGAGGCTCCCGTGCGTGTGAAGGTTTCGCACGCAGGCCAGGTGGTCTCTCTGCCGGGATTTACCTTCACTCAGGAATCCGACGACTTTTAGGCGACTCGGCCGTACCATCATTCGAGAAGGCGAGCGAAGATCCTGACGCCCCGCGCTGTTTCAAATCGACCGAACGGGCATTTTCACGACGTCGTCCACCTGCATGACTTCCTTGACCACGAATCCTTCCGCATACTTCACGCCGATCATGCGGCCGTACTGCCGCGCGACAAAATTCATCCGCTCCTCCAGCTCGTCGAGCGGGAGAAAGACCTTCGAACGTGTGCGCTTAGAGGGTGTGAACTGCGAAACATAGGCCAGAATGGCGCGGCGGCGGCGTTCGTAGTACTTCGTGATATCCACGGCGAACGTAGGCGCGACTGCCGCGTACGCCGCGGCGTAAATGATCTTGAACGGGCGGAACGGCTCGCCGGCCACGTGATAATTTTTGAGCCCGGCGATGAAGCAGGCTTCGTAGCCGAGCGTAGCGGCAGTGTAGTGGTCGGGATGGCGTCCTTCCCAGTAAGGAAGGATGACGGTGCGCGGCTGAAGATCGCGGATGATTTCGGTGACGATAGCCTTGTAGTCGTCTGAGACTCGCAGTTGTGCGTCCGGAAGACCGGCGTTGCGGCGCGTTTGCACGCCGAGGATTTTCGCCGCGCGGGCCGCTTCGCGAGCGCGAATCGCGGGCGTGCCGCGCGTACCGGTCTCGCCCTGCGTCAGATCGAGAATGCCAGTGCGATAGCCGGCTGCCCCCATCTTGAGAAGGGTGCCCCCGCAGGTCAGCTCAACGTCGTCCGGGTGCGCTGCAATTGCGAGCAGGTCAAGTGTCATCTTGTATCCGTGTCGATCGCATTCGAAAAAGCAGAAAGAAACTCGCACAAGGACACGGGCAATTTCAAGTGGATAACGCGCGCCACCGCTTTCCCGGGCCGGGACAATTTCTCCCCTGAACAATGTAAGAAGTGCGCGGCGAGACTCTTTGCAAATGGATGGACAAAAAGTGTCATCCGTCTGCAGCGCAGTGAACGACAAGTACTTGCTATCGAGTACCATTTCAGCTCGCAGCTTGGCAGCCCGCTTGCGCAGATCGACATCATCGTATGCAAGCGTGTGTTCGTTGGATATTCGACTTAAGGGTTTACCTCCGGGGACTTTATACAGGTTAAAAATAAAAAATGATCCCGACTCCTGGGTGCAGTCTGCTGTGCAGTCGAGTTGAATCCACGAGCAAGAAGGCGAGACTCCGGCTTTTTCCACTTCTCGCCGCGGCCGCCGTGTTGTTGCTCGCGCCGTGCGCTCGGGCGCAATCCCAGACCGGTGGTTCTTCAGCCGGCTCGCCCGTGATTTCGGCCGGCGGCGCTGAGAATCACTACACCTGGGTCGAGTCATTCAACGGGAGTTCGAACACGGATGGCCAAGTGACGCTGCTCGATTCGTCGGTTGGCTATATGTTCGACCGACGCCTGCTTTTTGACGGCGGCCTTCCCGTTTATTTCGTTCGCGCAACGACCATAACGAATTCGGGAGCCTCGACGACCAATTCCTTCACGGCGCTGGGCGACCTTTACGGACAAGTTCGGCTTTCATTTCCCAATCCACTGCTGAATTTCAAGACACAGCTTACCGGACGCGCGCCCACGGGCAGCACCTCCGACGGAATCTCGACTGGCCACGCGACATACGATTGGACGAATCGAATCGATCGCGGCTTCGGCAACTGGACGCCGTTCTTTGAATTCGGCCTGGCGGACTCC
>Ga0209167_10000983_pt1 | contig 17957 bp, 15 predicted proteins | sample Coa_R1_9_FD_187154 | JGI IMG/M metagenome (GOLD analysis project Ga0209167, IMG submission 187154) | Surface soil microbial communities from Centralia Pennsylvania, which are recovering from an underground coalmine fire - Coalmine... | ecosystem: Environmental > Terrestrial > Soil >... | reverse complement strand
CAGGCAAAGTAACTATTCTACCACAAATAGTCAGCGCTGTGGGACACGAATTTGATCCACGTTCTCCACACATAACCACGCCGACATCGCGCCATAGCCCGTCCTATCAATCTCGAACGGGGAAATATGCTGCACGCCCTTGAGGAAGATGAGTATAGCATATCTTTTGTGCCTGTACCGTTCGTAGAAAGTGGGAAGTTGGCCTGGCTCAATACCTAAATCGCCGCGGTATTGTTCCAGTATGGAGAGGACTCGTTGAGGTATAAGGTCGCTAAAGTAGCTAACTTTGTTGACCTGGGCTTGCAAGGTGACAGGCTCGCCAACATTCTTGAAATAGATGCTCTCACCTGGAGATATTTTCCCCCAGGGAGCCAGTTTTCTGTTATACCAGCGGGACTCGATGCTCTTCTGCCCTGTTGCGAGCTTGTCGATCATGCCCCAGGCCTTGGTCATATAAGCTACATGATCCATGCTTATCTATTGATGACAGCGGTAGCTTTTTCTTTCTCCGCCCTGGCAGCCAGCACCAGCGCCGTCACAAGGGCCTCGATTGCCTGGCGAGCATGCTGGTCGACCAGGTTGCTTTCGCTATCGAACTTTTCCCAGCTTTTTTCAATATAGATCTCTGGCTTGAGCAGCACGCGCGTGTCTGTATAGAGCAAGGTCTGGCGGAAGTTGAGTTGGGCGCGTACTGTGCCAAAGCGTCCACCAGCGCCCATGATGGCAGCCAACTTGCCCCTGAGCGGCGTTGTCGCGATCGGCCACGAAGCCCAGTCGATGGCATTCTTCAGCACGCCCGAAACCGAATAGTTATACTCGGTAACGGCAATCAACAAAGCGTCCGCCTGGCTAATCTTCTCCTTGAAGACACGTACCGGCTCCGGTGGATCGGGAACCAGATCTTCGTTGAACAGGGGAATATCATCGAGGGCAAAAATTTCTAATTCAGCATCTTCAGATAAGAACTCTTGCGCAACCTTCAGTAGAGCTTTGTTATAGGATTTTTGGCGCAAACTGCCCGCAAAGCCCAGAATATGTATCTTCGATGACATAAGCCCTCCGTTATTTGCGCGGCGCAAAGCATCAATTAAGGCGTAAATACATGAATTATCTGTATTGATTGTAGCAAATATTGCTTACTTTTTGCGAGAGACTAAGAAATAAAGGACGAGGGCGACCGCAAGGGTCCCTCCTCAGCACTCCTCAACCCCCGCCCTTACAATGACTACGAATACGACTCGCAAGGCGGCGTTCATTGTAAGGGCTGGAGTGGGGTGGATGTGGGGCGCGGGAACCTTTGACCCTTGCGGCCGCCCTCGTTATCTTACATGCTTCCCCTTTACAGATTGCCAGGATCAGACGGTATAATCCCACCTTACTCGTTCGAGCAGGTAAGCAGGAACTTCGTTCAGGTGCAGGCGGATCTGCGACATGCTGTCGCGCTCGCGCACGGTGACGGTCTGGTCTTCGAGCGTGGTGAAGTCGATGGTGACGCAGAAAGGCGTACCAATCTCGTCCTGGCGGCGATAGCGGCGTCCAATGTTGCTCACTTCGTCGTATTGCGAGACCATCAGGCGGCGCAGCTTGTGGTGTAGCTCCTTCGCCGTCGTGACCAGCTCTTCCTTGTTCTTTTGCAGGGGCAGCACGGCCACTTTGACTGGCGCGAGCACCGGGTTGAGGTGCAGCACGGTACGCCCCTCTTTGTCCTTGCCGGTCGGTGGCTCTTCCTCGTAGGCATCCAGCAGCAAGTTGAGGAAAGTTCGATCCACGCCGCCCGACGTTTCAACGATCCAGGGAATGTAGCGCTCTTTGGTTTCGGGATCGGTGTAGCTCAAGTCCTGGCCGCTATACTGGCTGTGACGCGAGAGGTCCCAGTCCTGCCGCCAGTGGATGCCTTCCCACTCCTGCCAGCCCAGAATGCTCTGGTATTCGATATCAAAAGCCTGCTTTGCGTAGTGCGCCAGTTCGTCCGCTCCATGAGCGCGGAAACGCAGGCGATCCTTGTGAGTGATAATGCCTTTGTACCACTCGAAACGGCGCTCTTTCCAGTAATCGAACCACTGCTGCATCTCAGATGGGTGTACGAAGAATTGCAGGTCCCACTGCTCGAACTCGCGCTGGCGGAAGAGGAAGTTGCCGGGCGTAACCTCGTTGCGGAAAGCCTTACCGATCTGGCAAATGCCGAAAGGTATCTGCACGCGCGAAGATTTGAGCACGTTGTCATAGTCCAGGTAGATGTTCTGGCAAGCTTCACCGCGCAGGTAGGTCTTCATGCGCTCGCCCTCGACCACACCGATGTAGGTTTCCATCATCAGGTTGAACTTGCGCGGCTCGGTCAATTCGCCGCCGCAGACGGGGCATTTGTTCTGCCTGATATTCTCTTCGGGCAGGTGATCGACGCGGAAACGGCGTTTGCAGTTCTTGCAGTCCACCAGGCGATCAACGAAGTTCTCGACATGTCCGCTGGCTTCCCACACACGCGGGTGGGTGATGATGCTGCCCTCGATGCCCACCACGTTATCGTTGGTCTGCACCATGGACCACCACCAGAAGCGGCGGATGTTGTTGCGCAGCTCGACGCCGAGCGGCCCAAAGTCATAGATGCCGGAGACGCCGCCATAAATCTCGGAGTTGGGGTAGACGAAGCCGCGCCGCTTGCAGAGCGAGACGATCTTCTCGATGGGCACAAGCGGTGTGTCCTGCGCGGACACTGCTTGCTCCTCTGTTTGTGTCATGAGTGGATTCCTCCTCTAAAAAATCCCCCGGACGTTTCAACAACAACGTCCAGGGACGAATCCATGCCTGTGTGCTGGCCCGGGGCTACAGCGTTGTGCGGCATGATGCGCGGTTCCACCCTGCTTCTTCACCCTCGATGGGATGAAGCCACTCATTGTATCCAGCTCCGAAGCGCCCTTCACCTGCTCTAGACTGCCGACCTCGCACCATCTACCGGCTCGCTGCTATCCCTGGCAAGCTACTCCTCTTCATCACCGCTGGAGGATGTGTATTTGTTTGTACGCGCGTAGTATACAGGAGGTGTGCGGCAGATGCAAGAAGCAGGCGGAGTTAAGAGGACTCGATGTTTAGTACAGGATGCTCACAACAGGAGTTGGACGGTTATGGCAGGATGCCGTGGCCGGATGCGTCAAAGTAATAGCCATAGCCCAAATCATCAGAAAGTTGGACGGTTATAGCAGGATGCCGTAGCCGGATGCCCACCAGGAGCATGCCTACATTTCGTTCGTCCCCTTTTCCCCACTCCCGGTGCATATCCTTGATGGCATGGGGTGGAAATCCCCATATGTAGGGATACCCCTGGTGGACATCCGGCGTGGGGTTGGGCGTTGGAGATTAGAGCGCCTCCATCGCCACCTTCATCTGTACCAGGTGCGCCCGTAAATGCCCTGTCACGAAATCCTCGATAAACCACTCGAGCGGCTTCTCACCGTACCGCGAGTGCAGGCCCGTCAACTCCAGGTCGCTATCCTTCAAGCTCTCTAATACCTCGTCCAGGCGGGCATAGCTGGCAGGCAGGGCTGCTTTGATTTGCACCAGCGAGTCGTGAGCATGATCGCGAATCTCTCTGAGACGGCGTTCGTCCTGCATCACACGCCCAAAATTCTGGCGAGGTTGCGCTACAAGTTTGGCAACCTCACCGGCCCAGTACGGCATAAATTCAAGGATGTGAGCCAGGTTCTCCATGATGGTCCACTCATCGCCGCCGGGCGAGGTGTAGAGTTTTGCCGGCGGCAATTGTGACAGCTTTCCATCGATCAGTTGGTTGAGCGCGTCGTAGGATTGCTGCGCGTCTTGCCGGATGGCTGCTACTTTGGGATTGGATGGTGATATGGTCATAGGTTTGCCCCTTTACTTTTGCCAGCTTTTCTTCCATTATGCTATATGTACGGGAAAAGAACAATAATTCCTGTCAATAGCTGCTTAATCGCCAGATAAAATCGTAGTCATTGTAAGGGCGGGGGAAGGGCGGATGGGTGGTGGGACCCTTGCGGTCGCCCTGAAAATACGAGAGGAGACACGATCATGCATATACCCACCTTCCAGGACGTTTTGCAGGCGCAGCGCCGCATTCGTCCTTACCTGGCGCGCACGCCGCTGCACCGCTATCCGGCGATGGACGCGCTGCTCGATACGGAAGTCTATATCAAGCATGAGAACTACCAGCCGGTGGGCGCGTTCAAAGTGCGCGGAGGTATCAACCTTATTTCGCAACTGCAGCCAGACGAACGCTCGCGCGGCGTGATTGCGGCCTCGACGGGTAATCACGGGCAGTCGGTGGCCTATGCTGCACGGCTATTCGGCGTCAAGGCCATCATCGTCGTGCCTGAAAAGGCCAATCCGGGCAAGGTAGCAGCTATGGAGGGTATGGGCGCGGAAGTCATCAAGTTCGGCGCAAGCTACGATGAAGCCAAGCTGCACTGCGAGACACTGGCCCATGAACACGGTTACCGTTACGTCCATTCAGGCAATGAGCCATTATTGATAGCCGGGGTTGCTACCGAAGGTCTGGAAATGCTGGAAGATGAGCCCGACCTGGACGTGATCCTTGTGCCGGTAGGCGGCGGCTCCGGCGCGGCAGGGGTGTGTATCGCGGCGCATGCCGTCAATCCTGCTATTCAGGTGGTCGGCGTGCAGTCTGAAGCGGCACCTGCTGCCTACGAGACCTGGCGACAGCGGCGCCAGGTAACAGCGCCTAACCATACTTTCGCCGAAGGGCTGGTAACAGGTGTAGCCTTTGAACTGCCGCAGGAGATAATGAGGGAAGGATTGCATGACTTCCTGCTGGTGAGCGAGGCCGAGATTATGCAGGCCATGGTGTGGATGATTGAGCGCGCCCATACGCTCGCCGAAGGCGCGGGTGCGGCTGCGCTGGCAGCAGCCTATCGCTTGCGCGAAGACTTGCAGGGAAAAAAGGTGGGCATTGTGTGTTCGGGCGGCAATACTTCGCTGGAACACTTGCGCATGGCGCTGGAGACGGCGTAAGTTCGAATCCTCTGATGAATTTTGAGGGGCATTTATCGTTTGTGATACAATACTCCACGATGGTTTTTCACCCCCATCTTTCACCAACGTAGATTTTGCACCAGTAAGTTGTAGTCCAGCACATATTTTGCGAAGAGTGAATATATCAGCCTACTGAGTGGAGGTCATGAGCACAATGGGAACGTACATTATGTTGAGCCGTTTAAGCCCGGAGGGAGTGAAGACCCTCAAGAAAAATCCAGACCGAATCAAGGCGGTGAACAGCGAGGTTGAGGCGCTGGGAGCAAAAGTGCTCTACCAGTACGCATTACTTGGCGCATACGACTTCATTACCGTACTGGAAGCCCCGGACGCGCAGACGGTGACACGGGTTTCGGTGGAGTTGGGGATGCGCGGCACAGCGAGCTTCGAAACACTCACAGCTATTCCTGTGGATGACTTTATTGCCTCAGTGAAGAAAGGTTAGCTACTCGCCAGAATATGTATCGCGCGTCCCAGCGCGTTCTCTGCGCTTTCCAATACGGTCTCGCTCAAGCCAGGGTGAGCGTATAATATCTCGGTCAGATCGGTCAGGGTCGCGCCCATCTCGATAGCCAGCGCGGCCTGGCCGATCAATTCCCCGGCGCGCGGGCCAACCATCGTTGCGCCCAGCAGCACCCCGTCATCAGCGCTGGCTACCAGCATGGCTACACCATTGTCCGCGCCCAACGTTAGCGCGCGTCCATTTGCGGCTATAGGAAATCTGCCGCTGACGACGTTGTAGCCCGCCGCTGTCGCTTCTTCAGAAGAGTAGCCAACGGTTGCCAGTTCGGGCGTTGTATGCACGACCAGTGGTGTTACAAGTGGCGCAAATTGCACGCGCTGACCAGAGAGAGCTTCGGCGGCGACTTTGCCCTGCTTGATGGCTATGCTTGCCAGGGCGCGTCCACCGGTGCAATCTCCCACCGCGTAGATATGAGGCACGCTGCTCTGCTGCATGCTGTTGACACTGATACCGCCATGTTCCGCGGGCGCAACTCCGGCAGCGTCAAGGTGCAGTTCTGATGTGCGCGGCTGCACGCACTGTGAAATCACAAGTGGTCTTTCGGAGATGCTGACAAGACTGGCCTTTGTTTCTACCTGAACCCCCAGCTTGCGCAGACCAGCCTGTACCAGCCTTACGGCGGCGGCATCCACGCCGGGTAAAAGCTGCTCGCCTGGAGCGTAGAGTTTAACTTTGATGGCAAGCCGCGCGAAGAGCGTTGCCAGTTCAAGCGCGATGTAGTCGTCGCCGTAGATTGCCAGCGCTGCGGGTAGTTCTGGCAGCATCAAGGCCTGTTCGGGCGTTAATACCTGTTTGCCGTCGTAAGCAAGTCCAGTAACGGAAGCGCCGTCCGCACCGGTGGCGAGGATGCAATGTTCAAATTTGAAACGCAGCGAACCATGTTCGCCCTCGACGCGCATCTCGTTGGCGTTCATAAACCAGCCTGTGCCATGCGCGTATTCGATATGGTTGCCAGCCACTAGGCGGCGCACACCCTCGGCCAGCCGCTCGACAACGCTCTGTTTCCATGCTTGCATCTCGGCCCAGTTGAATGTGATGGATGCAGCATGAATTCCCATCGAGGCCAGGTCTTCCTGGCATGTCTGCCGGTAGCGTTCAGTCGAGGAGAGCAATGCTTTGAGCGGGATACAGCCGCGATGCAGGCAGGTACCACCGGGAGAAGCCTGGTCGATCAGGGTGACATGTTTTCCAAGCTGGGCGGCGTGAATGGCCGCGACATAGCCGCCAGGGCCAGCGCCCAGCACCAGCACATCTACAGCAGTGGTGACATCTCCTACAACCATCGGTTTGCTTCCTTTCTCCCCATCTGCTATACCATATCGAGCATCAACTGCTGTGGATTCTCGACCAGCTCTTTAAAACGAGCGAGGAACGCCCCCGACGACGCGCCATCGATCAGGCGATGATCGAAAGAAAGCGCGAGTGGCATCATAGGGCGCACAATCACCATTCCCTGCTCGACGATGGCCTTATCCTCTATTCTGCCAACCGCGAGAATAGCCACTTCGGGATGGTTGATAATGGGCGTGCCTGTGCCGCCGCCAAAGCTGCCGACGTTGTTCAGGGTAAAGGTGCTGCCGCTCACTTCCGGCAGCGTCAGAGTACGCTGCTTTGCGCCCTCGATCAAGCGATCAACATTAGCTGCGATATCCAGCAAGGTGAGGCGATCAGCGTTGCGCAATACGGGAACAAGCAGGCCATCGGGCGTTGCAGTCGCCATGCCGATATGGTATGAGCGTTTATAGATGATCTCGCGCCGCTCATCGTCCAGGCTGGCATTAAAAATAGGAAATTCCTTCAGCAGGGGTATCAAAAGTTTGATGAGCAGCGGCATGTAAGTCAGCCGGATACCTCGTTTTTCGGCGGCGGGTTTTAGCGCATTACGCAGAGCAACCAGCCTGCTGGCATCGACTTCGCCAAAGGCCGTAGCGTGAGGGATAATGCGCCAGGAACGCTCCATATGTTCCGCGATGCGCTTACGCAGTCCAGTCAACGGCTGGCGTTCGTCCTGAGATTGTGATGTTGAGGGTGGGATAGTTTGCATTCCGGTTGTGGACGCCATGAATGGCGTCCCTACAGGTACAGGAGTGGTCGATGCAGGTGGTGTCGATGCCGATTTGAGATGTTCAGAATAGGCTCGTACATCCTCAAGGGAGACGCGCCCGTTGGTATTTGAGGGTGTGACCTGTTCCAGATCGATCCCAAGCTCAAAGGCCAGCTTGCGCACGGCTGGGGCAGCCAGCACGCGCCGCCCAGGCGCGGTCGATGGCCCTGCCTGGGCAGGCTGGGAAGCGCTGGCAATTGCGCTCATACTCTTGCTAGAGGAGGCAGCCCCGTCGCCATTGGTTGACGCTGGCGCATCGAAGACCACCAGTACATCGCCGACCTTCGCGGACTGACCATTGTGTACGCGAATCTCGGACACGCGCCCGGCCACAGGCGAGGGTATTTCAACAACGGCCTTGTCGGTTTCCACCTTGACCACGGTTTGATCCAGCTTGACCGTATCACCCACCTTGACGAGCCATTCGACAACCTCGGCCTCGTGCATGCCTTCGCCGAGGTCCGCCAGTTTAAGTTCACTCATAGATATATCTCCACAGGCTGTTATGGTTCCATGATCTCGCGCAGTGCTGTCATAACCTTTGCCGGATTGGGCAGGTAATAGTCTTCCTGTCCAGGCCCCGGGAAAGGTGTATCGTAACCTGTCACGCGCCCGATGGGCTTGAGCAGCGAATAGAAGCAGCGTTCGTTGATTACTGCCGTGATTTCCGCGCCGATGCCGCCCGCGCGTGGAGCCTCATGCACGATGATGGCGCGCCCCGTCTTTTCGACGGATGCGGCGATGGCATCTTCATCGAGGGGCCAGATGGTGCGCAGGTCGATGACTTCAACGCTGCTACCCATCTCTTGCTGCGCCTGTTTCGCGGCATCCAGCGCGACATTGACCATTGCGCCATAGGCGAAGATGCTGGCATCCGTTCCTTCCTGCACTGTTTTCGCCTTGCCCAGTGGAACGGTGTAGTGATCTTCAGGCGTCTCCGCGCGAAATGAGCGATACAGTTTGATGTTTTCAAGAAATAACACCGGGTCGGGATCGTCAACCGCCGAGGCCAACAACCCTTTCGCATCGTAAGGATTGGATGGTACGACGATTTTTAAGCCGGGAGTTTGCAAGAAAACGCCTTCAAGACTGTCCGAGTGCAATTCAGGCGTGCGCACGCCGCCGCCATAGGGAGCGCGCACTACCAGGGGGCAGGTATAGGCTCCCGCGCTGCGGAAGCGGATGCGCGCCGCCTGCGAAACAAGCTGGTTCATGCACATAAACAGGAAACCGGCAAATTGAATCTCGGCGATTGGCCGCAGCCCATAGATGGCCATACCGATAGATGTGCCGATGATGGCGGATTCTGATAAAGGTGTATCGAAGACGCGCTCTTCGCCAAACTTTTTTTGCAGGTGCTCTGTGACACGGAAGACGCCGCCATTCGCGCCAATATCCTGGCCCAGCACAACGACACGCTTATCGCGATCCAGTTCATGGGCCAGCGCCGAGTTGAGCGCCTCGATCATGGTCATTTGCATTATTGTTGCTCCTGATACTACTGGTTACAAATCTATTGAACGTCCGGGGCATCCCGCCCGACCTGGCTATCCCGTCCTCTGTCATCCTGAGCGCAGCGAAGGATCTGCGCTCTGCCCGACGAGAGATCCTTCGCTGCGCTCAGGATGACAATATTTCGCTTTGGATGACCGCACGACGCCCAGGATGAACGCAGTGCCTCGGTGAACGCCTCTGGATACGCACCCCTTAAGGTCGACTATTTATTTTCAATATAGCGCAGCAAATCAGCGCGCTGCGCCTGCTGGCGTGGCGATAGTTCGGCGGCGGCATAGTCAAAGAAGCTATCTGGAGCCACAGGCGGCACTGCCTCGGCGATGCGCACAGCTTCGTTGATCTCTTCCTCTACCTCTGCAACGAGCTCCTGGGCGTGCTGCTCGGTCAACAGGTCGCGCCGCAGTAAGAACTTCTGGAAACGCGCGATGGGGTCTTTAGCGCGCCATGCCTCGACTTCGGCTGCATCACGGTAGCGCGTGGGATCGTCGGCGGTGGTGTGCGCGCCGATGCGGTAGGTGAGCGTCTCTACCAGGGTTGGCCCGTTACCTGCGCGCGCGTTCTCAACAGCTTCGCGCATCACGTCGTACACCGCCAGGACATCGTTGCCATCCACCAGTTTCGCAGGAACGCCAAAGCCTTCTCCACGCGCTGCAAAGGTGAGAGCGGCGCTCTGCTTGTGACGCGGCACACTGATGGCCCAGCCGTTATTCTGCACCACCAGCACGACGGGAGCCTGGTAAACGCCCGCGAAGTTCAACGCTTCGTTGAAATCGCCCTCGGATGTGGCGCCGTCACCGCATACGCCGACCGCAACCACCGGATCGCCCGCGATTTTCGCCGCCATCGCCAGGCCCACCGCGTGCAGCATTTGCGTGCCGATGACAATTTGCACAGGCAAACAATGCGATTCAGCAGGCCAATCCCCAGGCGTGAAGCCGCGAAACGAGTACGCCACTGTGGGGATAGGCACTCCCTTGACAAAGAGCGAGGCAATTTCGCGGTACGAGGTCGCCAGCCAGTCCTGCGGCTGCAGGGGTGCGGCCAGCCCAACAGCTGTAGCCTCCTGTCCCACCAGCGAACCGAAGGTGGTTGCGCGTCCCTGGCGCTGCAGAGCGATGATTTTGTTCGAGAACGCGCGCCCCAACTGCATGTAGCGATAGAGCGACAACAGGCGTTCCGCGCTGAGGTCGGGCATCTCTCCTACCAGGTTGCCTTCGGCATCGAGTACCTGGTAAGGGACTATTCCTGGGTCAGTCTGTACGGTCACGGTTTGCTCCTTTGCTAAGAGAAAATCCAGGGAGCCTCTTGCTTCCTCTTCTCCTCGTAAGCAGTGATTTCATCGCTGTGTCTCAACGTCCAGCCGATATTATCAAGTCCTTGCAGCAAGGCATTCTTACGGAAGCCATCGATGTCGAAGTGGATGGTGCGCCCGCCGGGGGTGATGATGGTTTGTGCGGCCAGGTCAACGCGTAGTGTATAGCCCTCGGTAGCATCGACCTCGTTAAAAAGTTCGCGCACAGTAGCCGAATCTAGCGTCACGGGCAGAATGCCGTTATTGAAGCAGTTATTATAAAAAATATCGGCAAAGCTGGGGGCAACCAGGCAGCGAAAGCCGTAGTCGCGAATAGCCCAGGGGGCGTGCTCGCGCGAGGAGCCGCAGCCGAAATTGTCCTCCGCCAGCAAAATCGTTGCGCCCTGGTAGCGGGGCTTGTTCAGCACAAAATCTGGATTGGGCTGTGTCAAAGCATTGTCAAGGTAACGCCAGTTGGCAAAGAGCACATTCTCGAATCCGGTGCGCCGCGTCGTCTTGAGGAAACGCGCGGGCGTGATCTCATCGGTATTGACATTCATACGGTCCAGCGGGACTACCAGCCCCGTCATGGTGGTAAACGGTTCCAATGTCTATTCTCCTTCATTTAACCAGGGTGGGGCAGTTTCCAGGGCGGGGACAAGCCCCGCCCCTACCCTATACGTCTTGTGCCAGCCCCGCGTAGCAGGGTAGGGGCGGGGCTTGTCCCCGTCCTGGCTAGTGCCTAGCTTACAGACAAATCACGTATGTCGACGAAATGCCCGGCAATGGCGGCGGCGGCGGCCATAGCGGGACTGACAAGGTGCGTGCGCCCGCCGCGTCCCTGGCGGCCTTCGAAGTTGCGATTGCTGGTCGAGGCGCAGCGTTCGCCCTCGGCAAGCTGGTCGCCATTCATGGCGATACACATGCTGCAGCCCGATTCGCGCCACTGGAAGCCAGCCTCGCGGAAGACGTCGGCCAGTCCCTCTTCTTCGGCCATGCGGCGCACCTGCATTGAGCCAGGCACGACGATAGCGCGAATGTTGGATGCGACGCGCTTGCCTTTGACATATTGCGCAGCCATGCGCAGATCTTCCAGGCGTGAGTTGGTGCAGGAGCCGATAAAGACGGTATTCAAGGGAATCTCGCTGATTTTTTGCCCTGGCTTGAGGTCCATATATTTGAGCGCGCGCTCGTAGGCATTGCGCTTCTCCGTGTCCTGCTGCCGGGCAGGATCGGGCACGACACCGGTAACATCCGCGACCATGCCGGGATTCGTTCCCCATGTCACCTGCGGCCCTAAGCCTTCTATATTCACCTCGTGCATAGCGTCAAAGCGCGCGCCCGCATCGCTGGCAAGTTGTCGCCAGGCTGTTACAGCCCTGTCAAACATCTCGCCCTTTGGTGCGTAGGGACGTCCTTTGACGTAAGCAAAGGTGATCTCATCAGGCGCAACCATACCGGCGCGCGCGCCCATTTCAATCGCCAGGTTGCACAGGGTCATGCGTCCCTCCATCGAAAGGCTGCGAATAGTGGAGCCGCTAAACTCGATGACATGACCCGTGCCGACGCCTGTCCCAAGCTTTCCAATGATGAACAGACCCAGGTCTTTGGCTGTGACGCCCGGGGCCAGTTTGCCCTCAACGCGAATGTTCATGGTTTTGGGGCGCTGCTGCAACATGCACTGTGTCGCCAGCACATGCTCTACCTCGCTGGTGCCAATGCCAAAGGCCAACGCTCCCAAAGCGCCATGCGTGGAGGTATGCGAGTCGCCGCACACAAGTGTCATGCCTGGCAGCGTGATGCCCTGCTCCGGCCCGATAATATGCACAATCCCCTGGCGCGCATCTTGCATATCGTAGAGGGTAAGGTGAAAATCACGCGCGTTGCGTTCCATCGCCGTGATACACTCTTCACTCTCTTTATCAACAACATCGAGCATACGGCGTCCCACCACCGTTGGCACATTATGATCGAGCACCGCGATATTCGCATCAGGACGGCGCACATCGCGATGGGTCATACGCAGCCCGGTAAATGCCTGCGGCGACGTAGCTTCGTGGACAAGGTGGCGATCAATATACAGAATGGTGGACTCTCCGGGCGCCTCTCGTACAACGTGGGCTTCCCAGATTTTCTCAAACATGGTCTTTGCCATAGGGTAGTTTTCCTCCAAAAAAGGCTACTGCTCTGCTCGCGCGAGCACTTCAATGGGCGTATTTATTCTCATTATCGCACATTCTTGTATGCCCGTGTTCGATGCTGCTTCATCCTCAGATAAGAAACGACGGCATGGCGACCCTTGCGATCGCCCTTTCAATTTAATAGCAAAATGAGTTAAAACCTGCTATAATTCACTGTGCCTGAAAAGGCAATAAAAACAGTCATGGAGGGCAAGTCATGAGTCAGCAGCAACCCGGTAGCAGCAACCGCAGGTACACCCTGAACAGACCGTCCGCGACCGGTAGCATTGTTATCCAGAGAACGCCGGAAGCGTTACCCAGCCAGGCACGTCAACCTTTGCCTACACCTACGGGCCAGCCCCCTTATCATCTAGCGCTCGATAACGTGTTGACGCCCGCGCAAATGCAGGCCATTAGCGCTGCCGGGAAAATGGTATTTCACATAGTGGGTGACACGGGCGGTGTCAAAGCTCCACAGTCACAAGAGATCGTGGTGATGCACATGGATACCGACCTTAGTGTGACCGACCCCACAGCTCGACCGGTTTTCTTCTACCATCTTGGCGATGTTGTCTACTACTATGGGCAGGCAAGCGAATATTATTCCCAGTTTTACGAACCATATATGCATTATGCGGCGCCGATTCTGGGCATTCCAGGCAACCACGATGGTGATTTAATTGACACTTCGGTTCCTTCGCTGGCCGCTTTTGTGGAGAACTTCTGCGCTACCACCCCTCATCTCTCAACAGAATCCGGCGATTCTGGTCGTGACACGATGACGCAGCCCAACGTCTATTGGACGCTGGACACGCCGTTTATTACCTTCGTCGGCATGTATACGAACGTGCCTGAAGGCGGATGGGTTGATGCGAACCAGACGGCATGGCTGGCATCAGAATTGACAAACGCGCCGCAGGACAAGGCATTGATCGTGGCAATGCACCACCCGATTTACTCCGCAGATGTGTATCATAGCGGCAGCGCATATATGAGCCAACTACTCGATAATGCGATTCAGCAGACCAACCGGATTCCTGACGCCGTGTTCGCGGGCCACGTACACAACTACCAGCGTTTCACGCGCTCGCTCAATGGTCGTGACATTCCCTATATCGTCGCCGGGGCTGGCGGATACTGGAACCTACATTACATGATGCAGCCACAGGGTCAACCGATACAGACACCCTATCCAATGCCTAATGCGGGTGTGACGTTAGAAAGCTACCTTGATAACCGTCATGGATACATGCGCATGGAAGCCACTGCGCAGACACTGAAAGGTGAGTATTATTCGGTGCCGCGCCCACAGGAGTCCTGGAACGCCCCGGCGCAACTGGTCGATTCGTTCACCCTCGACCTGACGCAACACAAAGTGAGTTGATTTCCAGCACAATTTCCCAGGGCGGGGCTTGCCCCGGCCTTTCACTGGTAGGTTTTTTAGGAAAAGGATCAGCGAGGCGGGAAGGGTCATGCTTCGCTGCGCTCAGCATGACAGGCCAGACCGGCCTGTTTCAAAAAACCTACCAGTGAAAGGCAAGCCCCGCTCCAACCCTGTACAGCTGCGCCAGTCGCTTAGGAGCAGGGTAGGGGCGACCCTCGCGATCGCCCTGGTCGTTAAGTTAACGCCTATGGGAGCGTCCCCACTGGCTTATGGAAAGGAGTAGAACATGGCTAACACACCGCCCCAGGGGTATAAGATGATTGCTGGTAGCGAGCGTGCGCCTCTTCCTGGCGCGCACGCGGTCGGTCCGGTGGATCCCAATGAATCTATTGAGATTACAGTCTATCTGAGAGCACCTGCCGCAAGCAACCTGGCCGACAGAATCAACGAACAAACGCAGCAGCAGAGCCCACCTCTCACCAGAGAGGAGTATATCGCGACCCAGAGCGCATCTCCCGAAGATATAGCGAAGGTCGAGCAGTTTGCGCGCGCGCATAATCTCACGGTTGTGATGACCGACCCTGTTGGGCGAAGGATCGTGCTTTCCGGTACAGCCGCCGCGATGAGCGCCGCCTTCGCAACTGAACTGCAGCATTATGAACATCCGGGCGGCAGTTACCGGGGCCGCACCGGTGCGCTGCACATTCCAAATGAACTCGATCAGATCATCGTGGGCGTTTTTGGTCTGGATGATCGTCCTCAAGCCAAACCACACTTGCAGCGCTATAACCTGGCTGGAAGTCCTGCCCTGGCTCAAGCTAATGCCAGCCCCGGCTCCTATACCCCGCTACAGCTCGCACAACTCTATGACTTTCCGGCAGGCATTAATGGAAGCGGAGAGTGTATCGCTATCATCGAACTCGGCGGTGGCTACACGAACAGCGATCTTCAGACATACTTTAACCAGTTGAGCGTCGCTCTACCGAACGTCACAAGTGTGTCGGTTGACGGCGGACAAAATAATCCGGCCGGTGACCCCAATAGCGCGGATGGCGAAGTCGACCTGGATATTGAAGTGGCAGGCGCTATTGCTCCTGGCGCGCATATCGCCGTTTACTTTGCTCCCAATACTGATCGCGGCTTTCTGGATGCCATTACGCAGGCCACGCATGATACCACCAATAACCCATCGGTGATATCGATTAGCTGGGGAGGCGCCGAAACGGGCTGGACATCCCAGGCTATGCAAACGATGGATCAGGCATTCCAGGCGGCAGCAGCGCTGGGCATCACTATCTGCGTCGCCGCAGGCGACAACGGCTCGTCGGATGGTGTAAACGATGGGCAAGCGCATGTTGACTTCCCTGCAAGCAGTACCTATGCCCTGGCATGCGGCGGCACGCGGCTAGAATCGGCGAACAACGCAGTTACCAGCGAGGTTGTGTGGAACGATGGCGCCAATTCAGCCACAGGCGGCGGCGTCAGTGATGTCTTCGGCCTTCCAACCTGGCAAGCAAACGCGGGCGTCCCTCCATCGATAAATGACAAGCATAGCGGGCGAGGTGTGCCTGATGTGGCGGGTGATGCCGATCCACAAACGGGGTACCAGGTTTACGTCGATGGGCAATCCGCCGTGTTCGGGGGCACCAGCGCCGTTGCGCCTTTATGGGCAGGCTTGATAGCTCTGATCAATCAGAAACGAGGGAAACCCCTCGGCTATCTCAATCCCATTCTCTACCAGAACTACACCCAACTCGCCCAGGCCAATGCCTTGCGAGATGTGACCAGTGGCAATAATGGCGGCTATGCCGCGGGACCGGGATGGGACGCATGCACTGGGCTGGGGACGCCCGATGGAGCTAAACTGCTCGCTGCGCTGAGCGCGCTATAAACATTAGATTTCCCATGCAGGTATGCACCGTCCAGGGCGGTGGCAAATCCCATAGGCGTTAACTTAAGCATTGCTGTCATCCTGAGCGCAGCGAAGGATCTCTCCCTGGTCCCCGCGCAGATCCTTCGCTGCGCTCAGGATGACAGAGTGGGGCGACCCCATGGGGTTCACTTAAGCACTTGAACACAACTACTTCTCGTCTTAAGTTAACGCCTATGGGAGCAAGCCCCGCCCCGACCCTGTACGGCTTCTCAAGCTGTTTCGTAGAAGGGTATGGGCACCTTTACGAGTTGTCCTATGTATTACTGGTCTCTACGACGGTGGCAGAGATGGCAGTCTCGGCGATATAGCGCATGTCCATCTCTTCCAACACTTTCTTCTTGCCGAGCAGCAGTTTCGCCATGTCGAAGGCGCGGTTGAGCTGGTCTTTTTCCAGGTCGTAGCCCAGATCGCGCATCTGCGCGGCAAGGGCGGCGCGTCCTGAAAGCTTGCCCATGTGCATGCGGCGATCTGCCGAGGTGAGGCCGATGGATTCGGGGGTCATAATCTCGTAGGTGCGCGCATCCTTGAGCACGCCATCCTGGTGGATGCCACCGCCGTGCGCGAAGGCGTTCTGACCAACAACGCTTTTTGTCCACTGTGGCTGCATGCCCGACAGCCTGGCAACGAGACGGCTGGTCGGGACGATCTTCGTGGTATCAACGCGCACATCCATCCCCAGATCGGTGGAGCGCGTGCGAATTGCCATTACCACGTCCTCGGTGGCGGCGTTGCCGGCGCGCTCGCCCAGCCCGTTGATGCAGGTATCGACGCGCTCAGCGCCATTGCGCAGGCCTTCCAGGGCGTTGGCTACCGCCAATCCCAGGTCATCGTGACAATGCGCGGAGACACGCGCGTTGGGAAATTCCTTCTTTACGTCGGCGACTAGCTTGCCGAACTCCCAGGGAAGCGCGAAGCCAACCGTATCGCAGAGGGTGACGAAGCGCACGCCTTCTTTGATAATGGTCTCGCACACTTCGAGAATGAAGTCATGCTCGGTGCGCGTGGTATCTTCCAGCGCGAAATCGACGTTTTCAGTAAACGAGCGTCCAAGAGCAACCGCCGCTTTTGCCAGTTCCAGCACCTCTTCGCGTGTCTTGCCCAGTTTGACCTTGCGGTGCAGGGGCGAGACGCTGATGAAGGGTTGGATAGCAGAATGAGCGGCAATCCTCACTGCATTCCAGGCGCGCTCGATATCGCCAGGATTGGCGCGCGCAATGGCGCATATTTCAGCATTGTCCACCTTCGAGGCGATCAGGCGTACCGCTTCAAACTCGCCCGGTGAAGAGATAGGGAATCCACAATCGAGTGTGTCAAAGCCCATATCAGCTAATGCCTGCGCTATCGCCAGCTTCTCTTCGGGGAAATAGTTCACGCCCGGCGTCTGTTCGCCATCGCGCAGCGTGGTTTCATAAAACTTGATGATGCGGGGTTCAGTTGACATCGTTATCACTCCTTAGATCTAGAACCACAAGGCGTTTGCCTACTCCAACCAGCTATACGGGTAGGATGGATCGTCAATCGCCTGGGCGATGGTGGTGAACTTCAACGGGTAGAAGGTGTCGATCATCACCGCCAGTTCCTCGGTGCGCTCCGCGCCCAGGCTCTTCTCCACCGCGCCGGGATGCGGGCCGTGCGCGATGCTGCGCGGGTGCAGCGTCATGGACGACTGCTCGATGCCGCGCCGGCTGCCGAAATTGCCGTTGACGTAATAGATCATCTCGTCGCTATCGATGTTGCTGTGGTTATAAGGTACGGGGATCGAGAGCGGGTGATAGTCCAGCTTGCGCGGCACAAAGGAACAGATCACGAAGTTTGGCCCCTGAAAGGTCTGATGCACGGGCGGCGGCTGGTGAATACGCCCGGTAATCGGCTCGAAATCGCCGATATTGAAAATCCAGGGGTACTCGCAGCCATCCCAGCCAACGGTATTGATGGGGTGAAAATCGTACCAGTAGCTTGAGACGAGGTTGCCCACCTTGACGCGCACTTCAAAATCGCCGCGCTC
>Ga0209167_10000982_pt1 | contig 17967 bp, 21 predicted proteins | sample Coa_R1_9_FD_187154 | JGI IMG/M metagenome (GOLD analysis project Ga0209167, IMG submission 187154) | Surface soil microbial communities from Centralia Pennsylvania, which are recovering from an underground coalmine fire - Coalmine... | ecosystem: Environmental > Terrestrial > Soil >... | reverse complement strand
ACGCCGCTGAAAGGCTCCTCAGGAGGCCAAAGCGGCGCAAGAGCTACCGCGAAAATAGACTCAAAACACAACGTAGCGCCATCGGGGAAAAGAATTTGCACGTTAAACTTCGTTTTTCAGCAGCCTGCTAGTGCCTCGTAAGTACTATCAGCGTTCTTTGTTACGCCGATGACGATGAAAGAATCCTCGTCCCGAGGCGTGTTAGCCAAGGAGATCACGTCTTTCACTAAGGAAAACTTTCCATGGTCACTGCTCAAGTCGTAAGAAGTCGACTTGAAATCGATATTCTCTCCTTCAGTTCGCCGCAATAACGATTCAAACTCCGCCTCAGTCATCATGAAGCTGCCTCGCCGCCCCGAACTTGAAGTCCATACAGACTACTGAACCTGGGACTTGCACTGCTTGTACGTGCCATTATATTCGCCCCGGAGGCGGAACTCAAACGCCGATCGGGCCCTTGCGGCTTAGCGTGTAGGTGCTGGGCACAGCAACCGTGCTATGGCCACCCATCGTTTCACCGGAGCCAAACACAGTGCGCAAGACTCGTTTTTTCAAATGTTGCACCCTTTCCAGATCTGTTACCGGCTTGAAATACCGCAAGTCCGCAGTGCGGGACTTGCGCTACGCAGTGACAAAAAGTGTCAACCGGCCTGGCAACTTATTCATCTAGTTGGACTTGGCTCGACGGCGAAAACGTGATATCGGTTCTTGGCAAGCTCCGCTACCGGTCCTGCGTTTTCATCGACTTACGCGAAGCGTCGGCGGCCTTTACGTCTCAATTGGATCAAAATGAGACAAATGAGACGCGTGAGACTGGCCTAGGAGACGGCCCCGACCATGACCATGGGACCGGTGGGCTTGGGCACGCCGCCCGCGGGTTCGACGGTGACCGCGAACGCCTTGGGCTTGACGCCGGGCTCGAGCGGCGGCAGCAGCACCTGGCCGTTGCCTTTTTGATCGGGTGCGAAAACACCGGCGTTGATGGGCGTGCCTGTGGTCGGAATGAGCCAAAGCTCGTAGGTGCGGCCAGAGGACAGCACGGGCAGGTTCGCGGCGTAGAACAGCAGCCGGCCTTTGCCGGCGTTGTACAAAGCTCGCCCTTGCGGAACAGCTTTCACGACGCCGCCCGGGACGAGCGCAACCCTCACCGTGTCGGGAGCGGTCAGCACTTCAAGAACGGCGCGGGCTTCGGCGGCCTGCGCTTCCTGCTGCTGCTGCGCCGACTCGAGCTCGCGAGTGCGGCGCGCGAGCCGGCTGTTCTGCCTCCAGAGTACGCCGCTGGTGATGGCGAGTACGATCGATGCTACGGCCAGCGCGGCGGCCAGGCGGCGCGGCCACACTGCGGCGACGTCCATCGTCCCGCGCTGAGCCCGCGCGTGGATGCGATGCAGGACGCGTTCGCGCAGCTCTGCGGGAAGATCGAGCGCCGGCGCCGCCAGCGCCAGCATCGCCATGCGGCCGCGCGCCTCGCTCACTTTGCGCTCGCAGTCGGCGCAGTGCACGAGGTGAAGCTCAATCGACTCCCAGTCATCGCCCTCGAGGATGCCGAGCGTGTAGAGGTCGAAATCCTCCTCGAATTGTGGATGCTCGTTCACGGATTCAATGCCTTCTTTAACGACTGCACCGCGGTGCGCAGCCGGGTCTTGATCGTGCCGAGCGGCTCACCGGTACGGTCCGCAATCTCGGTATGCGTCAGGCCTTCGAAATACGCGAGTTCCAGGGCTTCGCGCTGGTTCGCGGGCAACGATCCCAGGGCCGCCCTAACCTTGGCCATCGCCTCGGCCTGCGCCGCACTGGTGTCGAGCGCCAGTGCAGTCGCCACAGGTTCCATCGTCTCCTCCAGAAGCTTGCGACTGCGGCCACGCAGCCGGTCGATAGCGCGATTACGGGCGATCACGAGCAGCCAGCCCGGCAGACTGCCACGCGCCAAATCGAACTGTGAAGCAGAACGCCAAAGCTGATAGAAAATATCCTGCACGACTTCCTCGGCGGCGCCCGTATCGCGCAGGATCCGGTTGGTCACAGAATAGATCACGCCCGCGTAGCGATCGTACAACGAGGCGAGCGCTGATTCATCGCCGGCGGCGACGCGACGGAGCAGCGCCTGGTCTAGCTCTCCGGGTTCCCGCGCTTTCCGAGCCGTGGCCACTCGAGTAGCATCTCCTTGAGGGTACGTGCGGGTCGCGTCAAACGGATTGGTATTGTCACAGGGACGACGGAGCGAGTCAACCTGGCGCGGCGATCCGCCCCCATCCGCCTCTGCCGCGCGCGTTGTGCTAGAGTTCGCGAGCACGTCGGAGGATACGATGCAGCGTTGCCCGCACAGCGCATTACTCTGGCCGATGATCTTTGTCGCGCTCGCCGGAACTCCGTTGCGCGCCCAGCAACTCACACCCCACGAGGGCGACTTCATCGTGCACGACTTTCATTTCAAGTCGGGTGAGACCCTGCCCGAACTGCGGCTGCACTACATGACGCTGGGCCAGCCGGCGCGAGACGCGCAGGGTCGCGTGACCAACGCCGTCCTGATCCTGCACGGCACGGGCGGTTCCGGACGCCAGTTCCTCGCGCCCCAATTTGCCGGCGTGCTGTTTGGGCCCGGCCAGCTGCTCGACGCCCACCGCTATTACATCATCCTGCCCGACGGCATCGGACACGGCCGGTCCTCGAAGCCCAGTGATGGACTCCGCGCGCGTTTCCCCGCGTACGACTACGACGACATGGTCGCGGCGCACTACCGCCTGGTGACCGGCGGGCTCAGCGTCAACCATCTGCGCCTGGTGATGGGCACGTCGATGGGCTGCATGCATTCCTGGATGTGGGGCGAGACGTATCCTGACTTCATGGACGCGCTCCTGCCGCTCGCCTGCCTGCCCGTCCAGATTGCCGGACGCAACCGGATGTGGCGCAAGATGGTGATGGACGCCATTCGCCTGGATCCTGAGTGGCGGGGCGGCGGGTACACTACCGAGCCGCAGGCCGCCCTGCGCACGGCGCTTGAACTCTTGATTATCGCCGGCAGCGCGCCGCTTCCTATGCAGAAAAGCTATTCCACGCGCGACGCCGCCGACCGTTACATCGACGACGCCTACCGCACGCGCCTGCCCGCGCTGGACGCGAACGACCTGCTCTATCAGGTCAACGCCTCGCGCAACTATGATCCCTCGCTCGAGCTGGGAAAGATCAAAGCGGCAGTGATCGCCGTCAACTCTGCGGATGACTTCATCAATCCGCCGGAGCTGGGTATCGCCGAGCGCGAAATCCGCCAGGTGAAGCGCGGCCGGTTCATCCTGCTGCCCGCGAGCGCCGAGACGCACGGCCACGGCACCCACACCTGGGCCGTCTTCTGGCAGCAGTACCTCGCCGAACTGCTGAAGTAACGCACGATTCGCCTCTTCCTCCTGATGCTTTCCTCCCGTGGGTGACGTTTCTGAGATGGCGTGAATCGGCAGTGGAAGACGGCCGTTACGCGCGAGCCAAGTGTTCCCGGAGTATGCTAAAGTCCACGCATGAAAACACGCATCCTCGTCCCGACACTGATCCTGCTCGCGGCTTCGAGCGCGCTGGCACAGAAAGTGACCGTCCAGTTCGACCCCGCCGCGGACTTCAGCCGGTACAAGACGTTTGCGATCCGCGGTGGCCAGTTGAACAGCAGGAATCCGGCGCTGAACAGCGAGTTGGTCAAGAAGCGCATCGAAGCGGATATCGCGCAGAGTCTCACCGCCAAGGGACTGACGATGGTCGCGGGGCGCGCCGACCTCAACGTGCGTTACACCCTGGGCGCGGCCCGGCGCACGCAGGTGGAAGCGTATCCGGCCGGATGGCGGGGTCTCGGGACGCGTTGGGTGCGGGTGCCGTACGCCGAGGGCACGCTGGTGATCGACCTGCGCGACCCGAGCACGCGGTCGCTCGTCTGGCGCGCCATCGCGAGCGAGGAAAAGCGCGATCCGACCAAGCTCGAAGGGAAGCTGGACGACATGGTCAAGAAGTCCTTGAAGAAATATCCCCCCAAGTAGCCGAACCGAGCGCCGGATGGAATCGCCGGCCGGGCAGTGATCTTGACAACTTTGTCGAGGGTTTTGTCAACGGAATGACGAATAGCCCGGCTGAGGGGCCGGGCCATTCGAGAACAGGCGGATGCTCGAGCCGGCCCAGAATTACTTAGTAAGGTCCGCGCGGAGCCCAGCAGTTCTATCTGACGGCCTTCTTCTTGAGCGACTCCCCACCCACCATGACGAAGTTGTTCGAAGATGTCGCCAGTTTCTTGATGCCGATGGTGCGAAAATAGACGGTTGTTCGGGCGACGTCGTATTCCATGATCGTGCCCCACCCGTACTTAGAGTGCCGCACGTATTGCCCTCTCTTCAATTTCACAGCATGCACGCTCCGTTTAGTAGTTTCGCCGGCGGTCGTCGCGATCGCGGTAACCTCCGCCGCCGCGGTTTCCGCCAAAGCCCGTGCGCTGGGGGCGAGCCTCATTGACGGTCAAAGCACGGCCCTCGAGGGACTGGCCATTCAACCCGGCAACGGCGCGCGCGAGGTCTTCACCTTCGGCCAGCTCGACGAAGCCAAATCCCCGCGCCTGACCGGTCAACTTGTCCTTGATGACCACGGCCGAGGCCACTTGAAACCCCGCTGCGGTCACAAATTCGTTGAGACCGGCGTCAGTGGTGGAATGCGGAAGATTACCTACGTACAGTTTCGAAGCCATTTGATCCTCCAGATCGGGGCAGCCCTGCGGCACGCCCTGTTACTTGCACTGCGGTTTCCTGAGACAACCAAACCTGCTGGAAAGAAGTTGTCTCCAAAAGGGCGGCTTGCAGCCTCGGCGGCCTTGGGCACGTCATATCAGACGTCAAGGATCTCAAAGGCCCCGGCCTCGAGTTCTTTCTGCGTCCAGAACTTGGTCTTTCACCGTTGCGGGTGCGTTCGATAGATTAGGAGCCGAACTTTGCTGGTACCGTTCATTCAGCTCGACCCAGTGACGGGACTCTGTTTTATGTTCGAGCGGCGGACGCGGGTGGTGCCGCTCCCAGTATTCCCTGATGTCGCGCTCCCCGATATTCAGGCTGTTTCCAGCCGGCGCCGCGGCTGTTTCTCCCTGCAGTTCCTGCTTCAGCCGCGCAAAGCAGATGTCTGGACCGTCTTGAAGTTTCAAGCGCGCGGTGCGAAAGGCATCGGATTGAATGTTGACGGTGAATTCGCGGGCCTTCTCTAACGTGTCGATCACGTGAAAATTATAGATTCGAGAACTGACCGCAACATCGAAACCGACGTACTGGATGTACATGCCACAATCCCTTCTTGAGCGCGCCGGTTGGGGCCCGCTTTAACCGACGAAGACCAGAGGCTTGGCAATAACCGGTGCTGGTGTTGCTTGCTGCTGTATCTCGAGCGCCTTCCGGAATTCTCGAGTGCGCTTCCGCCGGAGAATCTTGGCCCGGCGTTCCCGGCCGAACCTGGCTTTGTCACCCGTTCTTTCCGACATGGTTCCTCCTTCGTGGCGCTCAGGCTCAGCCTGAGACGGCAGCCAAGTTGGCTCGATCCCATTCCGCAACGCGTTTCAGGTGGAATAGAAACTTGCTGTCCTGGATGTGGCGAGGGTGGGCCAAGACTGTCACGTACGGCAGCCCCAGGAATCGTTTCGCGGCGACTTGGGTTATTTCCACGCAGTTCAATTGCTTCGATTTCAAAGTTGCGATGACCTTCTTAATCGCCCGGCGTGTGGTCTTTTCCGTGTCGGATCCGAACGCGGCCGCACTAAGCGCTCCTTCAGCCAGGTAGAAGAGGTTCCATCCCGCTTCAAAAAGCTGCCGGTCCATTTCGGAGCTGCGCAGATTCTTGACGAGTCTCCAACCCTTCGAATACGGCTCGCTTTCAACTGGCAAGGACTGGGGCAAAAGCACGCCTTCTTTGATCAGGATGGTTCCCGTGTTGATTTTCGCCGCCATCGCCTTATCCCCTTCTGTGCATGCTGGGTGCCGACAATTCCGGCGCCGAGTTCTCGGCCGGCCGAGCGAAGGACACGGTTTCAGATGACCTGACTTAGTTCAGGTGACCGGGAAGGGTGCCTTGGTGGAGTTTCATGTGCGTTAACTATAATAGGTGAGTCTGCTTGATTTGTCAACCGAGATCTGCGGATCTGCGGATCGAATAGTGAGACATCGGAGCCAACGACTTTGGCGATGGACTCTTGAAGCGCCTTCCGCATGTTGGGCGCTGCGTGGGAAGCGCCAGGGAAATGGGGATTGTGAGAGCGCGTGTCGCATCGAATGCGGGTTAATATAAGGGGCGTGCGGGCGTCCGCACACAGGATTTCTGGCGGGCTCGAACGGTTCCAGCTTGGGCGGTAGCTCCGCTGATGTGACGGCCGTCACAATCCTTTGTGACGAGAGTTACTGAAGCAATATCGCGGCGAAGCTATAAGAGCCCTTTACGCTAGCGCGCCTGGTTCGACCGATTATTTCGGACATGATGAGGAGTGACACATGACGGACGGAATACGAAGCATCCTGCGGGCGGCCGCCGCACTGGGAATTGTCTCGTTGTGGCTGTTCCTGGCCGCGCCTCGCGCCCACGCGGTGGCAAGTTTTGCGCGGCAGACCAACCTGCCTTGCAGCTCCTGCCACACCACGATCCCTGAGCTGACGCCGCTTGGCCGGCTGTTCAAGCTGAACGGCTACACCATGACGGGAATCACCCAGATCACCTCGCAGGGCGGTCCCACCACTTCGGGCCTCAACATCAACACGTGGTTGCCGCTCTCGGCGTTCGTGCAGATCTCGAACACCTGGACGACGAAGCCGCAGCCCACGACGCAGAACGGCAACTTCGAGCTGCCGCAGGCCGCGAGCCTCTTTCTTGCCGGTGAGATGTCGACGCATGTGGGCGCATTCATTCAGGTGACGTACAGCGGCCAAGCCGACCACTTCAGTTGGGACAATACCGATATCCGCTACGCCAATCGCACCAAGGCGGCGGGCAAGGAGCTGATCTACGGCGTGACGTTCAACAACAATCCCACGGTCGAGGACCTGTGGCACAGCACGCCGGCCTGGGGATTCCCCTGGGTCTCAAACGATCTCGCGCCCACGCCGGCGGCGGGTACGCTGATTGACGGCGGGCTGGCGCAGGACGTGGCGGGGATCGGCGGCTATGCCATGTGGGACAACCACCTTTACGGCGCCGCCACGATCTATCGCTCGGAGCATATCGGCGGGCCGCAGCCCAATCCCGGCACGAACTTTGGTATCAACATCCGCGGCATCGCGCCTTACTGGCGCCTCGCCTGGCAGCAGAGCAAGGGCAACAACTATCTCGAGGTGGGCACTTTCGGAATGCACGTCGCCTCGACGCCCGGCGCGGTTGTGGGTCCTCAGGACTTCTTCACCGACGTGGCGGCGGACTTCCAGTACGAGCGCGTCCTCCCCACGCTCGGCAACGACCTGCTCGCCGTCCACGGCACTTACATCCACGAGAACTCGGACTTGATTGCCACGGCTCTGGCGGGCTCGGCGGGATTCCCCGCGCACACTCTCAACACGGCGCGCGCCGACGCCGTCTTCCATTTCGGCAACAAGTACGCGGCGACGTTTGGGGTCTTCGGCACGACCGGCACCACGGATCCTGTACTCTTCCCGGCGGGGGCGGTGAGCGGCAGCGCCTCGGGCGATCCGCACAGCCGGGGATACATCGCCAACGCGTCTTACTGGCCGGTACAGAACATCCAACTGGCCTTGCAATACACCGGGTATCAGAAATTCAACGGAGGTAATACGAACTACGACGGCTCCGGACGCAACGCCTCCGACAACAACTCGCTCTACTTGCTGGTGTGGATCGTCTTCTAGTTGAACAAATTCCACGGGAAGGTTGAAAAATGGCTCCCAAGAAAATCATCCTGCTGGCGACTTTCATCGCTCCCTTTGTGCTGGCCGGCATGAGCTTACAGGACGCAGCGCGTACGCAAGCGAGAACCCTCTTCGGCGTGGCTGCTTCCGCCGCTCCTGCGGCCCTCTCGGCCGCACCCGTGCCCGACGCGGGCGGTCAGATTACGGGCCGCGTGGCGTTTGAAGGAACCAAGCCCAAGCTCGAGCCCATCGACATGAGCAAGGACCCGGTGTGCGAAGCGCGACACCGGCAGCATCCCGCTTATCCCGAAGACGGCGAGGTGAACGCGAACGGCACGCTGCCCAACGTCTTCATCTACGTCAAGTCGGGCGCGGCAAGGAGTCCGTCGACACCGTCTGCGCCCGTGATCCTCGACCAGCGAGGATGCGTGTACCATCCGCACGTCCTCGGCATCATGGTCGGGCAGGAACTGCGCGTGGTGTCGAGCGATGCCACCACGCACAACGTCCATCCCATGCCGCGGCAGAACAAGGAGTGGAACCAGTCGCAGCCGCCGGGCGCCCCGCCCCTTACCTGGCGGTTCACGCGTCCCGAAGTCATGATCCCGGTGAAGTGCAACCAGCATCCGTGGATGAAAGCGTACATCGGCGTGACCAGCAATCCGTTCTACGCCGTGAGCGGCCGCGACGGGACGTACACGATCCGCGGGCTTCCGCCGGGCGAGTATACCGTCGAGGCGTGGACCGCAACCTTCGGAACTCACGAACAAAAAGTCAGCGTGTCCGCTGGAGGTACGGCGACCGCCGATTTCGCGTTTAAGGCGCCCTAAGAGGCGGATTCCTCGGCGCCGGTCCGGGGAGAGCGGGAGCAGCTCCCTCCATCGCTCTTCCCGGAATTCTCCACCTCGCCACAGTTGAGAGTCGCGCGTGGGAACTTGAATCCGCAGATGACGCAGAGCCGGCTTTTGAATCTGTGAAATCTGCGAAATCTGCGGATTATTGCTACACTGGATTCCAGTGCGCACGCGCCATGGCGTCTGAACAGTCCATCCCACCGCTCGTCCTCACCATCGGCCATTCCACCCGGTCCCTCGAAGATTTCCTCGATTTGCTGCGCGCCCACGGCGTCAAGCGACTGGCGGATGTACGCACCGTGCCGCGCTCGCGCCACAATCCTCAGTTCAACCGCGAGGCGCTGCCGGAATCTCTCGGCGCGGCGGGGATCCGCTACGTCCACATGCCAGGGCTCGGCGGCCTGCGCCACGCGCGTCGCGACTCGCCCAACACGGGCTGGCGCAACGCCTCGTTTCGCGGCTACGCCGATTACATGCAGACGCCGGAGTTCGCGGTGAACCTGGAGGAGCTCGTGAAGCTCGCGGGCCGCGGGCAGATCGCCATCATGTGCGCGGAAGCCGTACCCTGGCGGTGTCACCGCTCGCTGATTGCGGACGCGCTGCTGGCGCGCGGCGTCAGGGTGGAGCATATCCTGAGCGCCACGCGCCGCCAACCGCACGCGCTCACGCCGTTCGCCAAGGTCCACGGGACAAGTGTCACTTATCCACCCGAGCAGTCCACGCTCCTCGAAGTCGAAGGTCAACCGCCGCCGGATCACGCTCGGCGGTAGCACGGGCGTCCCGCACTGTGTCCGGTGCGAACTCAAAGACCACGGGCAGGATGCCCTTGTTAAGCGAACGGTTTGTTCGGGGTGGTCGAGGAGTCAAGTGGTTCATTCTAAAGGCCCGAAGCAAGCGGGCCTGTGGTTAAGGATCGACCAGCGCAAGAGCAGACCCAGCTAGAACATTTGGGCGTAGCGGCCGGCTTGATGCCGCCCGCGAGTATCGACGTAGACGTAAACCCGGTACTGGTTCATTTTGATTCTGGCCTGTCGGCCAGCCCTACAATTTCCTGTATCGACCAAACGTAATCGCAGACGCCAGCTTCCATGGCGGGAGTGCATCGAATCGTCTCATGGACGCGGGCGAAGTTGTAATACATGAAGTAGAGCGCCACGGCGTAGGCTAGATTCTCAACCTTCTTGGAGTGAGAGTTTGTCAGGCGAGTAAACCGCCGCATACACATCCGCATGGTGAGGTTCTGGCGCTCAACGTAGCTGGTCGAAATGTGCTTCGGATCGGGGCTGCCCATGATTGGCTGGCTCTGACAGGACGTGCATACCGCTGGACTGTAGCGCGTTTCCTCTTGGCTAGACTCATAGGTCTTAACCAGTATGGCATAGTCGATGTCCGCTCCGAACGCGCCTTCCACGGCATCCAGGTAGACCCGAAGGCCGTCCGTGGTCAATTGGACTCGACCTGCAAGCCGAGAGGCCAGATCATCAATGAATATCCTCGCGGTATGTCCGTCACGGTTGCCGAGCATGAACGAGGGTACGAGCTTGGTGTCCGCATCGATGGCCACCCAAGTCCAAACGTCGCCATACCCGAACTGGCCCTTCTTGTCGGTGGGAACGTTCTTTTCCTTGGCGTAGCAGAATTGCCAGATTTCATCACACTGGAGGCGCTTACACTTTAGATCACGGAGCACGCGGTCTTGATAATCAGCACAGGCGCTACCGACTTCCATGAGCAACCGCAGGACGGTATTCTTCGCCACGCCAGTCATGCGAGATGTCCCGTTGATTGAGCAACCCTCAACCAAGGCCGTAATCACTTGCGCTCGCTTCTCCATGCTCAGTTTGTTCATGCCATTACTGTACCCACAAAAACCGGTCTTGTCAAGAAAAATCTTGCATCCGACCCATTTTTGTTGGTACAATAATTCCATGGCCAAACCAGGACGACCCAAGAAGGAAAACCCCTTAGACGAGTACATGGAGATTCGGCTATCGGCAGTCGAGAAGGAAGCATTCAGGGAAGCCGCCGACCTTGCTGGGCTTGCGCTCGCAACGTGGGTACGAGTGAGACTGCGCCAAGTGGCAGCAAAAGAGTTGGAGAAGGCCGACCGGACCGTAGCGTTTCTGGAGGTCTGAATCATCATGCCCAAACTCAAACGTCCGAAGCGTATGGACGTAAGCCAACTTGCCAGATCAATCGTCGAGCGTGCCATCGGAGCACCGCTCACTAAGGCGAATCCCAAAAGTAAGAAGCGTTCACCTTCTTCTCCTTCTTCCCAAGAGAACATAACCGACCGCTAGTCCTTGTAGGACAAGTGCAAGTGCTTACAAGCAAATCAGGCGTCGATATGGGAACTCTTGTTTCGTTATCCAAACCAGAAACGCTTATCTGCCTTGATGTGTCCGAGTGTGCGCTGGTAGCATTTGCTGTGGTCGTTGTGGTCGGTTTAATAGGGGAGCACAGGCTTCCCTGGTGGCATGTAAGGCATGACTTATTCGCGGTGCTCATTGCCGTGGGATGCGCCGGGGAACTATTCGCAGATGCAGGAATTTTTCTGTGTTCGAGACACCTCCAAACAATCGCGGACGCCGAACTCTCCTCAGCGAAAACACTTGCCGGAAAAGCCGAAAAAGAGGCGGGAGACGCCAATTGTACGGCTGAGATACTCAGACAGCAAAATCTTAAGCTGCAAATAACCTTAGCGACACTCCAACGCCGTGCTGGAGAACGCTTCTTCACCCCCGAAGAACGAAAGCTCATCGTTTCATCCTTGCGCCCGTACCCTCACAACACGATAGAGGTACAAAAGGTGTTCGGAGACTCCGAGGTTGAGACTTACTTCAAAGCAATCATCGGCGCTATGGGGGAAAAAGGAGCCGGATGGAACGTGGAAATTCAAAGCGGTCAGATTCGCGACAGTCCCGCTCTCGGAAGCCCACGCATTTACGGTCTCCTGTGCCTTGTGCCTGGGAACGCATCCCTCGGAATTCTCAAATTCATATCCATCTTTAGAAAAATCGGTGTTGACGTAACAGTTCCAGAAAGCAGCGGCCGTTCTGGTTCCGGAGACCATTTTCGACTGATTGTCGGTCATCATAGACCCTACGCACCAAGCCCTACGACTTCAGCCCTGCTACCAAATTCCGTAGGTTGCGGCAAATGAAACCAGTGCCGTAAACCCGCCGTTCTTGACGGGCGTAGCTATAATAACGAGTGGCGCTGGAGGTTCGAATGGGATCCGAGGAAGGCGGCGAGGAATCTCGCGAAGCACGGAGTGTCGTTCGAGGAGGCGGCGACCGCATTTGGGGATCCGCTCGGCCGCATCACGAGCGATCTACGACACTCTGTGGACGAAGAACGATTTGTCCCGCTGGGCCTCTCGCGAGAGCAACGCTTGGTTGCCGTAATGTTCGCTGAGCGCGAGGAAGCAATTCGCGTCATCAGCGCGCGGCGGGCTACACGCCACGAGCGGAGAGACTATGAGCAAAGAGCACCGTAAAGGCAGAGAAGCAGGTCGGGTAGATCTCGACGAGATACTTCCCGAGTACGACTTCAGTCGTGCTCGGCCCAACAAGTATGCATCGCGCTACGCCGCCGGCAGTATTGTGGTGGTGCTCGAGCCCGATGTGGCGGCCGTGTTTCCAGGTGCGGGAGAGGCCAATGCGGCCCTGCGGGCTTTAGCGCGAATCATCCAGAAACACCGGCCGCGCCGCACGGCGTCTCGCCGGAGCGCCTAGCAAGACGCTTGCAGGGTCCAGGTTGTAGTGTGAGCTTTTGGGCGAGACGAACCCACGGTCAATCAAGGGCAGATTGGCCGTGGCTACCCTCCGCTGAACATCGACGACCACCACCGAGACAATCTCTGTCGATGACGCTGCTACTCCTGCCGCAGGGCGCTCATGGGGTCGACGCGGCTCGCGCGGCGCGCCGGCACGAAACTCGCGAACAGCGCCGCCGCGAGCAGGATGGGAATTGTGAGGCTGAAACTCAGCAGGAGTGCGGGGCGCATGCCGTCCACCAGATGCTGCAACAGGCGCGCCGCCGCCCAAGAGCCGGCGATGCCCACAGCCACGCCCGCCAAAATCATGCCCAGGCTCTGACGCAACACCAGCCACATCACGTCGCGGGCGCGCGCTCCGAGCGCCATGCGTACGCCGAACTCCGGCACCCGTTGGCCAGTCAGGTAGGCCAGGACGCCATAGATGCCGACGCACGCGAGCAGCATGGCGAGTCCCGCGAAGATGCCGAACAGGAGCAGCAGGAAGCGTTGCCGCGCGAGCGAATCGTTCACCAGTTGCTGCAAGGTGCGAACCTGGTAGAGAGCCTGATCGCCCGAGGCTCTGCCCGTCGCGCCGCGCAACTCGCGCCGCAATGGTTCGAGGACATTGAGCGGCGGGATGCTGGTGCGCACGGCAATCGACATCAGTTCTGACCAGCGCCGCAACAAGGGGTCGGCGACCTGAGCGAAAGGATAATAGAACTGGGCGCGCACCTTGGCCTGATCGTCGCTCGCGAGCCCCCACTGCCGGACGTGGCGCACCACGCCCACGATGCGCGCGGCGGCTGGGGCCGTCGGACCTGACGAGAATGGACTGCTCGTGTCAGGCAGCCAGAGGTACTTGCCGACGGGATCCTGCCCGGGAAAAGCGCGCTGGGCCAGAACGTCATCGATCACGACGACGTATTCGCTGCCTCGCCGGTCGCCATCGTTGATGAATCGCCCTTCGACGAGCGCGATGCCCATCACCTTCAGGTAGTCCGGCGTGACGCTGTTTCCCAGGGCGAGCGGCTGCTGGTTCGCCGGCGGCACGGCCGACGTGGTCCAATAGCCGAGCTGGTTGCTGCCTTCGCGCATCGGGACAGTATCCACGGTGGCGACGGACTCGACGCCCGGCACGCGCCGCGCGTGATCCAGAACGTCCTGCCAGGCGGCGCGGATCTGCGCCGGCTTTGCGAGCACGTCAGGCGAAAGCGCCATGCGCGTGACCAGTACGTTCCGGTAATCAAAGCCCGGGTCAAGCGCCGAGAGCTGGAGCAGCGTGCGCCCGAGCATCCCGGCCGAGACCAGGAGCACCACCGCCAGCGCAATCTCCGAGATGACAAACCCGCCGTGCAGACGGCGCGAGCTTTCTGCCATGGTCCGCGCTGTGCTCCGGAGCACTTGTTCCAGGTCGCGCGCCGGAGCACGCAAGGCCGGCGCCAGTCCGAAAAGCAGTCCGCTCGCGATGGATACGGCGACGGCAAACAGCAGGACGCGCGGGTCGAGATGAATTCCCTCCGCGCGCGGCAGAACGCCCGGCCAGAACGCGAGGAACGGGCCGATACCCCAGGCGGCCAGGCCGATGCCGAGCACGCCGCCGGCGAGCCCCAATACCGCGCTCTCGGTCAGGGATTGGCGCACCAACCGGCCGCGGCTCGCTCCGAGCGCGGCGCGCATGGCAAATTCACGCTCGCGGGAAATCGCGCGTGCCAGGAGCAGGCTAGCCACATTGACGCACGCAATCAGCAGCACCAGGCTGACCGCGCCCAGAAGCAGCCACAGCGTCGACCCCACGTCCCCCACATCCGGACGCAGCGGCTGCGCGATGAAAGTTCGATCCTTATTGGTGTCGGGATACTGATCAGCCAGATGACGGCCAACGAGTGCGAGCTCGGTCTGCGCCTCCGCCAGTTTCACGCCGGGGCGGAGCCGCGCCCAAACCTGGATGCCGGGATGCCGGTCGCGACGCTGCATGACCGGTGAAGGGTCCTGGCCGAGCAAGGTAAAGACGACCTCGTCCGTTCCCTCCAGTCCCTCCTCACCCTCCAGCCGGAAACCGGCGGGGGTAATCCCCACGATGGTGTAAGGTTTTTCATCAAGCTCGAGTGATCGGCCTACGGCGTCAGGGCTTCCGTCAAAGAAGCGTTGCCACAAACCGTAGCTGATGATCATCACCGGCCCCGCGCCGCGCCGGTCTTCTTCGGGCAGGAAAGCGCGTCCGCGTGCCAAAGGAATACGCAGGACGGAAAACAGGTTGGACGAAATCTCGAATCCGTCGACGAACGCCGCTTCGCCGTGCTCGCTGACGATGCCCCCGCGGTAAGCGAACGCCGCCATATCGAGCGAGCGGGTCTCGCGCCGGCAATCCAGAAAATTGGGATAAGCAAATGCCCAGAGATTGCCAAAAATCGGACTGGCCACCTCTTTCGTTTGTTCGTTGAGCGCGACCAGCCGGCCGGGCTGTGGATAAGGCATCGGCTTCAGCAGAACACCGTTGACCACGGTGAACATGACGGTGGTCGCTCCAATGCCGAGAGCCAAGGTCACGAGGACGACGGCGGTGAATCCTGGTCGCTCGCGCAGGGTGCGCACGGCGTAGCGGAAGTCCTGCCAGAGGTCTTCGAGCCAGCGCGTGCCGCGGGGGTCCCGGTTCTTCTCCTTCAGTCGCTCAGTGAGTTCGGGTTTCGCCGCCATCTGCTACACCTCGGGGTTCTGCATATTAGTGCTGACATCGGTAGCAGCGCAAGGTATCCGTCGGCTCAAATGTGAATGGGCTCTTGGCGCAGGTGGGTTTGACGTCCTGGCTCGGGGACGCTTTGCGGCGTGACTACTCCGCCCGGTGGCCGCGAGAGCGCGCCGTCCGCCCGTGGCCTTCGGGGAAGTAGCCGCTCAGAAGTTCGACGATGCGAAAGGCGGCGTCCGCGTGCTCGTGGAGGAAGCGCAGGAAATCCTCGCGTCGGATGAAGCACAGTTCGGATGACGTGAGGGCCTGGGCGGTCATCTGATGAGGTTCGCCCGAGACGGCAGAGCTCAATCCCAGGATCTCTCCCGGCGCCGCTTTGCGCGAGAGCACGACATTGCCTTCCGGGTCGGAGATCGAAAGCCGGGCGCGCCCCTTTGACAACACAAAGAGGCCGCAGGGCTCGCTGCCCTCACTGAAGAGCTTCTCACCTTTGGCGCACTCGAGCGGCCGCTGAAGCGCGCGGAACGCCCTCGCCGCACCCGCCGAGAGATTGCTGAGAATCTGCTTCTCGCTGATACCCGCGTTCACCATCTTCGCAAGCAGTCGCTTCATTGTAGAGTTTTCAGGGTGTGCGATGTCCAGCCGGCGGCGGCCCTGGGGCAGGTGTTGCCCGTCCCCGTATTTGCCCGAAGGCTAGGCGGCTGCCGGTACCGCCGTCGTCTCCTTCACGACTTCGAAGGTGGTGACGACGTTCGCCGTGTACCGGAGCATCGCCTGGACGGAGCAGTACTTGCCTGTCGACAGGTCGATGGCCGCCTGGACCGCCGCCGGATCAACGTCGTGTCCGGTAACGATGTGGTGGACGCGGACCTCGGTAAACACTTGCGGAGGCCTCTCGGCCTGATCCGCTTCCACCCGCACCTCATAGCCGGTCACGTCATGATGGCGCTTGAAACGAAGATAGGTGATGATATCGAAAGCCGTGCAGCCGGCGAGTCCTGCTGCGATGAGCTCGATGGGCTTTGGCCCGGTCGCGCCCACGATGTCGTCGAGGATCAGGTGATGCCCGCTGCCCGTCGTGGCCACAAACTGCCGCAGGGGACGATTCGGTTGCGTCAAGGTTACTTTGGCTTCGATCATCGCACAGGTCTCCTGATGAGAATTTCGGGTTGGAACAGAACCTTCGCGCCGGAAGTCACGCCGCCTTGACCTCCGCGCGCGGCGCGCCCGCTTTGGCCGCGACGACTTCGAGGATGCCGCACTTCAGTGTTGCCGTGGTGCGTGCCGGATCGACTTCCAGCGGAAGTTCGACGGCGCGGAAAATTTCAAGCGGGCGGACCGCGCGTCCGAAGGCGCGAGCCCGCGTGCCGCTGATGGTGATCCGCCGGGGTTCGACACCTACCTTGAGGTGTTCCGCGCCGAAGCCCGCCACCGCCGCATCCAGAATCAGGGTGTGGTCCGACTGCATGAAACCGACGGGCACCATCGAGAGCACTTCCGATTCGGCCCGCTCCCAGTCGCGCAGCGCTTCGCCGCCTTGGCGGCCGCGGCTTTCATAGAACTCGTAAGCGCGTCGCGCAATCAGGGCGTGCACTTCCTTACACCGCGCGTTCAGTTCCGCTATCGGAACGAGTTTGATGGGATATGAGGCCCTCGCCCTTCGTGGTGTTACTGCTTCAGCCCTCATCGCCGTGCTCCTTTCTTTCCCGACGGAGCCGCTCGGTCAAGCCTGGAGATGTTCAGCACCGCAACGCCAAGGCCGGAACCAGGGCCGGCCTGGCGTCGCCTGCTTTCGATGGGCGAGTCCGGACTTCCGGACGGCGCGTCGATCTGGCAAAACGCCGGCGCGCTTCGCGTCTTTTCAAGACTCGCCCACGGTCGAGTCTCGCCCGACTGGGTCCGGTGGTCTGTGCGCACGCTCACCCTTGGGTGTGACAAGCGTCACAGCGGCATCTCGGATCAGGGCTTAGCTTCGACGTGAGTGTCCCCCGTTCCGATCGCGGGCGGGAGGGCGCGGCGAGGTGACGTATGGCATCGATGGCATTCCACGTCAAAGAGATTCCGGTCGACCTGATTAAACTCAAGCAGATTCTTTTTGCCACCGACTTTTCAGATGCATCGCTCGCAGCTTTGCCCCACGTGGCCGCCCTGGCGCGCCACTACGGGTCGAAAGTGTATCTGGCGCACGTGATCGAACCTGAAGCTTATCCTTCGATGCTCCGGCTCGGTCCGGTTTCTGGGACGTTTCGCGAGGCCGACCACGACATCCAGCAGCAGCTCGGTTACCTCTCCCGATCCAAGTTGCTGGCCGGAGTTCCGCATGAAACCCTCTTGCTCCACGGAGAACTGAGCCCGGTGCTCAGCGAGGTCATCCGCCAACAATCGATCGATCTGGTGGCTGTGGGGACCCATGGACGCGGTGGATTCAAGCGCTTCCTGCTGGGCTCCGTCGCCGAAAAGATCTTCCGCCACGCGTCTTGCCCGGTCCTGACGGTGGGCCCACGCACCTATAAAGTTCGAGGCACAGAGGCCGGATTCCGGCACATGCTTTACCCCACCGATCTGTCCGAGAGAGCCGGAGCCGCGGCGCGTTTCGCCATTTCGCTGGCGTCGGAGTACTCGGCACACCTCACCGTCCTGCACATCTCGCCCGACCCTATCGTCACCGACGAGTTGCTGGTTCGGGAACTCGACCTCGGTGAACACCCAAAACCGGCCATCCATGATCACCTGAAAACCGGCCAACGGAGCCAACCTCCGGGACATTGACTCCGGCTTGAGGGTTCGTACCCTCGGTCGGCATGGCCAATGTCTTGAGTG
>Ga0209167_10000981_pt1 | contig 17980 bp, 14 predicted proteins | sample Coa_R1_9_FD_187154 | JGI IMG/M metagenome (GOLD analysis project Ga0209167, IMG submission 187154) | Surface soil microbial communities from Centralia Pennsylvania, which are recovering from an underground coalmine fire - Coalmine... | ecosystem: Environmental > Terrestrial > Soil >... | reverse complement strand
CGCGTCATCGAAATCACGCCAACGCGTGAACTCCTGATCCTCCTTTCGCCGGATGCGCTGACCCCCGAGGATCTGGCGCCTGTCCAGACCTTCGCCATCGCGTTGTTCCAGGAGCTGCGCTCGAAAGTCCCGATTCGGATCGGGGTTATCAACGGCGGCAGCGTCGATTTGGCCGGCCCGATACGATCCGTTCAGGAAATTCGCACGGCATTACGCGCCGCGCATTTTGACACCTTTCAGCCGAAGGCGCTCGACGCCGCCGCGCTGATGTCCGGGATAGCGGGCTCGCTGGAATCGGTCCCGTCGGAGTGGGCTTACACGCTGATTGCCGGGCACATGCCTCAGACTCAAAACGGCGCCGTTCCGGATGCCGGAAAAGACCCGGATGTCGAAAAATACGCCATTGCGTACATGACGAGGCAGTTCATCGCGGGGAAACGCAGTCTCCTGTTCTGGGAACCGTCGGCCGCTCCAGTGGCCACCTGGGTCCGGATGCTCTCCCGCAACACCGGTGGCCTTGCGTTCGACCAACCCGCCGAGCTTGCCGCAGGCCTCCTGACGCAGGAGACGCTCGTCGGCATCACGCCGAACCTCCAGTCTCCGCGCAGTGGTTTCCGGCTCGATTCGGTTGCGAGCGATGCCGTTCCCGAGCTCGCCGGTGCCCCAACGCCGCTGATTGTTTCGTCGAGCCCTGCCATCCCAGCCATTTCGCAATTTGCGGAATTACGGACGTTGACGGGGCGTGTCGCTTCCGCGCTCGCGGACCAAAATGCCCCGGACACCGCCTTGGCCGCCGCGCGCGACGACCTCGATAAAGCCCTCCGAATCAATCCCGCCGACTGGACAGCAGTGAGCCTCGGCGTTACGCTCACCGAGAGGCAGAAGGATACGGCGGCAGAAATTCCACTCCTGCAACAGGCTGTGGAACTCAAGCCCGCCGATGCGAAGCTTTGGCAGACGCTGGGCGACCTTCAATACGATCGCAAGGATTTCGTCCCCGCCGAGGCCAGTCTGTTACGGGCGCGGCAGCTCGGTATCACCGGCGCGCGGATCGACGGGCAACTGGGAAGAATCCGCTATGAGAGCCGGGATTATGCGGGCGCGGAGCCGTTGATCGATGAAAGTCTCAGCCTCGACGCGACGCAGCAACCGCTTTGGTTCCTGGCCGCAAGCCTGGCGAAAGCCACTGGAAATACCAGCAAGCAGGCGGTATGCCTGGAGCGGGCGCTTGCGCTGGGCGGTCTCCACTTGGAAGACCGGGTGGATCTGATCCGAATCTATCTTGCCAAAGGCGACGACGACGCAAAAGCCAATGCCGCGCGAAACGCGGACATCGAGCTGCCCAACCTGCCCGCCGAGCCGGCCATTCAAGCCACATGGGCGGAGTTTTATCAGCAACTCGAGCGCCCCGGCGATGCGCTCGCGCGTTGGAAAAAGGCGATTGAGCTTGATCCGAAACGCGAAGCGGCGCACGCGGCCATTGCCGGAATCCTTCTCGATGGAAAGCGTTATCCCGACGCGCTGGATGCCGCCGAGCGCGGCCTCGAATACGCTCCCGATTCTCCCCGGCTGCAACTGGAAAAAGCGATGGCGCTGGAACATCTGGACCGCATCTACGAAGCCCGTCACGCTCTCGATGCGTTTACCCAGAGGACCGAAGACCTCGAACTGTTGAAACATCACGCAGAAATCAGCGATGTTTTCGGAGGGAATGCACCGGCGGCATACCGGCGCCTGGCGGAGGCCCTCGGCAATGGCAATTCCGGCGGCACGGCTCTGGCGTCCGTTCTCGATCGGGGCCGGCAGGTTTCGCTGCGCGATGGCGACGACACCGCCGCCGCGTGGTTTGAATCGAGAATGCTCGCATCCAAACCATCCGAAAAACGAGAGGCTGCATCGACGCGGGACGCGAAACAAACGAATGGCGTCTGGATTCCCGGTGGATTCGACGCGCTCATGTTTATGGCTCACGGGCCGGCAGGCAGTTCTCCCGAACGGTTTATTCTCGACTATTGCCGTACCGTGCTGGCGAATGAATCCTACGCGAATCAGACGCAAATCAACGCGTTCCGGAAATCGATGGGCGAATACTTCGCGCAGCTGAAGACACTCCTCGCCATGGGCGTCAAAACGGGTGACCAGTCGGTAATTACGCTGTCCATCGCCGACAAGAAGAGCGCACAGCAAACGGAAACCGTCCTCGCTCTGCTGGGCTGGAGGCTTCGCGGCAATAAACAGCAATTGACCATCGAATCGAACGAAAAGGAATCCCAAGCCCGCAAACAGGATCTTTCGGCGGCGCTGGCCATCGATCAGGGGGGGATGCAGTCCGCTTTCCGGGCGGGCAAGCCGTTTCGCATCGAGATTCCGTGGGAGTGGGCGCCGCTGGCGATGGATGAGCCAATCATACGGCAACTGGCGCAGGCCGACAGGCTGGCGGGCGGTATACCGGAAGCGTTCGTCGTAAATCCCGATCTGGCGCGATTCTACACGGGAATGAGCAACCTGAACCGCGAGACCGCGGCCGCTCTGATGTCGAGCATAAACCCGGTGTCGCTTGCGGGCAGATATTCGAGCTTGTTCGCGTTATACTCTTCAGCCCTCGCGGTAAGCGGCGGCAGAGTTCTCGCGCCGGGCGGGACGCAGGCCGACGCCGTCTGGACCTCCCTCGCCGGAGTCGCTCCCTCCAATCCCACTCGCTTCTTCCAGGCGTTATTCGACAAAGACGACGGCAAGCTTTTCGCGTTTTTCAATGCTCTTTCGCAGCTCGATTCGGCGCACCAGAGGTTCTTTACTCTGTCCGCAAAACGCGCCGGATCCTTCTACCAGCTATTCAGCGAGTCCGATGAAGTGCATGCGGGCAGGCGCAGCCGCCGGGCATCGTTCGCCGAGTTTCTCCGCGATATTCCTTTGAACGCCGACGGCACGGTTGATTTTCCCGGCAGCGCCGAAGTCTGGACGGTGGCCAGGGGAGAGTCGAAAACGTCCGACAAATCGGAGAAGATGTTGCGCAAAGTGCGTAAGGCTGTCGCGCCGGAGGTCGAAGACGAGATTCTGCTGCGGATCGCTTCCACCCGATACAAAGTCGGAGCCGACCACACCACGGAACTGGATAATTTTCTTGCTGTGGCGCACCTCGACGTCCACCGCAAAGAACCGCTGGATGAAGAATCCGCCCTGCTGCTGGCACAGAATCTGATCGCGTTCGGCTCCTTCTACCCCTATTTTTCCGTGTTCCCGGATCTCACGGCGGCCGACTTCAAAGCCGTGTTTGCGTTGGGGGTCAGGTTGAATTCCATGGGTACCCTGGATGCCGATCTCGCGATGGGGCAGTTTTTCCCGCTGGTGGAAATGATCCGGCTCGGCCTACAGTCGGAAAAGCTGCCGGAACAACGTGCCGTTGCGATCTTCCGGTCTCTGTGCGCGCGCTTTCAGACCGCACAGGACGCCGCCGGTTTTGCGGCGGCATCGCTCGATTCGGTGCGGGACCTGATTGGCGCCGCTCCCGATGCCGATCAAGCCCTTACTGCGATGGCGCTCGGGGATTCCGCTCCGCTCGCGTTCGAATGGAACGGCGTCGAACACTCGTTGGATCCCGGACACCGGCGGGCGGTCGCTTTTGGCCGGGTGCTGAATCTGCAGAAATCCCCGTCTGTGTCCACGCTGTTACGCATGGATTTCGCGGCCCGATCGGTTGCCGAAGCCAAAGGCGCCGTCGAACCCATGATCGCGGAGCTGCTCAAGGATGCGGCTGCGTTGCCGGTCGCCGAACTCCCCAAGACCGACAAGCTCGAAGGGCACGCGAAACAAGCCATCGAGCGCTACAGCACCGCGAAGTTACCCGCGATCATCGCCGAGCTTCGCGAGAAGGCGCAAAGGAAGAAGGTCGATCCGAAGGATCTGGAGAAGCTCGCCAGAGAGATTCTGGTGGAACTTGGGCCGCAGATCCGGCTGGCGCTGACGGGAATGGTTTATGGGGCGTATTTCAGCCCGGACGACACCCTGGTCGCCAACGATCCCCTGTTGCTGCGCAAGCATGAGTCTTTCGATCTGCATACGGGATCGCCGAAGGCGGCATTCGTGAAGTCCAGTCTGGAGGTCGGCAGTACAAAGGGAGGCAGCTACGTTTTGGGCGGCTTTGCGTATTTTGCGCACGCGTCCGGCGATGCGGCGGCTTTAGGCGCCCAAACCGGCGAACCCGCCACCAGACTCTATTCGCTTCAGACAGCGGCAACGCGCATGACGCCGTGGGAAAGGTATCGCGATGAGGATCAGCGGCTGTTGGGTCTGAAGATTCGTCTGGCGCGGGAGTGGATCGTATATGCAGCCGGCGGCCCGGCTCTTCTGCGCGATCTTTCCGACGACACTCTGGGAGTGCTGTCCCTGTCGCGAAGACGCGAGCTGTTGAATGCGATCGCGTCGCGGGATTGGCGGGCGGCCTGGAGCAGCGTTACGCTTTCCGATCTCCTGATTCTGGCGGACAGGTACACGGCCCGCTATAAACAGAGTCCATGGAATTCGCCGGTCGACGGTGCGCTCCGGGAGGCCGGCGCGCACAACGATGGGTCCCGTCTGAATCTGTTAGGCACAGTACCGCTTTCGCTGTTCGGATGCAACCACCCGCATCTGCTCACCGTGGCGCCCTACGAGGAATATGAAAACCATCTGTTTCCGGATGAACTCGCCGAACGAACCGCCGAGATCAAGCTGTATCTTTCGACACTGATGGACAAGCTTGGTTTGCCCGCCGGCGCCCTGCAGACGATCGCGGAGCCGGCTACGAAGATCGCGTTTCGCTCCATGCGCATGTCGGACGATCATGACTGGGGACAGGCGCTGGCGGCTTTTCGCGCCATCGACCAAAAGACCATCGAGGCCGCGCTGGAAGCCGCGAAATGACCGGCATCCTCCGGCTTTCCGCGCTTGTCTTTGCCGCCTTCGCGCTTTTCTTTTCCGAAATTGCGGCCTTGGCGCAGTTCAAATCGGATGTCCGGCTGGTTGAAGTGTACGCATCCGTGTTCGACCAAAAAGGAAATCACGTGGACGGGCTGACGAGGGACCAGTTCCATATCCTCGACGAGGGCGCGCCTCAAACCATGCTCAGCTTCGAAGCCGAGACGAGCGACCTCACATTCGCCGTTCTGCTCGACACCACCGGCAGCATGCAGGGCGCTCTTCCCAGCGTCAAGAACGCCGTTTCCGAGCTTCTTTCCCAGATGCGGGAAGGCGATTCGGTGGGTATTTTCGGCTTCAATTCAGCGCTGGTAACACTACAGGATTTCACCAGTGATCGAGCCGCCGCCCGGCGGGCCGTCCTGCGCACCCGCGCCGCCGGAGCCACCGCCCTTTTTGACGCCATCGCGGAAGTAGCGCGGAACATCGGCTCGCGCAAAGGCAAGAAAGCCATCGTGCTTTTCACCGATGGCGACGACAATGCCAGCGGGCTCACGGCGGGCGCGGCGATCAAACGTGTACTCGAGACCGGCGTCCCCGTATACGCCGTCGCCGAAGGTGAAGCGCGCCAAAGCGCTCAACTCCGCAAACAACTGAAGCAGATCGCGGAACAGACCGGCGGATTCAGCTACGAGGCGAAGTCGGCGGGCGACATCGAAAAGGTGTTTCGCGACATTCAGGGCGAGTTGAAACACCTCTATCTCCTGACTTATAAGCCTCCCGATGCGGACCAGTCCAAGTGGCGCACGATCAGGGTGGAAATCGGCGGACTGAGCGGATACAAGGTACGAGGGAAGCAGGGATACTTCCCCGAGTAGTCTTCAGGTCTTCTCGATTCGACAGTGGGCTACAGCGGGGCGCGTTGGGCTAAAGTAGGAGCTTGCCTGCCGTCTTCCAGCCTTCCACATCCGAAGAACTGTGCGATGCGCTACGCTCGGCGAGCGCATCCCAAAAGACCATAGAACTATTCGGCGGCGATTCCAAGCGCCTGATGGCGGGACCTGTCGCGCCGGCCGACATTCGCATCAGCACCACGGGAATGAAACGGCTGCTGCAATACGAGCCCCGCGATCTCACGGTCAGCGTCGAATCGGGTATGGCGTTTACCGAACTCAATTCCCTTCTCGCCCGCAACGGACAAATGGTTCCCCTGGACGGCTCTTACGCCGATTCGGCAACCGTGGGCGGCATGGTCGCGGCCAACATCAGCGGCGCAAGGCGGAGATTCTACGGGACCGCGCGCGACCTGGTGATCGGGATGAAATTCGCCACGCTGGAGGGCAAACTGGTGCAGTCTGGCGGCATGGTGGTCAAGAATGTCGCGGGTCTCGACATGGGCAAGCTCATGATCGGCTCTTTCGGAACTCTGGCCGCCATCGCGTCGGTCAACTTCAAACTCACGCCGCGTCCGGCCGTTGCACAAACGATTCTGTTCGCCTTTGAAGACCTTCCCGCGGCGCTGGAAGCGCGCAATGCCGCGATTCGCGGCGTGCTCAATCCAGTCGCCGTGGAGATTCTGAATCCCATTCTCTCGGCGCAGATCGGATTGAAAAACTTTACCCTGGCCATCCAGTTCGTGGGCAATGAAGCGGTCATCGAGCGATCGATCCGTGAAGCGTACGCGCTGGGACCGTCACGTCCGCTGGCGGTGGAAGAAGAACAACGCTTCTGGAATTCACTGCACGCGGTCACACCCCGATTTCTCGAAAAATTCCGCGAAGGCGTCGTGGTAAAGCTTTCGACGACACCAGCCGAATGCGGCGAGGCTTTGGGCAGCGTGGAAGGCCCTGGGCACGCACATGCCGCCTCCGGGGTCGTGCGCGGTTGGTTCACGCGGCCGGAAGCAGCCAGGAGGTGCGTGGCGGACGCGTTGAAACGAGGGTGGAAAACGGTGGTCGAATTTTCATCAGAGTCCGCGCGGCCGAAGATGACGTTGTGGCCGGAGCCTGGCGGCGATTTTGCGATCATGAAAGAGATCAAGCGTATGTTCGATCCGGAAAATCTACTCAATCGTGGACGTCTATTTGGTCAGCTCTGATATTCAGGCAGACAAGCCCCGGCAGGCCGATCTCGACCGCTGCGTGCACTGCGGCCTTTGTTTGAACGCGTGCCCCACCTATCGTGAGCTGGGCGTTGAGATGGACTCGCCGCGCGGGCGGATTTATCAGATGGTCCAGGTAGCCGAAGGGCAGGCTATCGGCGATTCCTACCGGGAGCATATCGATCTGTGCCTGGCGTGCCGGGGCTGCGAGAGCGCGTGCCCTTCCGGTGTTCAGTACGGGCGTCTGGTGGAAGCGGCCAGGGCCGACATCGAGGCGCACACTACACGGCCGTGGCTCACCCGCATGGTGCGGGATTTCGTGTTCCGGAAGCTGCTGCCCTCCCCTATGCTGCTCACGGCTGCCGGAGCGATGCTCTATGTCTATCAGGTGAGCGGGCTGCAGAAAGTGCTCCGCGTGTCCGGTCTGATGAAACTGCTGGGCCCGCTTGGCGACCGCGAAGCTCTGACGCCCTCCGCGCAGATTCCTTTCTTCTTCCGGCAGATCGGCCAGACATTCCCGGCCGAGGGCGAGCGGAGGTATCGCGTGGCGATGATGGCGGGCTGCATCGCAAACATTTCCTTCGCGCGGTTGAATGAAGCGACCGTACGGGTGCTGCAGAAGAACGGCTGCGAAGTGGTGATCCCCGCCGCCCAGACCTGCTGCGGCGCGCTGCACGTCCACGCCGGAATTCGCGATCAGGCGCGTACGCTGGCGCGTCAGAATATCGATGCGGTGCTGTCAACGGAAGACTCCGGCTTCGATGCGATCATCACCAACGCCGCCGGGTGCGGATCGACGTTGAAGGAATACGACGAACTTTTCGAACACGAGCTGGCATATTTTGAAAAGGCGAGGAAATTCAAGGCGTTGATGAAAGACGTCACGGAATTCCTCGCCTCCATCGAGCTCAACCGGGAAATGAATGCCGTGGAAGCCACCGTCACCTACCAGGATTCCTGCCATCTGGCGCACGGCCAGAAAGTCCGGAGTGCGCCGAGACAGCTTCTGCGCGCCATACCGGGCCTGAAGTTCAAAGAAATGCCCCTGTCCGATATCTGCTGCGGCAGCGCGGGCATCTACAATGTCCTGCACACCGACTTGTCCATGCAGATTCTGGAAAAGAAAATGGACAACGTGGCGCTGGCGCGCGCGGAAGTTGTCGCCACGGCCAATCCCGGCTGCATGCTGCAACTCGAAGCGGGCGTGCGGAAATGGGGACACGGCGAACGCGTGGCGCATGTGATCGAGTTGCTCGATGAAGCCTACCGCGGCTTCTGAGGTGGGCGGCTTCTGAAATGCGCATACTCGCGATCTGCCTGGGCTGGATTTTCGTTACGGGCCTGGCGAGCGCGCACGATGTGTCCCGCAGCGATTCGAAGGTGGTCGTTCAAGGCAAGGAAGTCCGGGTGACCCTTACTCTGAACGCCAAAGAGCTTCAAAACCCCGCCATGGCCTCCGACATCTTTGCCGTTGTTCAGCGCCATTATTTCGTCGCAAGCCCGGCCGCCCCGATCAGGACAACGGTCGAAAAGTATTCCGTGCTGGCGGGGTCTCTGGTTCAGCTGCAGATCCTGTATGTGTTCGAGCAGGACGTGACCACGCTGAACGTGAAGTCAACTCTGTATGAAGTGATGCCTGCCGGTCATCAGCACATGATGAACTTGCGGTTGAACGGTACGCTGCATGAGGCAATCCTGGATTCCCGGACGCAGGACGCCACTTTCACCGGCGTCAAGGCGACGAATTGGCAAACTTTCCGGCGATTTGTCCGGCTCGGTGTCGAGCACATATTCACGGGTTACGACCATCTGGCTTTTCTACTCGGGCTTCTTGTCGCGACGGCCACCATTGGTTCGCTCGTCAAGATCGTCACCTCATTCACGATCGCCCACAGCATCACTTTGGCGCTGGCGACCTTCAGCGTCATCCTTCTGCCCTCACGGCTGACCGAGTCTCTGATCGCGCTGAGTATTCTATACGTGGCTATCGAGAACCTGCTCAATTTCCGGGCCATGAAACGGTATTACATCACGTTCCTGTTCGGCCTGATTCACGGATTCGGCTTCTCGAGTGTCCTGCGTGAGATGGACCTGCCCCGATCGAGTCTTGCGTTGTCGCTTTTCTCCTTCAACCTCGGAGTTGAGATCGGGCAGATCACGTTCGTGCTTTTGATTTTTCCGCTCGTGCAGGATTTGGTAAAGTCCGGCTGGACACGGCTCAAACCTGCCGTATCGATCGGCATCGGATGCCTTGCGGTTTACTGGTTTGTGCAGAGGGCGTTTCCGGGTTAGCGGCAGGCTGGGCGTATGCTGTGATCTATGAGAATCACCCTGAGCCTCGATGACGATGTCGCCGCCCTTCTCCAGCAGATTCGAATAAAAAGAGATGCGATTTTGAAACAGGTCGTTAACGAAATTTTGCGTCGGGGACTCGAGCGGATGACGCAGCCATTCGTGCGCGAAGAACCATTTCGAAGGCAGCCAAATAGTGTTCCTGGTCGATGCGAGGTTGAATGAAACCGCCCGGAATCCGCGAATCCATCAACGTCCGGAAACAAGCTCGCGGGCCTGGCGACAGGTGGAGGAATGGCTCAGCCGCGGAAACGTCCGGATTCCGCACGCCAGCGAGGAGCATGAAGTGGTTCTGGGCGGGTTGCTGCGCAACCTGGGTGGTGGATCGACTTTGATTCCGGATGCACACTTGGCCGCATTGGCAATAGAGCGCGGCTTGATCCTGTGCTCATCCGACGGCGATTTCGCCCGCTTTACCGGCTTGCGGTGGATGAATCCGCTCGTCGAACATAAATCACGATGAAGAATCTCATTGGAGCCCTCTTGTTCCTCACCAGCGGCCTGCCTGCGCAAAATACTTCCGGCCCGTGGAAACCATTCGAATTTCTGATTGGCACCTGGGAAGCGAAGACCATGGGCGGTTCCGCGGAAGCGGCGGGCTCCGGCGATTATACCTTCCAGATGGAGCTGAAGGATCATGTTCTGGCGCGCCATTCCACAAGTTCCGGATGCAATGGCCCGCAGGATTTCGATTGTCTTCACGGCGATCTACTCTACGTCTATAAGGACGCGCCGGGGCTACCTTATAAAGCGATCTATTTCGACAACGAAGGGCACGTCATTCGTTACGATGTGTCGTTTCCTGCGACGGCAACAGTTGTTTTCCTGTCAGCTGCATCGCAGCCAGGACCGCAGTACCGGCTGAGCTATGAGCTGAAGGGCGCCACGATGCACGGCAAGTTCCAGATGCGCATGGCCGGCGCGACTGACTTCAAGTCGTACCTCGAATGGAGCGGTAAGAAGGTTCGCTGACTATTTTTTCAGTTCGGCGATCAGGCCATCGATTGAGTTCGCCCCCAGCCCCGTAGCCTGCCAGCCGAAATCCGAGACGAGCACCGCTTTCACGTCGTCTTTGTTTTTCCCGCCGCGCACCATGCCGGAAACGCGGTCATTCATCGCCACAAATTTATCCCGGTATTTGATCAGGTCCGCGCGTTTCGATACCGGCCCGTGTCCCGGGATCACAGTATCGAAATCCCAATCGGACTTCAAAACGTTGTCGATCGTCTTCGGCCATTCGACCGCGCTCGCGTTCGCCGAATAATCGATGAAAGGCGCGCCGTTGGTGAACAGATCGCCGGTGTGGATCACTTTCAATTCGGGAAAATAGATCATTGCGTCGCCGTTGGTGTGGCCTCGGCCGTAATAATGGGCGCGCACTTCGTGCCCGCCCACAAAGACTTCTGTTTCGTCCGTGAAACTGACGCGGGGCGCGCCGGGCATCTTCGTGGCAACCATATTGGCGCGGGCATTTTTCTGCGAAATAATCTCCGCCGACGCATCCAGGAGCTTTTGATTCCCTCCCGTGTGATCGCCATGCTGGTGGGTGTTCAGCACGTACTTGACCGGCTTATCGGTCAGAGACTTCACCTTGGCCATGATGTCGGCGGCATCGCGCTCGAACTTGTCGTCCACCAGGATCACGCCGTCGCCGGTGACGTAAACCGCAACGTTGCCGCCGTCGCCGATAATCACGTAGAGGTTGTCCTTGACCTTCTCCAGCGTCAGTTGGGCGGGAGCCTGTGGCGCCTGCGTTCGCGCCATCCAGGCGCCGGCTGAAAGCACGACGGCGATCGAAAACAGGAAAAGGGACGACTTTCGCATTCCGGGAGTATATCAATCCCGAGTGTTGGAAAGTTCCGTTTCCGGCGACTCCCTCGCCTGGCGTATGAAAACTTGCCGCCGAGCTTCGGCTCAGCGTCGCATGCCACAAATCGCAGCGAAATTACTTGGAGGCGCCGGTTGTTTTCGCCCGGCGACGCTGGCCGGAAGGCCAGCGGCAGGGCGAAAGCCCCGCCCCGCATCTGATTCGGGATCTATTCGGTCGTCACCAGCTTCAGTATCATCCCGGTGTCGGTCGCAATCCAGAGGTGCTTTTCGTCGGGCCCCGCGATCATGGCGCGATGCGCCACGGCCCGGTAGTCCACTTTCATCTCCTGCCAGTTCTCCAGATCGTCACTGGTCAGCACCTTGAGCTTTCCGGGTATGGGACTGCGGTAGATTGTGCCCTCCGTTTCGAAACCGGAGATGATGCCATGGTTCGACTCGGCGAAAGCGCGCACATCGGTAATGGCCCGGGTCTTGTCCCGGAACACGCTGTCACTGCTGCCGTCCCGGCGGGTATTGACCCGGTACACCTCGCTCGGATACTCGAACTCATCCCTGTATTCGACCAGGCCGAGCGCGATTCCGTGCGGCGCCATGCTGATGCGCGTGACCTGGCCGAATACCGACGCCTCGCTCTTCGTCCATGTCTTACCAGCATCGGTGGTCTGAAGCAGAATCGTGAGATTGGGAAGTTCCGGGCGTTTGTGGGCGCGATCGGTCTCCATCCAGTCCGGTCCGCCGCGCCGCGGAGGAATATTCCATCCGGAAATGATGCCGTTGTTACCCGAAAAGGCGATCTCCCCATAGGTCGTATAGGTTGCGTCGCCCTGCGCTTGCGCGGCAATCGGCACCAGCGTCCAGGTATCGCCGCCATTGGTCGTTTCGAAAACGCGTTTTTCGAGGCCGGCCGCGAAGCCGTGATTCTTGTCGAGAAACCAAATACGCAGCAGGCCGGATGGCGCGGTCTTCAATTTCGTCCAGCTGCGGCCCGACTCGGTCGTCTGCCAGACGCCTTTATCCGTGACCATCCAACCGGTGGAATCGTCGAGGAAGAACATCGACAGACCGGCTTCCTTCACCGGTGTTTCAGTCCAATGCGCGCCGCCGTCTCTGGTGGTGAGGACCAGCGGGTTCTCCTTGCCGCGCCGGTCGGTGGTAAAGCCGCACACGATTCCCCGTGTGTCCGACGTAAACAAGAAATCATTGATGGAGAGAACGCTGTCTATCTGACGGTAGCTGTACAGGATATCCCAGTGCGGCTCCGCAGCCTGCGCAACAACGCTCAGAGCCAATAAGAGGGCAGAAAACCCCAAGGACATGCGGCTACGAACCGCGTTCGTTCGGGAACCAAGGAGACGCGGCTGGCAGCCGCATGTCCGAATCTTACGCACGGGAGCGCACCGGTCCGGAGGAGAGCACCAGCTCGGCATGGTTGATCGATTCCATCGTTGCGGGAGACATGCGTGCCAGGGCGAGCGCACATCCCACCTGTTCGCCAAGAGTCGTGAGGACCTCCATTTCACCGCCGGTGTGCTGGTGAGCCTGACGGTGCTGAACGTTGATGACGCCCACCACTTTACTTCGCGCGATTACGGGCGAAGAAAGAAACGCTTCGAACGTGTCTTCGGGAAGCTCGCCGAAATACTTGAATCGCGGATCGCGATAGGCTTCGCGCGAAATGGCCAGCAGACGCCGTTCGCGGGCCACCCACCCCGTCAGGCCTTCGTTCAATTTCAGGCGGATCTTTCCGATTTCGCCTTCATGATGCGTGTTGGACGCGCAGAGCACCAGATGGTCGCTGTCGCAAAGATAAACCAGGCAGGAATCGCACTCCGTATACTCGACTACCAGGGAAACGATGCCCTGCAGAACGTCCTGCAGACTCATGTCCCGCACCATGAAGCGGCTGACCTTCTGGAAGAGCCGGAGTTGCTGCTCGATCCTCTGCAGACGGCTTTCGAGCTCTTTTGCCTTCGGCACGGTTTCATTATAGTGTAGGCTTATCCCCTCCATGAACGAGACCGTCTATTTGTCAGATGCCCGAGGCCCGCTGCGCATCGAGTATTCGAGGACCGCGATGGAAGAGATTCGCCAACGGGCGCGCGAAGGATTAATGGCGGCGCCGCGCGTCGGCATGGGTGTCGGCGGACTGTTGCTGGGAGTGCGGGAAAACGGGCGTATCCGGCTGCTCGATTCCGTGGAAATCCCATGTTCTCACTCAGGCGGGCCGTCTTTCAATCTGACTGCGGAGGAAAAGCGGGAGGGTCATGCGATGATCGCCGAGGCCGGCGCGGCGAGCGTTTCCGGAAGGGTGGATGTGATCGGATGGTATTGCTCGAAAACGCGCGGCTACGCGACGCTTAATGAATCCGATCTGAACCTTTATGCGGAATGGTTCCCCGATTCGTGGCACATCGCGCTGGTGGTGCGGCCCAGTGCGGCGGAGCCGATGCACGCCGCTTTCTTTTTTCGTGATGAAAATGGCGGGGTGGTCAAGGGCGTTGAGTGCGACGTCGATGAATGGTGGCCGGGTCCAGGTCGTGACACGGCGGCGGACGAAACCGAGGTGGCGCTTGCCGAAGCCGAATCTGTTGAGGCTTTGGAGGTGCCGTCGAAACCGGTGCCCCCGCACGTTGTTGAGATCCGCCCGGCGGCTGCACCCGTTCCGGGAACACCTGAAGTTGTGGAACCGCCGCTGCCCGTTCCGATTGCCAAGCCTGCGGGGACCATGCTGTCCGATATCGTGGAGATCGCGTCCCCGCATGCCCCTGGCGTTGCGGAAGAAACGCCTGCCAGGCCTCGCGTGCCGTCTTTCGGTTATTCCAACCTCGTGCCCGCGCGACCCGCCAGGAAGAAGCGCCGCAACCTCCTCGGGGTGTTGGGCGCGGCGGCGGCACTGGCGATCGGGGTGGGGGCTTATGTGAGCCGGGACTTCTGGATGCCCAAGCCGCCATTGATGCTGACTTCCACGGAGTTGAATGGGACGCTGTTGATCCGGTGGAATCCGGAAGCGCTTCGGGGTATCGACCACGCGTCGATGTTTGTGAACGATGGCGGCCAACCCACGCCGTCGGTGATAGCGCTCGACCGGTTCCAGTTGAATTCGGGGCTCCTGAGTTACACGCCCAAATCGGAACGGGTCACCGCGAAATTGGATGCCGGCGAAACCAGCGCGCTCACGGCATGGTTTGCGCCAACGCCCACACCCACGCCGTCGCCGGCTGCAGGTAATGCTCCGCCTCCGGCCGCTCAACCGGCCCCTACCAATGCCCGCAAGGCCAACAAATAGTCAAGCTCATCAGGCCCATCGCGAGCGTGAGCATGAAATTATCTGCTTTATGCATGATGAAGGGGCCCTGATGATTGAGGCCACTTGTCCTTACCATTAACGGCAGGGCCGCACTCGCCGTCCAGAATGCGGAGAGCTACCAAGTTCTGCTGGAACGTCTCGAGCGGGCAGAGACCCTGGCGGCGATGAAGCGTGGCATCGATCGCCCGAGGCGCTGGCGAACCTTGACGCAATCGCACAGCAGATCCGCAAACGCGGCGGCTTTGCGAATGCCGAGCGGTGGTTCAACGAGATCATCGATGCGATTCGATCTCTCAGCGAACTGCCGGCATGCTGCGCGCTCGCCGAATAGCCGGACGATCTTCAGCCTGAATTTCGCCTTCTTCTTCAGGGCAGGCGCAATCGGCGCAATAAGATCCACTTCGCGATTCTTGAAGCAGTTGAGCTCGACGATCTCATGGAAGAGACCAGGGGCCTGTCGGGACCGCCCCCGCCGGTCGGCGACGTGTTTCCAACTGTCGCTGGATGTCATAATCGAAAATCGCCTCATGTCTATCCGCAGCATGACCGGCTTCGCCCGAGTCTCGCGCTCCACGCCGTTCGGCGAACTCACCTTATCGATCAAAACCGTCAATCACCGCGGGCTCGACATGCATTTTCATATGCCGCCGGACTTCGATGCAGTCGAACCCGCTCTCCGGTCCGCCGTGCGCAAGCGCGTGGTCCGCGGACACGTCCAACTGCAGGTATTCTTCAAGCGTACGGCCGCATCCGCCGCAGCGAGTATCATCAACGAGCCTTTGCTTCGTTCGTGGCTGGAAGCGTTTCGCGCAGCGGCTGAGCGCTTCGAGATCGATTCCAAGCCCGATTTGAACCAGGCATTGCGCATGCCGGGTATGCTCGAAGCCGGGCCCGGACTGATCGAAAGCGCTCCGGCTGAACCAGAATCGCTCGAAGCCGAAGTTCTCGCGCTCGCCGCTTTGGCGATCGATGAGCTGGATTCGTTCCGCGTCCGCGAAGGCGAGGCCATCGAGAAGGAAATCCGTATGCGCGCGGCGTGCCTGCGCGACCTTGTCGTCGGCATGGAAGAGATTCGCAGCCGCGCACTCCCGTCCTTTCAGCGGAGGCTGCGCGATCGTTTGACGGAGATGCTCGAGATCGCCCAGATCGACCCGGCCCGACTGGCGCAGGAGGCGGCGATCCTGGCCGAGCGCAGCGATATCGCGGAAGAACTGGTCCGCCTCAAAACGCACGCCGACCAGACCGATTCCCTGCTCTCGGCGGAAGGAGAAACCGGCAAGAAGCTGGATTTTCTGCTGCAGGAAATGAACCGGGAGGCCAACACGATCCTGTCCAAAACGGGCGGACTGGGGGAAACCGGTCTCACGCTGACCGACCTCGGGCTGGCGGCGAAGGCGGAAATCGACCGCATCCGGGAACAGTCCCTCAACATTGAATGACCACCGTCTTCATTATTTCCGCGCCGTCGGGCTCCGGAAAGTCGACTCTTGTCCACCGACTACTGAACGAGGTCGCGGCGCTTACGTTCTCGGTCTCCTACACCACAAGGCCGCCGCGGGGGAGCGAAGTCGAGGGCGAAGCCTATCATTTCATTGACCGGGCGGAGTTTGAGCGACGTCTGGCGGCTGGCGAATTTCTGGAATCGGCGGAGGTTTTCGGCAATTATTACGGCACACATTCGGACGCGCTCGAGGCCGCCAAACAACGGGGCAAAGACCTGGTGCTCGACATTGACGTGCAGGGTGCGGCACAATTAAAGAAGCGCATACCGGATGCCGTCAGTATTTTCGTCCTCCCGCCGTCGCGGGAGATCCTGGAGCAACGCCTTCGCTCGCGAAGCCAGGATCACGAGGAAACCATCCGGCGGCGGCTGGCCGATGCGGCCCGGGAAATTCGCAATTACAGGCTGTACGACTATGTGCTGGTGAACAACGATCTCGACCTTGCCGTGGAAACGCTGAAGGCGGTCGTCAGAGCCGAGCGCGTGCGGCGCATACGCGTCGAGGAGAAGATCCAGCCGATACTGGACACATTTGGAACAACATTGGGAGCATAAACGAAAATGACTGAGACACCGCCCCGCAACAATACGCACTGCTCGATTCCGGACGATCCGGACCAGAGCACCTACCGGTTCATCATCGTGGCGGCCAAGCGCGCCCGGCAACTGCAGGGCGGCCATCGCCCGGTGCTGCCGACTTCGTCGAAGAAATCGACCGTTATCGCCATGGAAGAGGCGCGCCGCGGACTCGTGAAATACGAGATCCGGAACGAAGCCATCATGGTGGAAGACATTCCGGGCGCCGAACAATTTTAGGTGTATGCGGAGAGACCGCTGTGGGGCGGAGCTTTCGCCCTGCCGCTGGCCTTCCGGCCAGCGTGGCGAGGCGAAGCCTAACGGGGCGTCTATATGATTTGGGTGAGATTTTTGGCAAGTGGCGCCGAGCGGAAGCTCTGCGGCAGCGCCGAAGCGCCGGCCCCACAAGCTCCCGATTCGGTTTAACAAATGCGCATCGTTCTCGGCGTGAGCGGCGGGATCGCGGCTTATAAGGCCGCTGAAATTGCCCGCGCGCTCGTACAGAACGGGCATGAAGTGCAGGTAGTGCTCACGCGCGCCGCCGAAGAGTTCATCCGACCCCTCACGTTCGCGTCGTTGACGGGACGCAAAGTCATTACGGATTTATTCGGATCGGACAGCCCAGAGGCTACCCTTTCCAGTTCCATCGAACACATCGGCGTCGCCCAGGAGCACGACCTGCTACTGGTCGCCCCGGCCACCGCCAATGTCATCGGCAAGTTTGCGCTCGGCATTGCCGACGATTTCCTTTCGACAATGTATTTGGCTTTTCGCGGGCCGGTGGTCCTCGCGCCCGCCATGAATAACAACATGTGGGAACACCCGGCCGTGCGGACGAACATCGAAACGCTGCGCGGACGCGGGCACACGATTGTCGATCCCGGCGACGGATTTCTGGCGTGCGGCACTTACGGCCCGGGCCGCCTGGCGGAATTGGACAAGATTGTCGCAGCGGTCGAGCTCATATGCCAGCCTCCGTTGAAGGATCTCGACGGGGAGACCGTTCTGATCACCGCGGGGCCCACGCAGGAGCCGCTCGACCCGGTCCGTTATCTTTCCAACCGATCCAGCGGCAAGATGGGATATGCGCTGGCGCAGGCCGCGATCGATCGCGGCGCGCGCGTCATCCTGATCTCCGGACCGGTGGGCCTGAATGCGCCCGCGGGAACGGAAGTGATTCACATCCGCACGGCGGCTGAGATGCGCGATGCGGTATTTGCGAATCTGGAGCCGGCAACGGTTGTGATCAAGTGCGCGGCTGTGGCCGATTTCCGGCCGTCCGTGGAATCGCGGCAGAAAATCAAAAAGACCTCCGCCCGTATTTCTCTTGAACTCGATCCCACGCCGGATATCCTGGCCGAACTCGGAGTGGCATTGGGAAAGCAGCCCGGCGGCCGTTTGCTGATCGGCTTTGCCGCCG
>Ga0209167_10000980_pt1 | contig 18000 bp, 18 predicted proteins | sample Coa_R1_9_FD_187154 | JGI IMG/M metagenome (GOLD analysis project Ga0209167, IMG submission 187154) | Surface soil microbial communities from Centralia Pennsylvania, which are recovering from an underground coalmine fire - Coalmine... | ecosystem: Environmental > Terrestrial > Soil >... | reverse complement strand
GCTGGTCGAGAAACACACCGGTCTTCTGACCGGCCAGCAGATCCGCTTCCATACGGAATCCGTTCATGTGAATCGTCACAGGCCCGTCGAGTTCGCCCGCGAGGAGCGTGGTTTCGCGAGGCAAATCCTCAAGCGAACGCACCGCCGCATCGTTCCGCGCAACGATGGCCGAGGGCGAGAATTGCTCCGTCAATGCAGTTACAATCTCCGGCGTGGCGCGTTCCATCCCCTGATCGAGCGCCTGCACGGCGAAGCAATCTCCGTAACGATCCACGATGAGGGCCGGCAGAAAATCCGCCTCCGCGTGGACCAGCCGGTACGCCGTGGAATCGGTGACCACCTTTTCGCGGAACTGTTGCGCAGCCGCAATTCTGGCCGCGATATCGATCGGGTCGGCCGACCGGCTGAGCATTCGCAAAGCGATCTGCGATGCCGCGCTGTAGTGGGCCTGCCCCAGGAACAGGCCGCGGGGGTCGAGCACTCGCACTGTCGCGCCGGCGAAGGCCTCGCCTGTGTTGATTACATCTGAGCGAAAAATCCACGGATGCCCCGAGCGAAAGCGATCGGCGCCTTTCCGCGAAACACGCACCTCTGGTTCCAACCCAACATGGTCGCAGATATCATTTCCATCCAGCCGCACAGGCACAAGTCCGTTGTGCGGCGAATTTTCAAACGAGACTCTGTCATCTATAGTGGTCATATGATCAACCGGCTTGCGGGGATGCGTAAAGCTCGCGGAATTTCGGCCGTGGACCTCGCCGCTCAGGTGGGAGTGACGCGCCAGGCCATCTATGCCATCGAGGCCGGCACTTACATGCCGAACACCGCCGTGGCGCTGCGGCTGGCGCGGGTGCTCGATGCGACCGTGGAAGATCTGTTCGCGCTGGAAAACGAAGAAAAGCCGGCGGCGGACGTTCGTGACTTCGAACCGCTCGACGAGACCGTGGCATTCGAGCCCGGCGAACCGATTCAGATCTGCCGGGTGGGACGCCGGGAGATCGGAATCGCTCCGCCTCTGTTCCCGTCATGGCTTCCGATGGCCGATGGCATCGTATGCGACTCCGGACACTCGGCAGCGATGGCGGGCAAACCAGACGACGCCAACAGGCTCCTGATAGCCGGATGCGACCCGGCTCTTTCGCTCCTCGCCCGCCACGCGCGCGAAGCCGGAATCGACGTCGTACTTGCCAGCGGCAACAGCGCTCGCTCTCTCGAATGGCTTCGGGCCGGGAAGATCGACATCGCCGGCAGCCATCTGAACGATCCCATTGACGGGGGACGCGCATTTTCGGTCGTCACGTTCGCTCTCTGGGAAGAAGGATTGGTGGTGCGCCGCGGCAACCCCAGGGCAATCCGCGGCGTTGCCGACTTGGCCAATCCGCAGGTGCGATTCGTCAATCGGGAAAAGGGATCCGGCAGCCGGAGGCTCTTCGATTCGCTCCTGGACGCCGCCGGGATGAAGGCTTCGAAAGTGAAAGGCAGCGACGCCATTGTACCTGGGCACCTTGCCGCCGCCTGGGCGGTTGCCTCGGGAGCGGCGGATTGCTGCATCGCCGCCGGATCCGCCGCGCGCCGGTTCGGCCTGGACTTCGTTCCGTTGGCTGCCGAGCGATTCGAACTGGTGCTGCACAAACGCGATCTCACAAAGAAGTCCGTGCAGGGCGTTCTCGATGTGCTCAATCGCGCGCGCTTCCGCCGTCAGTTGGAAACGATCGCGGGCTACGACGTCTCGCGGGCGGGCGAGACCGTTGTTTAGTCCAGCGTGGTCTGATGTCTCGTGGCACACTGAAGTGAATGAGTCGGTTTCTGGTAACTGGTGGGGCGGGTTTCATCGGATCGGCGTTGGTACGGGGGCTCCTCGCCCACGGCGCGAAGCGCGTCGCCGTAGTCGATAACCTTCTCACCGGCTACGAGCGAAACCTCGAAGGAATACGCGGAGATTTCGATTTTCATCGCATCGATATCCGCCATTACGACCCGCTGCGCCAGGCGATGGAGGGGATCGACGTTGTGTTCCACGAAGCGGCTATCCCTTCCGTGCCGCGCTCGATCAACGAACCAGTCCCGTCCCACGAAGTAAATATCGACGGGACATTCAACGTTCTGCGCGCGGCGAAAGAAGCGGGGGTGCGGCGCATCGTCTATGCGGCGTCCTCATCCGCGTATGGCGATACCGAGGAACTGCCGAAGGTGGAGACGATGTTGCCCAGCCCCAAGTCTCCTTATGCCGCCCAGAAGCTGCTGGGTGAGCATTACATGTCGGTCTGGGCCTCGTGTTTCGCCCTGGAGACCGTGAGCCTGCGCTATTTCAACGTGTACGGTCCGCGTCAGGACCCCTCGAGCCCCTACTCCGGAGTGCTGTCGCTCTTCATGGCCGCTATTCTTGGCGGTTACGCTCCCACTATTTTCGGGGACGGCGAACAATCCCGCGACTTCACGTTTGTGGAAGACGTGGTGGCATTGAACATCAAAGCCGCGGAGGCGCCATCGCATGTTTCCGGCCGGATGTTCAATGCCGGCAACGGCGGACGCATCACGCTGAACGAAGCATGGGCGCTGCTCGAGAAGATTGAGGGTGTTCGCATCGCTCCGAAGTACGAACCGCCGCGGGCGGGAGACGTGCGGGATTCTCAGGCGGATACGACGCGTGCGTGCCGCGACTTGGGGCACGATCCGAAATTTACGTTCGAGCAGGGAATGAGGGCAACGTTGAAGTGGTACCGGGAGAGCTTGATATCGGCTTAAGCGGCTTCGGGGAAGCTGAAACCGGATTTGACCAGCGCCTTCTCCAACAGCTGGATAGCGTCGGGTTGAGGGATGTTGCGCGCGAGCGACACTTCCGATATCAGCATCGTGCGCGTGCGATCCAGCATTTTTTTCTCGCGGAACGACAGCGGTTTCTCGGCCTGCAGGCGAACCAGCTGCTTGAAGACTTCCGAAATCTGCAGCAAACTTCCCGTCAGCATCTTCTCGCTGTTGATTTTGAAGCGTACCTTCCAGTCACAAAGGTTTTCCACCGCGGGACCGGCAAGATAAGCGAGGACTTTGGCGACGTCCGCGGTTTTCGAAAGCTTCCGCAGCCCGATCGTCTCCGCGTTCGAGAATGGAACCATGACGGTCATACTCGAACAAAAAAGCCTGAGAAGATAGAATTTCTCCGGTCTCTGTTCAAAGAAGCGGGTGCTGATGTTTTCGATCGTCCCAACTCCCTGGTTGGGATAAACAACTTTTTCACCCACTGCGAAGGTCATCATACAAGGAGCCCCCCACCAGACCACCGGTGTCAAATTAACAAGAATTTAACTGCAACGAGCACCCCATAATAGGCCGGGTAATATCTTTTGTCAAGTGCGTGTGTAAGTGATTACAATCAGGTAATTTAATTGCCACCTTGACCAGAGCGATAAATAATTTGAATGGATTCAATGACCGGATCGGGCGAGGCGCGCAGCGCTGTGCAACCACTTTGCGCAGGTGGCTATCCGGCGGCCTGGCGGTAAACGGTCGCCAGAGTCCGCTCCTCCAGCAGGAGGCGGCGCAGAGTACGCAGATCGTTGAGAATCCGCCGGCTCGCAGTCATATGCCCCTGCAGCTTGTTCATATTAAAGAGAACGAGCTGAAGCGCTTCCTTGCGCCGGTGGGCGCCGTCCGCTCCCGCGACGGCAATGTCGGCCTCCAACTCGGCGAGCGCGACTTCGATCGCCTCTGCCAGCAGCGTGACGTACTCGTGGGAACTCTCGATGTTGTCAAAGGGAGTCTCGGAGCGATGGCTCATCTTCAGATCTCCTCTCGGTGTGGGTACAGGATCGTGAACAGGCTTCACAGACTATCATATTTTCGCACGAGCTTCGGATGTGACTGTGCGGTTTCGGGCGTGCTACATTGAATAAGTCCGCAAAGCGGGGACGTAGTTCAGTTGGTTAGAACGCCGGCCTGTCACGTCGGAGGTCGCGGGTTCGAGCCCCGTCGTCCCCGCCAATTCCTCCCACCCCTCATCAGGTGGCTTACTCGCGCCTCGCATACAGCCTCGACAGGATATCTACCGGCTTCGCGCGGGCGTTAAATAAAGGACGGCGTTACATAGAGCACCAGGAGACGGAGATGAAATTGAAGATGACGGTCTTGATCGTAACCCTGTATGCGCTGTTCTCAGCGGGTCCCGCCGTTGGCGAAGACAATGCAAGCCGCGCCAGGCTCATGGGCCAATGGCAGCAGAGCGACGGAAACGGGGAGCCCAAAACCACATGGACCTTGAAAGACATGGGCAGTTCCATACACGTGAGCAACTCCACCAACACGGCAACCGTGATGGAGTTCGAGTGCAATACGGAAGGTAAGGAATGCGCCGTCAAGCATGCGGGCCACTCGTCGAAAGTGTCGATGTGGTTCAACGGAGCCAAACTCGTTGAGCTGGAGACCACGGGCAGCCAGGTCGTCAAGCGGCGCTTTACGGTTACCGGTGATGGCGACACCATGGAGTTGGAGACGATTCCCATCGTCCCGACCGGCTCGGGTGAGACAACGCACTTCAAACGCGCCTCGAAAGAATAGGCTCCGAGAAGGTCCGCTACGCAGCCTGTTTCGGAATAACGTCCCGCTCGATTACTGCCTTGTCGATCGAGTCGAGATCGAAGCGATTCTGAATGTTCAGCCAGTACTCCGCCGAGGTTCCAAAATAGCGCCCAAGACGCGCGGCCGTATCGGCGGTGATGCCGCGCTTCTCATTCACGATCAGGCTGATCCGGTTCGCCGGTACGCGGATCGCCTGCGCCAGTCCGTTGATGCTGATTTCTTCGTCCCGCATGTCTTCGCGCAGGATTTTGCCGGGATGGATTGGCGGTAACTTTCTTCCGTTTTTAGTGGTAGTCGGTGATTTCGACATCGGTCGGTCCTTTCGCTTCCCAGTTAAAGCAGATTCGATATCGATCGTTGATCCGGGTGCTGAATTGCCCCGAGCGGTTGCCGCTCAGAGCTTCAAGGCGGTCAGCGATGGCAGATGGCGCGCCGCAACCTCACGAGGATTCCGCCCGGAGCAAGCAATCGCAGGGCGCGCAGGTTGATGTCCTTGTAGCCGCGCACCGCTCCCTGGATCTGCGTCCGTGACTTCGCGAACGTCGGCGGGTCGAGCACGATCACGTCAAAGTGGCGATGCGCGGAAGACCAGCGACTGATTGTCGGCGACGATCTGCGCGAAATTGCCGCGAATGGCCCGCAGATCCTCCAGGGAAGTTGCGGAGTCCAGGCGGATCAGCCGCGTTCGAGCGTGCTCCTCAATATTCACCAGCTCGACCACTCGCTGGCTGTCCATCAACTTTCGGGCACGCTCGTCTTTGAACGACTGAATCGTATCTACAAGGATATTACTTCATAGATAATACGTCAATAGGTGGAACCAGCGGAGGTTACGTCTTTCTCCTCCCCCAAGCGACACGGTGCCGTTTTGTGGCTGTGGTGTGACCGCGGAATGTCCTATGGAAAGCCCGGCGTAATCCTGACTGCTACACTGGTTGCAATTGTCGTAAGGCGGCGGTATCTGCCCGAGGATGCGCTTTTTCATCCGCCAGTGATTCCGGCAGTACCAGGGAGTAGCGCAAACCCCTGCTTTTCTGTCACGATAGAAGTTCAGCTGAATGTTTCGCTTTGAAACGGCTGGGGAGTCCCACGGCGAATGCCTCGTGGCAACCCTGACGGGGCTCCCGGCCGGCATACCTATCGCTTTGGATGCGATCAATCATGAACTTTGGCGGCGGCAGCAGGGTTACGGCCGCGGCGGGCGCATGAAGATCGAGACGGACCGCGCCTGCGTGGTCTCCGGGGTCCGTCACGGCCGGACCATCGGCTCGCCGATCGCCATGATCATCGCCAACGCCGACTGGAAGAATTGGACCGAATCCATGCCGGTCGAAGAGGGCGATCCGGCCAAACACAAGCCGGTTTCACGCCCCCGGCCCGGCCACGCCGACCTCGCCGGCGCCATCAAATACGATCTGCCCGACGCCCGTTACGTCCTCGAACGCGCCAGCGCCCGTGAGACCGCCGCGCGCGTCGCCGTCGGGGCGGTGGTCAAGCAGTTTCTGCGGCTTTTCGGCATTGAGGTCCTCAGTCATGTAATCGCCGTCGGCCCCAGCCGCCTCGAGCGCGCCGTGGAATGGAGCGAACTGGTCGAGCTGAGCCGCCGTCCCGAGGTGCTCCTCGGCTGCGTCGACCCGGCAGCCGAACAGGAGATGAAGTTGGTTGTGGACGAAGTCTACCGAACCGGCGACACCGTCGGCGGCATCTTCGAAGTAGTGGCCCACGGATTGCCCCCGGGGTTGGGTTCGCATATCACTTGGGATTCCCGGCTCGACGGAAAGCTGGCCCAAGCCATCGTTTCGATGCAGGCAGTCAAGGGCGTCGAGGTCGGATGGGCCGAGGAGGGTTCGCAGAGCTTTGGTTCGAAAGTGCAGGACACGATTCATTATGATCGCGAAGCCCGCCGGTTTTTCCGTGGCGATAACCGCGCCGGTGGACTGGAAGGCGGCATGACGAACGGCCAGGATCTGCGCGTGCGCGGATTTCTCAAGCCCATTTCCACCCTGCGCCGCCCGCTCGAATCGGTCGATCTGGAAACGCGCGAGCCGGCCAAAGCCGCCTATGAGCGTTCCGACGTCTGTGTCGTGCCCGCAGCCGGTGTCATCGGCGAAGCCATGGTCGCCATCGTGCTCGGCCAGGCGATGCTGGAAAAATTCGGCGGCGATTCGCTCGCCGAGACCAAACGCAATTTCGATGGATATATCGAACAGGTGCGGAACTTCTGAGATGGTTTATAAGGTAGTGCGGTATTTGAACAATCCGATTCTCGAACGGCCGGCCGCCCCCGTGGCCGAAGAGGAATTTGATACACCCGAACTCCACACCCTCGTTGAGGACATGTTCGAAACCATGTATGCTTCTCATGGCATCGGTCTGGCAGCCCCGCAGATCGATTTGGGCAAGCGGCTGACAGTGATCGACGTAGCCGGGGCCGAGGAAGGGCAGGAGCCGCAACGAATCGTTCTCATCAATCCCGAAGTGGTCGCGAAGGAAGGCAAGCAGACCGGCGAAGAGGGATGCCTCAGCATACCCGGCTTTCGCGAGCCGGTGAGCCGCGCCAAAAAAACCATCGTGCGCGCCCGAAATATCAAAGGCGAGGCTTTCGAAATCTGTGGCGAGGACCTGCTCGCCCGTGCTTTCCTGCACGAGATCGATCACCTGAACGGAATCCTCTTCATCAATCATTTGAGCGCGCTGAAACGCGATCTGATCAAGCGCAAAATCAAGAAGCTGCAAAAGGCCGGCGAATGGGAATGATGCCCGTGGGGCGGACCCCCTGGTCCGCAGCCGACGCCCTCGTCGGCCTGATGCGGCGAAGGCCGGGTCCGGGGGGACCCGCGCGGACCCGGGGGTCCGCCCCACGTGAGGTTTCGCGATGCGCATAATCTTCCTCGGCACCCCCGAATTCGCCGTCCCCACGCTCGATCGAATCGTAGCCGCGGGACACGCCGTCTCTCTGGTAGTCACTCAACCCGACCGTCCGAAAGGCCGCAAACAGGAGCTGATCCCGTCTCCAGTGAAATCCGCCGCCGAGCGCCACGCGATCCCGGTCTATCAACCCGAACGCATACGCAATCCTGAAGCCCAGGCGTATCTCAAAGAATCCTCGCCGGACGCCATGGTGGTAGTAGGCTACGGGCAGATCATCCCGCGGACCCTCATCGATCTCGCGCCGCTCGGCATCGTCAACGTCCACGCCTCGCTCCTGCCCGAACTACGCGGCGCCGCTCCCATCCAGTGGTCGATCGCCCGCGGATACAAACGCACCGGCGTTACCACGATGCGCATCGACGCCGGCCTCGACACCGGTGAGATTCTGCTGCAATGGGAAACCCCCATCGGCCCCGATGAAACCGCGCCTGAACTTTCCTTGCGGCTTGCCGAAGCGGGGGCCGATCTCCTCGTCCGCACGTTGGCGGACCTCTGCGCCGGCGCCATCCAACCGCGCCCGCAGGACGATTCACAAGCCACTTACGCGCCCATCCTGAAGAAGGAAGACGGGCGCATCGACTGGAGCCATCCGGCTCAACAGATTCACGATTTGATTCGCGGCTTTCAACCCTGGCCGGGCGCGCAGACTTCGTTCCGCGGCCAGTCTCTTCACCTTTGGCGCTCGCGTCTGGTTCCGGAAGAACACAAAAACCTTCCGCCCGGAGCGCTCATACAAACTCACGGCGTTTACGCCGTTGCAGGCGACGGCGCCATTCTCGAATTACTGGAAGTTCAACTCGAAGGCCGTAAAAGGATGCCGGCGGAAGTCTTCGCCAACGGCCAGCGAATTGAATCGGAAAGCCCGACGCAGATCGACCTACTTGGAGCATGAGACCTTTCGACTTACCGCTTGGATATAAATATGCCACCCACTACGCTGGCATTCGCAAACAGGAAAAGGACGACCTTGCCCTGATTGTTTCGGGAGTGCCTGCCGCGGCCGCGGCAGTGTTCACGACCAACAGAGTTCAGGCCGCGCCCGTAAGGTTGGCGCGGTCGAACATGCGCGCCTCAAAAGGGGTTTGCGGCGCGATTCTCGTCAACGCAGGCAATGCGAACTGCGCGACGAAGACGGGAGATAAAGTCGCCGCTAACACGACCAGAGCGCTCGCGAAGCTGCTGAAGCTGCAGCCGAACCAGGTGCTGCCGGCTTCCACCGGCGTGATCGGCGTCGAGCTGGATGAGAATCTCATCCTCTCCAAACTTCCCGAACTGGTCGAGAGACTCAACGACACCGGGCTTCCCGACGTCGCCCGCGCCATCCTCACCACCGACCTGCAGCCCAAAGGGGCTTCGCGCGAAGTGACGTTGCGCCGCGGCATCGTCCGCCTGGCGGGCGTTACCAAAGGCTCCGGCATGATTCATCCACGCCTCGCGACCACGCTCGCGTTCGTGATGACCGATGCCGTCATCCCGCAAACGCTGCTGCGCCGCATGCTGGTGCGGGCCTCCGAGCTCAGCTACAACCGCATCTCGGTGGATGGCGATACGTCCACCAACGACACGCTGATCGTGCTCGCCAACGGTGCGTCCGGAGTGCGTCCGGATCCGAAGGAGATGAGCGTTTTCGAAGAGTCGCTCACCGAGACCCTCCAGTCGCTCGCGCGCCAGATCGTGCGCGACGGCGAGGGTGCCCGGAAACTCATAGCAGTCGAAGTGCATGGCGCGCTCAGCGATGCCGCCGCGGCCGCGATCGCGCGCTCCATCTCCAATTCACCGCTGGTGAAGACTGCCATAGCGGGTTCCGACCCCAACTGGGGACGCATTCTTTCCGCCGCGGGCAACGCCGCCGTCAACTTCGATCCCACGCAGGTCGATATCACGCTGCAGGACGTGAAGGTCTGCCGCAACGGGCTCGCCGCTCCGTTCGATGAAGCCGATATGAAGGTGCGGCTCGACGATACCGATGTCTCGATCGTGTTCCGGATCGCCGGCAAAGGGAAGGGAAGCGCGACGTTCTGGACCTGCGATCTGACCGAAGACTATATCCACATCAATGCGAATTACCGCACTTAGGTGCCTTGTGGCGCTGATGGTCTTTGCCGTCGGCGTGGGTTTGCGGGCGGCGGAATCAACGCCGTTCGCAAGCCTGGCCAAGCTCGCATCTGCCCTGAGCGAAAACGATTCCGACGACGCCCTCGAGTACTTCGATTCGCACATGCAAAGCTACGGTCAAATCGAACAGAAGCTCGAGGCGCTGACCGCGCAGGCCGAAATATCCTGTGCGATCGACATAGTCACTGACGTGGAAGCCAACGGTGTCCACAAGCTCGATCTCGACTGGTTCATGCAGTTGAAGTCCCAGATCGACGATTCCCAATTCGAACGCAGGCGCGAACGCGTTCAGGTCGAGATGCGGCAGTTCAAAAACGTCTGGAAGATCACCAGCGTCTCGCCAATCGCCATCTTCGATCCCCTGCAAATCCACTGACTTGTATTCAGCCTTTTTCTTCTGCTCTGTACGGCCTCGCATCTGGAACTTATTCTGCCGCCGGACCGTAATTATTCCGCAGGAGGTTGACATGCATGACACAAATGGGCTCTGCTGAGTTCAGCCGTCCTGATGGAAATACCCATCGCCATGATTCTGGCGTCTCGACTGCTTCCATTCAGGCCGAATCGGCTGGCGAATATCGTCGCGGGTGGCGTTATGACCCTTACCAACGGTTTCCTGATCTTCGTTCTGCCTCTGACCATCGGTGACTTTCGGGACCCCGTTTATCCAGCGTACGTGTTCTTCGCGACGATCGAAACTGTATGCACCTCGGTCATCATTTGGCGGGCGTGGATCTGGTCACCCAGGAATGTAGAACCGAGTGCGGTTTTGTCCCTAAGGTCGAGTCCAGGCTATCACAGTTAAGCCTGGCAAACGGGGAATTCAGGCTTAAATCCGCCGGAATGCCAGCACTGCGTTCAGCCCGCCAAATGCAAACGAATTCGAAAGCGCATATTCGATATCGGCGCGTCGCGGGCAGTTCGGAATGTAATCCAGATCGCAAGCCGGATCCGGCTCATTGAAATGAATAGTCGGTGGAAGAACGCCGCTGGCAAGAGCCAGTATGGCCGCCGCGGATTCGATCGCGCCCGCCGCTCCCAAGGTATGCCCATGCATCGCCTTCGTCGATGAAACCGCCAGCCGCTTCGCATGGTCCCCGAACGCGAGGTGCAGGGCACAGGTCTCGGTGGCGTCGTTCACCGTGGTGCCGGTCCCGTGGGCGTTGATGTAATCGATTTGCTCCGGCGCGATCCCCGCGTCCTTCAATGCCATCCGGACCGCCTTCGCCGCGCCCTCGGCCGATGGCTGCGTAATATGATGCGCGTCGCTCGACATCCCGAAACCAACGATTTCGGCAATCGGTTTGGCGCCCCGAGCCGTCGCATGTTCAAGCGACTCGATCACCATCATCGCGCCGCCCTCCCCAAGGACCATGCCATTGCGGTCTTTCGAAAACGGGCGGCAAACCGCCGGCGAAATCACCCGCATGGCTTCCCAGGCTTTCAGAATTCCGTAGCTGAACGGAGCTTCGCTTCCGCCGGTGAGCGCCACATCGGACATGCCCGACCGCACCATGGAAAATGCCTGCCCGATGGCATGCGCCGATGAAGAGCACGCCGTCGAGATGGTGAACGCCGGCCCCGTGATGCCGAACTCCTGCGAGATGGCGCTGGCCCCGGCGTTGGCCATCGTCTTGGGGATCGTCATGGGATGCACGCGGGTCTTGCCCATCTTGTAAACGTCCCAGAACCCCTGATTTTCGGTGCTCTGGCCGCCCACGCACGAGCCGGTCACGATCGCAGTCGAATCCCGCAGACCGTTCGTCCATTCGATTCCGCTCTGCTTTACCGCTTCACGCGCCGCCACCAGGGCGAATTGCGCAAAGCGATCGATCATGTCCGCTTCCTTCGGCGTGAAATGATCGTTGGGGTCGTAGCACCTGACCTCTGCGCCGTTCCGGAACCGCAGATCGAGGCAATCGGTGGTGGTGATGGGCCCGATACCGCAACGGCCCGTGCGCAGCGCCTCCTGAAACTCGTCGCGATTGCGCCCGAGCCCGCAGATAACTCCTATACCGGTGACGACGACTCGACGCATCAGGACGCGGGCTGCGCGGACTCCCCTGACGCGCCGCCGTCGGCTTCGGCGGCGACTTTACTTTGGGTCTCGCCCGCTTCCGTCCTGCCTGCTTCGACAATGAGCCGGATCACCCCGTCGACCACGTCGCGAACGCTGCGGATATTCTTCACTTCTTCGTCGGGAACGTTGATGTTGAACTCATTCTCCAGCGCGAAAATGATGTTGATGCCGTCCATCGAGTCGATGCCGAGTTCTTCAAAGCTGCTGTCGATAGTCACCTGCGCCGGGTCTTTGCGCTGCGTTTCGGCAATGATCCGCAGTATGCGCTGCGTCAATTCGTCAGTTTGCTTCAGGTCGGGCATACGAGTTGAGAGACAGTTTCAAAATGATATCCCTTTTCGAGCAGCGACGGGACTATCTTTCGGACGGCCTCGATCGTCGTTCTCGCGTCGGGATCTTTCAGCGTACCGCGGCCGTCGTGAAGGCAGACGATCGCGCCCTCGCGCACACGGGAGAGAACGCGTTCGGCGATCCGGGGCGCGGCGAGCTTCCAGTCGAGCCCGATCACGCTCCACATCACGCACATTAAATTGAGTCGCTCCTGCATTTCACGAAACCCAAACCATCGCACACCGAACGGCGGGCGTAGAAGAACCGGCGTTATCGACGTGGCCTCCGCGATGACGCTCTGCGCACGAAGGAATTCACCTACTATATACGGTGGACGCCTGAGAGCGAAGTTCGGGTGCGTCTGCGAGTGATTTCCGATCTCGTGCGGCCCCGCGCACACGGCCTGGCTCAGTTCCGGCGCGCGCAGCACGTTTTCGCCGCATTGAAAGAATGTCGCCGGTACCTTGTAAGTGGCGAGGATGTCCAGGATCGGCAGGGTTGCGGGGCTGGGGCCGTCGTCAAAGGTGAGTGCAATGGCTTTGCGGCCGGGCTTCGCTCGCCATACGGATGGTCCGAACACCGTGGACGAACGGCCCCGCACCGCCCATGCCATGCCCGCGGCCGCCGCGCCCGTCAGCAGCAAAGAACGCGCGATCAGACGATTTCTTCCTTCGCCGGGTCCCATCGCACCGTGCGCCCGGTATTGAAGCTTTCGATCGCCATGGCGCATGTAACGGACACCCGGAAGCCGATCTCGAACGGGCAGTTCGTCTGCCTGCCTGTGCGGCCATTGTCATTGCGGGCAGTGTAGTTGCGGACGCCGTCGAGGAAATTCTGCATGTGGGCGCGTGGCGGTGTAGGGGTCTGGCCCAGCATTTCGGAGCCGTCGGGCCGGTTCACCTTTTGCGGCAGATAGCGGATCTGCTGGCCTTTCGAGATGGTGCCGTCGGTTCCCAGCACATCTTCCGTGATCCCCAGTTGGTTGTTGCCGAAGCCGGAATCCCAACTGAACAGCAGCGTCTCATGTTCCATCGCCACGTTCATCGTATCCGGCACTTCGCGCCCATCCCGCCAGCGGTAGAGACCGCCGGTCATAGTGACCGCGTTGGGGATCTCGAGGCCCATCACCTTGTACCAGAACGCGAGTTGCTGCGACATGTTCTCATGCACGTTGCCGCCCGAATAATCCTGGAAGAGGCGCCAATTGATGAAGCGATCGGCGTCGAATTCGCGCGCTGGACCGGGGCTTCTGCTCAATGTGTCGCCGAGGAAGCCGTTCCAGTCGATGGTCTCGGGCGTCATGTCGGGATACACGGGCCGCGTCCACACAGGCTTGCCGTGCGGCGTATTGCGGTACATATGGGCCCGGATCGCCGTGACATGGCCGACAATTCCGCTCGACAGGTAGTTCAGCGCGTCGGTGACATGGCCCAGCGAACAGGATTGATGGCCGACCTGCACCACCCGATTTTCCGCCCGCAGATACGCCGCGCGCATCGCCTTGGCCTGATCGACGGTGAACGCCATGGCCTTTTCCTGGTACACATGTTTACCCGCGCTCATGGCGGCGATGAAGCACTCGGCGTGCAGATGCTGCGGCGTGGCGATCACGACGGCATCGAGCGACGAATCGTCGAGCATCTGCCGGTAATCGACGTACGTCTTTGCCTCCGGCGCGAGCTTGGCGGCGTCTGCGAGGCGGCGGGTGTAAACGTCCGCGAACGCCGCGAGTTCGACGTCCGGGCAGGCGATGGCTTCACGGGCGAGTTGCGTCCCGCGGTCGCCGACGCCGATAACGCCGACGCGCAGCCGGTCGCTGGCGCCCAGAATCTGTCCAGTGGCGAAACTACCGGCAAGACCCGTGGCCACGTTGCCGATAAAGTTTCTTCTGGTCTGCATGAGTTGACTCAAGACGTTTTCGATTCAAGTTTAGCGTGTTTCCGGATTGTAACGCGGGGCGCGGACTCTTACTGTCCGCCGTGCCCGCGCTCTCGAGGGCACTGGTTGTCGTCAGGGTATCCTTAACATGAAGATTGACCCCGAAACCCAAGGCCTTTCTCTTCGACGCATATGGAACGCTGTTCGACGTCCACTCGGTCGTGCTGCGCGCCAACGCCGGCATCGCTTGCGATTTGGAGGCTCTTTCACGGCTATGGAGGCGAAAGCAGCTCGAATACACCTGGCTGCGGTCGCTCATGGACCGTTACGAGGATTTCCGTCACGTAACCGAAGCCGCCCTGCGCTTCGCAATCCGCGAGCTTTCGATCGAGGCGACAGACCGGCAGCTTGACCAAGTCATGCGCGCTTATCTCTTCCCGGCGGTTTTTGAAGACGCCCGATCCGCCCTCGACACTCTGAAGGGATCCACGTTGGCCATACTTTCAAACGGCTCGACGGAGATGCTGGACGCCGCGGTCGGCAACAACCGCCTCGAATCGTATTTCACCGAAATTATTTCCGTGGACCGCGTGAAGACGTACAAGCCGTCTCCCCGCGTCTACACCTTGGGACCGGAGATTCTGAACTTTCCCGCCGCCGAGATTCTCTTTGTCTCCTCCAATTGGTGGGACGCTGCCGGAGCCAAAGCGTTCGGTTACAAGGTCTGCTGGTGCAACCGCTCAGGCGCACCACCGGAAGATCTCGGGTTCGCTCCCGACATCACGGTACGCCGCCTCGACCAACTGTAGGGTGGGCAATCCTGCCCCCAGCCGCCTTTGAGGCGGCTTCCGTGTCGCGGACATGCGCCGACAGCCCCGTCTACTGCGGTTCCAGACGATACGTGGCTACCGCCGCATTTCCATCGGCGCCGCACCCTTCCTCGGCCTTACACATACTCCCGCCGTTAAAAAGAAGTAAAATTCCAATGTGCGATCTGCCCATTCGGGTTTACGAACTCCCGCGTCTTTTTTTCCGATAATTGCAACAGGCGTTTTCGCCTGCGCCTGGCTCTACGCCCAAACTCCCGCTCCGGCCTCCGCCAGCCCCCCGCCGGCCCAAAATAGCGCCGAGATGACTACGCGCGATGCGACACCCACCTTCAGCACCGGCGTGAACCTGGTGCTGGTGCCGGTAGTGGTGCGCGACAAAAATGGTCACGCCGTCGGAAATCTTCACAAAGAAGACTTCCAGCTCCTCGACAAAGGCAAGGTCCAATTCATTTCGAAATTTTCCATCGAGACGCCGCAGGCCCCTCTGATGGTGCCCGATTCCTCCGTCCAAACCGACGCCGAAGGCCATGTGAAGGAGCCGCAGCCCGCCGGTGCGCCCAAAACGGCGGCCATTGCGACGCGGTTCGTGGCCTGGCTGTTCGACGATATGCACATTTCCGCCGGCGATCTGCTGCAGGCGCGCATGGCTGCGACCAAAGAACTGGGCGAGTCGCTCGAGCCCGGTACCCGCGCGGGCGTTTTCACCACGTCCGGCCGCAATACGGTCGACTTCACCGACGATCACGACGCGCTTGTGAAAGGCATGAACGGCATTCTGCCGTCGCCAACCTACAACGGCGGGATAGGGGACTGCCCGGACATCAGCTATTACCAGGCTGATCTCATGATTAACAAACACGATCCCCAGGCGATTCAGGCGGCTCAGGCCGAGTGGTTGGTTTGCAACCCGCCGCCTCAGCAGACCCCGGCGGCCGTGCAGGCGTGGGCCGCGCAGTCCCAGGCCATCGTAATGCAGGACGCCCAGAGGTCGTACGACGTAGGAGATCGCGATACCCGCGTCACACTGGATACGCTGGAAGTCCTTGTCAAGCGCATGGCCAGGCTGCCCGGCAGCAGGACCGTCGTGCTGGCTTCGCCCGGATTTTATCTCTCCATCGATCACCGCCAGCTCGAGACCGATCTGATGGACAAGGCCATCCACGCAAACGTAACTATCAGCACGCTCGACGCCCGCGGCGTGTACGTCGTCATTCCCGGAGGGGATGCGAGCACGCCTCCAGGACCTGGCGCCGGCAATAATCAAATTGCCCAAATGGCCAACGATGAAGCCAGCGCCAATCAGGACGTGCTGCGGGAACTGGCGGACGCCACCGGAGGATCCTTCTTTCACAACAGCAACGACCTGAAGGAAGGCTTCAAACAGATCGCCATGCAGCCCGAATTCATCTACGTGCTCGGCTTTACCCCGCTGAACATGAAGCTGGACGGAGGCATGCACACATTAAAAGTCAGTCTGACGAAGGACGCAATGAAAAACGCCCCCGGTCTGCAGTTGCAGGCGCGCCGGGACTACTTTGCGCCGCGCCACGCGATCGACCCCGTCCAGCAGGCTAAGGAGGAGGTGGAAGAAGCCTTCTTCTCGCGCGACCAAATCGACGACCTTCCCATCTCGCTCAATACCCAATTTTTCAAGACGGCGGAATACAAGGCGCGGCTCACCATCCTTGCCCGTGTCGATGTGAAGCATCTCCGGTTCCGCAAGGCGGATGGACGAAACAACGATACGCTGACCATCCTCGGCGGCGTGTTCGACCATAACGGCAACTACGTTACGGGCACTCAGAAGATTGTCGACATGAAGCTGAAGGATCAAACGCTGGATACCATGCCCGAAACCGGTGTCACCATCAAATCGAACCTGGACATTTCGTCCGGAAGTTACGTGGTCCGCCTGGTGGTGCGGGATTCCGAAGGACAGCTCATGTCCGCCCAAAACAGCGTTGTGGAAATTCCATGAAGGCGCGGTGGGGCGCAGGCGTTTTAGCCTGTGCTTTCCTCCACGCACAAACCACGGCCGAAATAGCCACGCACGATTCGCCCCCGACCTTCAGCACGGGTGTGAATCTGGTTCTCGTGCCGGTAGTCGTGCGGGACGGCAAAGGGCGCGCCATCGGAACCCTCCACAAAGAAGACTTCCAGCTCTTCGACAAAGGTAAGCTTCAGATCGTCTCGAAATTCTCCGTCGAGACGCCCGGGAGTCCGCCCATCGTCCGCGATACGGCAGCCGAAACCGACCCTGAAGGCCGTGCGAAGCCGAACCCGGAAGGGTCTCAAAAAACAGCTGTCGCCACGCGCTTCGTGGCATGGCTCTTCGACGATGTACACACTTCGCCCTCCGACCTGATCCAGTCCCGTTTGGCCGCGGACCGACGGCTCGGCGAACCCTCGGAACCCGGGACCCGCGCGGGCATTTTCACCACTTCCGGCCGGACCACGCTTGATTTCACGGACGACCGTGACGCGCTCCACCAGGCCCTCCTTCGCATTCAGCCCTCCCCGACTCTCGTTGACGCCGGCCCGAAGGATTGTCCGGATATCGGTTTATACCAGGCCGACCTTATCGTCAATAAGAACGATCCAATCGCTTTGCAGCTGGCCGAGAGCGAGTACCTGACCTGTAATCCCCCGAACCCGCCTTTTCAGCTGGCCGCCCTGTCGAATCCAAAATTGAGCTACGACCAATGGGTGCAGCAGCAGATGCAACGGGCCGAGCCGATTGTAAGAGGTTTCGCCTCGCGGATGTTCGCCACCGACGATCGCGACACGCGCCTGGCATTGGACGTCATGAGAGATCTGGTTCGCCGAATGACGGTGCTCCCCGGCAGCCGGACCATCGTTCTGGCTTCGTCCGGATTCCTCCTGACCGACGAGTACCGGCAGGAAGAGGCCGATCTGATGGATCGGGCCATTCGCGCCAATATCACAATCAACGCACTGGACGCCCGCGGGCTCTACGCGATTATCCCCGGAGGGGACGCCAGTACGGCCAAGTCCGTCTCCGCCACCTTTGCGATGGATACCGGGACCCAGCGCAGCATGAAAACCCAATTTGCCACGGTCGAAGCCCTTGCCAATGGCGACGTGATGGCCGAATTGGCGGATGCCACCGGAGGGGTGTTCTTTCACAACAACAACGACCTCGCGGAGGGCTTCAAACGAGTCGCCGCCCAGCCCGAGTTCATCTACGTGCTTGGCTTCTCGCCGCAGGATCTGAAGCTCGACGGCACTTATCACGCTTTAAAA
>Ga0209167_10000976_pt1 | contig 18085 bp, 14 predicted proteins | sample Coa_R1_9_FD_187154 | JGI IMG/M metagenome (GOLD analysis project Ga0209167, IMG submission 187154) | Surface soil microbial communities from Centralia Pennsylvania, which are recovering from an underground coalmine fire - Coalmine... | ecosystem: Environmental > Terrestrial > Soil >... | reverse complement strand
ATTTCCGTCGGCGAGGAACAAGCAGCCGGTTTGCACGGCTTTCAGGCGTGCAAAGTCCGGGCGGCCGGTAAGCCAGTGCATTTCACCGCGGGTGCGGGCGAGGTCGAATCCGCAGGGGGCCACGATTACTACGTCGGGATCCCGCGCCAGAAGGTCTTCCCATGTAATCCACGGGGAGTGGATGCCGGGTTTTCCAAAAACGTCGATGCCGCCGGCAAGATCGATGAGTTCCGGGGTCCAGTTTCCGGCGGCCATGATCGGCTCGATCCATTCGATGCAGGCGACGGTTGGGCGAACCTGCGCCTGGACAGGCGTCATGCGGCCCTGAAGTTGATGAACGACGGGCTCGGCGTCGACGCCAACGGCTTCGCCGACACGGCGAAAATCGTCCCAGATATCGGCGAGAGACGCCGGGTTCAGGGCGACGAGGCGGGGAATGCTCGCAAGGCGCGAGGCGATCGACTGCTCGACGTCACGCAGACTCACGGCGCAGACGTCGCACTGCACCTGCGTGAGGATGTGGGTCGGCTGCAGGCGTTCCAGCACGTCGTCGAATACTTCGTAGATCGAGAGCGCGCTGCGAACGGAGTTCTTCACCTGGGCATCAATGGCGCGGCTGTCCGCGTTGACATCGATCAGCGGCCTGGTGCAGCTCGGAAGCGCACGGACGGACGGTGGATAGTCGCATTCGTGCGAACGCCCTACCAGAAGATCGAGGGCACCGAGGGCGTCCACGATCTCGGTGGCGCTGGAGATAAGAGAAACGATGGCGCGGCGTTTTTCCTGTGGCCTCAAGCAGTGACGGGCCGGCGCGCCGGAATGCGTCGGCGCAGGAGTTCATACAGCCCGAACAGAGCGCCGGAATAGAGCAGATCGCCCGCCAGCGTACGTCCCCAGAAGGGTATCGCGAGAGTGTAGCAGGTAATCAGCCCGCTGAGGTTGGCCGCGTAGATGGGATTGTGCTGCGCCACTGCTTCGACCCAAAGCGCAAAGTTCGTCAACACGAAGAACTGGAGACTGCAGAGGAAGGCTGCCGTCCCTACGCGGACCGGCGTGATACTGCCTGCGTTACGAAGCATGCGGCGTCCGATCCATACGTTGACCATGAAGCAGGCGTAGATGACCGGCGAGCCCCAGGTGTAGCCGCCCGAGGCGCCGCCCGCGTGTCCGACGATGGGGTCGGTTGCAATCATCACAGCGAGAGGCAGTAAGTACGCCCACAGGCCGGAAATACGCGATCCCGCGAAAAGGCAGGAACCGCCGACCGGTGTCACGTTGGGAGCGTGCGGCACCAGGCGTCCGAGCGCGCTGAGGATTGTGAGTCCGAAAGTGAGCCACTTCGATTGTCCCGTGGTCTGCGTTAGATCGGTGTTCTGCATATAATCAGTTTCTCCTATATTAGCGCTTGCGGGGGTGAAGTTTGCGACGCCGCCTGGTTCGGCTCCCAAAGTATTTCAGGATCGCCGAGGCGATGGCTGGCCCATCGACTCCAGACGAAGAGCGCATCGCCGAGCCGGTTCAGGTATTTCAATATCGCTTCGTCAACCTTTGCTGCGGCCGCAAGCCCCACGCAGACGCGTTCAGCCCTTCGGCAGACGGTCCGGCAAATGTGCAGTTCGGCATTGAGGCGCGAGCCGCCGGGCAGCACAAACGATCGCAGGGGCGGCAGGCCTTCGTTCATGCGATCGATTTCGCGCTCCAGTTGTTCGCTCTCAGCCGGCGTGATGCGCGCCTGTTTGGGGTGGACATCTTCGGGCAGCGTGGCGAGGATCGAGCCCAGATTGAAGAGTTCATGCTGCACGCGGCGGAGAATCAGATCCAGTTCCGGCAACTCCCGCGTGGATTCGCGTGCGAGGCCGATGAAACTGTTCAGCTCGTCGACGGTCCCATAGGCCTCGATGCGAAGGTCGTTTTTGGGAAGGCGCTGGCCTCCCGCGAGGCTGGTCTGGCCGCTGTCGCCGCGCCGCGTATAGACGCGATTGATGGCGATTCTTGGCTTGTCGAAGCCGGGTAGGTCGGGGGCGTGCACGCACATATTATCTCGCTTTGCAGGGTAGCCATTGGTGGCTGCAGCCGCCTTGGGCACGATTGCCCACCCTACCTCGCTCTGGCCAGACTCCACTTCAGTCCCGCCACGACGTTCAGGAACGGCGCGGGAAATCCGTAGATTTCTTCGTAGTGCCTGTCGAGCGCGTTGCGGAGATTTCCGTATACGGTCAAATTGCCGCGCACACGGTAGTTCACGTTGATCCCGACGTTCACGTATCCGCCATCCCAATACTCCCCCGCCGATGCGCCGTAGTTCGGTTCGACATCGAGATCGCGGCCGCGGAAGTAACCGGTGAGGTTTGCATCCACTTTCTTGTAATGGAAGTTCACCAGTGCGGACCCGGATTGCTTCGGCTGGCGCAGCAGCGGCTGGCCAAGGTAGAAGTATTGCTGCACGAGCCCGATTCCGCCAGTCAGGGATAGCACCTCGGTCTCCAGCCACGTGTAATTGCCGCTGAGGGAAATCCAGGTGTTGGGGCGGAATTTCGCGCTTACCTCTACACCCTTGGCATTCGCCTTGCCGACGTTATCCGTGTAGAACTGCGACAACGTCGAAAGCGAGCCTCCGAGAGAGACAATCAGATCGCGATAATCGTTGTGGAAATAGGTGACGTCGAGCGACAACTGATCCTTCAGAAATCGCTGTTCGATGCCGATGTCGTAGCTCTCGGTGCGCTCCGGCTTGAGAGCCGGGTTATCGGTGAATGCGAGGTCCGCGCCGCCGGGAGGCCGGATGCCGGTCCCATAAGACGCGTGCAGCCGTTCGGTAGGCGACAGCATGTAGACGCCGGATATTTTCGGGTTGAGCCTGGAATAGTTGCGAGCGGGGATGTTGGGAGGCACCGGGTACGCATCGACATTGCTCGGGATGAATCCGGTCTGGTAAAGCTCCTCGCGCAGACCGATATTGAGGAACAATTTGTTCTGCAGCAGCGAAAAGTGGTTGTCGACGTAAATGCCCTCGTTGTCGCGCCCCAAATTGAACGGGTTCATGTTGACAGTCTGGACAAACGTGTTCTTCATCTCTTCGCGGGCGAAGGAAAAGCCCTCGGCCAGAGTCCAGAATGAGAGCACTTTCCAGGTGCCGCGAACGTCGCCGTAGGGCCGGATGTCTTTGTTGAAGCTGTCTCCGTAAGGGCTTATATAAAAACTGTTATTCAGGGAGAAGCCGGCGGTAACGTCCAGACGCACGTCCGAGGCGAAGTCATTCTGATAATGAAATCCGCCGGTTGGGGTGTTGTTTTTACTGCGGCTGATCAGGTCGAGCCCGGCGTACAGCCCCTGCGGGTTCGACCCGTAAGGTCCGGGTTCGCCGGCGTTGTTCGAATTGAAGTTGCCGAAGATAAAGAGGTTTTGGGTATACCAGCGGTGCTCTCCCGAGAGAAAAATATTATCGTTGCGGTAATCGGAATTCCGCACGGGGCCATTGGTAAGAAGGCTCGAGCCCGACCCGGCGAATCCCCATCCGTGCGTCAGAAACGATCCGCTCATGGCGAAACGATTTTCCTCGTGCGTACCGCCTTCGGCCACGATGTCGAGCGCCGGCCCGTTCTCGGGTGAACGCGTAACGAAGTTGACTACGCTGCCGATCGCATATGATCCATACACGGCCGATTGCGGTCCTCGCGCAACGTCAATTTCGGAAATGAAGTCGGACGGAATCTGTGAGAAGTCGAACAATCCGCCGTAGTAAAAGCTGTTGATCGGGATGCCGTTGAGCTCTACGAGGTTGTAATTGGAAGAGCCGCCGCGCACGAAGAGATCCGCGACGGAGCCGCGCGCGCCGTCCTGGGCGAACACCATGCCCGGAAGCTCGCGCATCAGATCGACGGTCTGGGCTTCGTTACGCTCACGGATCTCGGCGCTGGTAATGACGCTCACGCTGGTCCCCTGCTGGCTGGCGGGAATGTCGATCGCCGACCCCTCGACGCGGATGGAATCGGATTGCGGCGCGAGCGCCAACTGGATCATGGACGCACCCGCGCCGACTGTGACCATCTGAAAGCCGGGGGCGGTGACGCGGAGCTGGTAATTCTCGAACAACGGGGAAACGTTGAAATCGAAATGGCCCTGGTCGTCGGTAATCTGCGCGACAATCACGCCCACCTGGTTGACCGCCGCGATCTGCGCGCCGGCGATCGGGCTGCCTGTGGGATCGACCACGGTTCCCTGAAGTTCCGCGGACCAAAGGGGCGACGACGCTAACAGTGCCGCCGCCATTAATGTCAATGGCGTTTGAATTTTCATATCAGGCAGCCCTGGCTGCCGACCTTTCCGCTTCGGCATTGTTTCCGGAGGTAAAGAGCCCTCCGGAATCACGCGAGCCGGTCTCCTGACTTGCGCGTCATCGGAGACTGCCCGCCTTCCCATCCCGTGGGGGACAGTGGCTTTTGAGCAGTTCCTCGGCGCTTACAGTGGCGGGGCCGTGCCGGATTTTCACCGGCTTCCCAAAAACTACGCCTGCGTGCAGCTGAAGCATTTACAGCTTACCAGACGAACGGCCGCACCGAAACGCGCAGGTATCTGGTCCGTGCTGGTTCGCTCATTGAAGTAGAATCGCAGTGAATCGGCATCGGCCTGTATGACAGACAAACGGCAGAGCACCATACTGGTCGTGGACGACGAACCTGAGATACGCAAGCTGGTTTCGGCGATGCTGACCCGATCCGGCTATAGGGTTTTGAGCGCGGACACAGGCGAGAGCGCTGTCGAGCTCTTCAAAAACAATCCGGAGACGGAACTCCTGCTGACCGATGTCGTCGGACCTGGAATGAGCGGTCCAATGATCGCGGATGAGATCGCGGCCCTGAACCCGGCAATCAAGGTGTTGTTCATGTCAGGTTACGACGGCACGCGGGTGGTTATGCGCTACGTTGCGGAGAAAGGCCATTCTCTGCTCATCAAGCCATTCACCATGGAGCAGCTCGCACGTAAAGTGGAGGCCCTGCTCAGTCACGCCGCGTCCTCGGACTGAGTTAAGCTGACAGCAGGGCAGCTGTCCTTCATGCCTTCCCGCACGCTCCGGATTATCGCCGCTGTTGTGAGTCTGTGCGCTCTCTCCGGATGCAACGCCAAACCGGAGCAGGAGCGTGTGATAGGCCATGCCTGGGCCGGCCCGGCCACGCTGAACCTGCACACCGAAATCGATCCGAAATCGGCCACCGTGATAACAGTCAGGCATGGCGAAAAACTGGAGATCGTCGGGCAGCGCCGGCGTTTTTACAAAGTGCGGACGGCGCAGGGCATCGAAGGCTGGACCAGCGACCGGGAGCTCCTGGATACCTCTCAAATGGAGCGTCTTAAAGCGCTTGCCGCGGAAACGGCCGGGCAGCCGTCGCAGGGCGTCGCGACGACGTTCAGCAATTTGAACGTGCATGCGGAGCCCTCGCGGCAATCCCCCAGCTTCATACAGGTGAGAGAGCACGAGAAGGTGGATGTGATCGCGCATAAGGTGGCGGAACGCACAGCAGCGGCGCCAAAGCGCGAACTGATTCCACCACGCCCGAAGCCGGAGATGAAGACGGGGGGAAAAGAGGGGAATGCAAAATCCTCGAAGATTCCCTTGCCTCCCGCCCCGCCTGTGCCGGAGCCGCCTCCCGACTGGCGTGAGTTATCGAAGCAGGCCGATCCGCAGCCGGTCGTCGAAACAACGCATGGCCCTGTCGACGACTGGACGCTGATCCGAACGGAGAACGGGCAGAGCGGATGGGTGTTGACCAGCGGCCTCTATCTCGCAATCCCGGACGAAGTTGCGCAGTACGCGGAAGGGCATCGAATCACGTCCTATTTCTCGCTCGGTAAAGTCCGGGATGGAGACGTGCAAAAGGACATCTGGCTGTGGACGACATCGGACGGGCTCGGCGAAGATCACGATTTCGACAGTTACCGGGTGTTTACATGGAGTCTGCGGCATCACCGCTACGAGACCGCATACATTCAACGGCGCGAGCGCGGTTTCTTTCCGGTCATCTCGAAAACGGGAGAATTTTCCGTCTGCCTGGAGAAAAATGACGGTTCGCGCGCCGCAAAGCGTTACGTGATGAAAGACACCTCGGTTCGTCCGGTGGGTGAGTTTCCCTGCGTGAAGACCGCCGAGCCCGCAGCTGCGCCGGAGGAGCCGGTGAGCGACAATAGCGCGAAAAAGAGTCTTACCGACGAGGTAAAGGACAGGGCCAAAGGGCTATTCGGGAAATAATCCGTCGCGTGGTAAGTTCGGACCATGGGTAAGTTTCTGCTCGGGCTGCTGACAGGCGCCGTCGTGATGGTGCTGATTGTTGTGATCGCAGTGTTTGCGGTCGCTTCGCTGCGCACGAAACCTGCCGCCGTCGCGGACGGCTCGACCTTGATCCTGCATCTGAACGGCGATGCGCCGGAGACCCCGCCGGTCGATGTCTCCATTCCCTTTCTGCAGCCACGCGCGCCCATGACGGTTGAAAACGTCTGGAGCATGCTGCGCCACGCCGCCGCGGATTCGCGCATCAAAGCTGTGATCTTCGAGCCATCGGGCACGACGGTTGGATGGGCCAAGATGCAGGAAATCCGGAGCGATCTGGAACAGTTCCGCAAATCGGGCAAGCCGCTCATCGCCTACCTGAAATCGCCCAACATGCGTGATTACTATATGGCCTCGGCGTGCATAAAGATCTATATGGCGCCAAGCGACGAGCTGGATCTCAAGGGTCTCGGGCTCGAGCTGATGTACTTCAGGAACACGCTCGACAAACTGGGCGTGCATGTGGACGTCGAGCATGCCGGAAAGTACAAAGACTACGGCGATCAGTTCACGCGTTCCTCGATGAGCCCCGAAACCAACGAGGTGATGACCAGCCTCGTCGACGACCTTTACGGCGATCTGGTCAGGACTATTGCCAAGGCCAGGGGCAAGAGCCCGGACGCGATCCGCGCGACAATCGACGACGGACCGTTTCTGGCGAAACAGGCCAGGGCGCAGGGGCTCGTGGACGACCTTCGCTACGAAGACGAGGCCTTCGGTGAAATCAAAACGACGCTGCACCAGACGGAGTTGAAAAAGACCACCGAGCAGGAATATGTGAGCGTCCCGGACAGCGCGGTCGGAATGGGCGCGAGCGACCTCATCGCGTTTGTGGTCGGTGAAGGCTCCATTACCCGCGGGGAGGCCGCGACCGTTACGCTCAACGGCGATGCGGGCCTCGAATCGGAAGCATTCGACAGGATGCTCGGCCGCGTCGCCAACGATAAGAGCATTAAAGGCGTGATCGTGCGGATCGACTCGCCGGGAGGTGAGGTGTTCGCGACCGACGATATGTGGCGCGCCATGAATGAGCTGCATAAAAAGAAGCCGGTCGTCATCTCGATGTCGGACGATGCCGCGTCGGGCGGTTATTACATGGCGATGTCGGGCGACACGCTCATCGCCTACCCGGGGACGATCACAGGCTCGATCGGCGTGGTGTTCGGGAAGGCGAACCTGCACGGACTTTACGACAAGGTGGGTATAACCAAGGATTCCGTCAGCCGCGGACGTTTTGCTCGTATTGCTTCGGACTACGAGTCCCTGTCGGACATCGAAAAAATGAAGCTGCGGGAGGACATCGACTCCGAATACGAGGATTTTGTCGGCAAGGTGGCGGCCGCGCGGAAAAAACCGGCATCCATGATTGAGCCGTTGGCCCAGGGGCGTGTCTGGCTGGGCGATCAGGCGAAAGCGAACGGCTTGGTCGACGAACTCGGGGGACTCGATCGCGCGGTCGAGCTGATCAAGGCGAAGTCCGGCATCCCGGCCCGCAACAAGGTCAGCCTGGTGCTCTATCCCGCGAAACGGACGGTATTCGATCTGCTGTTCCGCTCGAATCCCGATGCGGAAGCGGACGCCATGCTGTCGGGAGTGGGATTGGCCCCGTTGCGGCAGGCTTGGCACGACGCGAGCCTGCGTGTGTGGATGCGCGGTGGCATGCTTCGCATGCTGCCTTTTTCGATACAAATCAAGTAACGGTTTTAGTCCTTGCCTCGGCGTGTCGCGCTGGGGCATATTGAAATCAGACGTTCGAACCCGATGTAATCCTGATCTGATTTGGGGTTTCCGCTCCTCCTCCGCCTGAAGACCGTCGGGCTGGAGGAATCGCGACTCGCGTTCGGCCGTGCACGGACACGCAGACGAGAGCATGGCGGAAAACTTCTTCTACTTCACGGATCTTCTCGGCCTGCCGGTCTTCGACCTTAAGCACCGGCGCATCGGCCGCGTCCGCGATGCGGCGATTGTCCCGCTCATTCATCCGGCGCGCATCGATCGCTATCTGGTGGGCGCGGGATCGTCCTGGCTTTCCATCCGTTACGACCAGATCGCCACTATTTCCCTGACCGGAATCCAGCTCAGCAATGAGAAGCTTTATCCGTATCACTCGGATGAGTACATGCTGCGCATCAGGCGCGATCTCCTCGACCAGCAGATTATCGATGTCAATGGCCGGAAGGTTGTGCGTGTGACCGACGTCAGCCTCGAGGTGACACGGGACGAGCGTGAATCGCTGATGATCCTCGAAGTGGATGTCGGAGTCCGGAGTATCCTGCGGCGGCTGCTCCAGGGGCTTGTGCCCCCGCGCTGGATTCGGCGGCTGCAGCGCCCGATATCTCCCAATTCCATCCGGTGGGAGTTCTGCAATATCGTGGAAGCCGACCCGTTGCGGCGCCTGCGGCTGAACATTTCCAACGAAAAACTGGAGCGCCTGCACCCGGCCGACCTCGCCGATATCGTGGAAGAGCTGGGCCCGGCCGAGCGCGAGGCCATCTTCGAGACGATGGACAGCGAAGTGGCGGCCGAAGCTTTGTCGGAAATCGATCCCAAGATGCAGGCGAGCATCCTCGAAGCGCTGGAACCCGAAGTGGCGGCCGACATTGTGGAAGAAATGTCGCCGGACGAAGCGGCACACGCGTTATCGGAGCTGAAGGAAGAGACCACGGCTGAGATTCTCGACGAGATGGAAACCGAACCTCTGTCCGATGTCAAAGAGCTTCTGGAATACGAAGAAGGTACTGCGGGCGGCATGATGAATACCGAGGCGATCGTTTTGCCCGAAGACACATCGCTCGCGACCGCGATGCTGAGTCTGCGCCAGCACGAGGACCTGCTGGAAAATACGCACGTTCTCTTTCTGGCGAATGTGGCTGGACAGATTACCGCAACGGTACCGCTGGCGCGGCTGTTTCTCGCCGACGGCGCGACGCGTTTACGGGAATTGGCCACAGATCCCCTGATCTCTACTAGAGTGGATGAGAAGCAGGACCGGGTCACCGAACTCTTCGACAAGTACAACCTGCTGGCGATGCCGGTGGTGGATGACGACGGATCGCTGGCGGGAGTGATCACGGCGGACGATGTGATTTCGGTTTTGAGGCAGCGGTAATTGCCGGTACACGCGGCTTCAGCCGCGTTTTACGGCCGTGAAAAAAAAGCGGCTGAAGCCGCGTGTACCCCATCTGGAAAATGCAAAATGCTGGATGAAAACGAATTTCGCACGCGATCCGAACAGGCGCTGGTCTCGCTGCAGCGGGCGCTCGAACGCGCCTCCGACCGGCACGATTTCGAAGTCGACAACAACGCAGGTGCGCTCTCCCTGGAATTCGAGGACCCGCCGGCAAAATTTGTAGTGAGCCCGAATGCCCCCGTACGGCAGATCTGGGTCTCGGCCCGCGTGCAGAGCTTCAAGCTCGACTGGAACGACGCGGCCTCGGCGTTCGTCCTGCCCGACGGCAGAACGCTTCGCCAATTGATCGCCGATGTGATCAGTCAACAGCTCGGCGAACGGGTTTCTCTGATTGATTGAGCGATGGTTGACTGAGCGAATTCCGCAGCTTTCCCAGCTGATCGCTGAAGCTGTGCGGATCTACACACAGCCCCGCGTTCCAGCCCTCCGACTCCGCGCTCGGGGCTTCAGCAGGGCGCGTACTGAACGCTCTCCTCAACTCCAAAAGCCGTTGCAGAAACGAATTGCGCTGATTCTCCGCGAACATGCTTTAGTAATCGGTCGAAATCGTCGAAAACTTTAGGCTTTTTCACTACACTGGGTTCGTGGCATTCAAAGGCGTTGACTACCTTTTGATCGATTCGCAGTTCTCAGGGCAGGAGCTGCTGGTCCGGCAAACGGCCCGGCGGTTCGTCGACGAGCGAGTGCTGCCGGTAATCCGAGATTGTTTCCGCGAAGGGCGAATGCCGCGGGAACTGATCCCCGAAATGGCCGCGCTCGGCTTCCTCGGCGCAAATCTGGAAGGTTACGGTTGCGCGGGAATGTCGAACGTCGAATACGGCCTCGTGATGCAGGAGCTGGAGCGCGGCGATTCCGGGCTGCGCAGTTTCGTTTCTGTGCAGGGGGCGCTCGTCATGTACCCCATCCTCGAGTATGGATCGGAGGAACAGAAATTGCGCTGGCTGCCGCGTCTTCAATCCGGTGAAGCGATCGGCTGTTTCGGGTTGACCGAGCCCGGCTTTGGATCGAACCCCGCCGGTATGCTGACGCGCGCGCTACGCCACGGATCTGACTGGGTCCTCAACGGCGAGAAAACCTGGATTACCAACGGGTCGATGGCGGATATAGCCCTGGTCTGGGCACGAACAGAAGAAGGTATTCGTGGATTTCTGGTCGAGCGCGGCACGCTTGGCTTTTCGACCTCCGATATTCACGGTAAATGGTCCATGCGGGCGTCGGTGACATCGAGCCTGGCGCTCAGCGATTGCGTCCTGCCGGATTCTGCCGTCCTCCCCGGGGCGAAAGGGCTGAAGTCGGCGCTTTCCTGCCTCTCCCAGGCCCGCCATGGCATCGGCTGGGGAGTGATCGGTGCGGCGATGGATTGCTACGAAACGGCCCGTTCCTACGTTGTGCTGCGCAAGCAGTTCGACGACCGGCCGCTTGCGAGCCACCAACTTGTGCAGGAGAAACTGGCCTGGATGATTACCGAAATCACCAAGGCACAGCTGCTCGCGCTCCAGTGCGGACGCTTGAAAGACGCGGGCAAACTCGACGCGGCGCACGTCTCCATGCTCAAACGAAACAACGCCGCGATGGCGCTCGAATGCGCGCGCTTGAGCCGCGACCTGCTGGGCGCCAACGGGATCACCGACGAGTATCCTATAATGCGACATCTGTGCAATCTTGAAACTGTGAAAACGTATGAAGGGACCGACCATATCCACGCCCTCGTCATCGGAGAACGCGTCACCGGCGTCGCCGCTTACAGGTAACAGCATCCCGCGTGTTCCGGCGCTGCTCTTCGCCGTGACCATCCTGCTCAGTGCGTTTCTGCTTTTTCAGGTGCAGCCGCTGATCGCCAAGCTCATTCTGCCGTGGTTCGGCGGGTCTGCCGCGGTTTGGACAAGCTGCATGCTCTTCTTCCAGATGGCGCTGCTGGGAGGCTATGCGTATGCGCACTGGGTGACCGGCCAGACTGGCCGGAAGCAAACGGCGATCCATCTGGTGCTGCTCGCGCTCAGTTTTCTTTCGCTGCCGATTCTGCCTTCGCCTGCGTGGAAACCGCAAGGCGGCGAAGACCCGCTGTTGCGTATTCTCGGGCTTTTGGCGGTGACGGTGGGGCTGCCCTATTTTCTGCTGGCATCCACCAGTCCGCTGCTGCAATCCTGGTATTCGCGATCGAATGGCGGCGCGATGCCGTACCGGTTCTTTGCGCTTTCGAACGCAGGCTCCATGCTCGGCCTGCTCACCTATCCGATACTGGTCGAACCCTATCTGAGGAGCGGACAACAGGCCTGGATGTGGTCCATCTCCTATGTGGTTTTCGTGCTGGTCTGCGGCGTGGTGGCCTGGCGATCGCGCGGCGCGCACAGTCAGCCTGGCGGCACTGTGCCAGTTCCGGTGGGCGCGAAACCCAGCTGGTCCGATCGGCTGGTGTGGATGGGACTCGCGGCATGCGCATCGGCTCTGCTGCTCGCTGTAACCAATCACATTACGCAGAATATTGCCGCCATTCCTTTTCTCTGGGTGTTTCCGCTCAGCTTGTACCTGCTGAGCTTCATTCTGTGCTTCGACAGCGACCGCTGGTACTGGCGCTGGCTGTTTATCCGGCTTGGCGCGGTGGCGCTGCCTGCGGTCGCCTATGCGATTTCCACGGAAAACGACATCTCGAACCTCGGTTTGGCGCTGGCATTCTTCTGCACGGCGCTGTTTGTGCTCTTCATGGTCTGCCATGGCGAACTGGCCCGGAGACGGCCTGCGCCCGCTCATCTGACTTCGTTCTATCTGATGGTCTCGTTGGGCGGGGCGATGGGCGGTTTGCTCATCGGCTTCGCTGCGCCCTATTTCCTGAACGGCCTGTATGACCTTCCCATCGTAGTTTCGCTGACCGGCTTTATGCTGGTTTATCTGCTGTGGCTGGAGCGCGGACCGGCGACCGGCAAAGCCATTCGCGACTCTTCGTTTCTCAGCGAACCTTACGACAAGGTGGTCATTGCAGTTCTCGCCCTTGCGCTGGTTGGATATATCGCGGTGCGCCTGGCGGCGGCGAAGTTCGGTTATCCGCCGTTTCTCAAAGCGCCCTTTCTGAGCGCTTTCTACGATTCTCCCGTGCTGCTCGGCATTGCGGGCCTGATCGCCGCCTACATTTTCTGGCGCGGGCGAGGCGCGCTCGACGACAGCGAGGGCAATGAGCGCTTCGTGACATTCGTCATCGCCGCCGGCTTGGCTATCGGGATCGCCGGATTTCTGGCGCGGGACACGTGGAACAACGTCAAGCATTCACGAGTGCTGGTGCGCAATTTTTACGGTGCGCTCCGCGTTTACGATGAAGACGGCAACGGAACGATGGGCCCGGTTCGAACCCTGAGGCATGGCACGATCGACCACGGCGAAGAGTTTCTGCTGCCTCAGTACGAGCGCTTCGCAACCACATACTACGCGCAGAAATCCGGCGTTGGTCTGGCCATCCAAAAGCTGCAGACGACCGGCCCGATCAATGTGGGGGTGATCGGGCTGGGGGCGGGAACGATCGCGACTTACGCGCGGCCCATCGATCACTACACGTTCTACGACATCAATCCATTGGTGCCGCGCATCGCCCGGACTCAGTTCCGCTTTCTGCCCAACTGCATGGCTATCGATTGCAGCGTAGTGTTGGGCGACGCGCGGCTGTCGCTGGAACGCGAGCCGTCGCGGCAATTCGATGTGTTGGCCGTGGACGCGTTTTCGGGCGATGCCATCCCGGTGCACCTGCTGACAAGACAGGCGTACAAGCTTTACTGGCGTCATCTCAAACCGGACGGCGTGCTGGCGGTGCATGTGTCGAACAAGTATCTGAATCTGGGACCGGTCGTTGCACTGTCGGCTGCGGAGGATGGCAAGCAGGCCATGATGGTGAGCCTCGAAGCCGAAGACGACAAGGAAATCGCGGCTTCGGATTGGGTGCTGGTCAGCTCCCGGCAGGGATTTTTCGAGCAGCCGGAGATCAGGAACGCGGACGAGATGATCCCACCGATTCCCGGGTTGCGGACCTGGACCGACGATTACAGCAATCTGTACAAGATCCTGCGGTAGGGAACCGGAGGCGGTACACGCGACTTCAGGCGCGTCACTCGGGCCAACAAATAACGCGCCTGAAGTTGCGTGTACCCAGTGCTTCTACAGAGAAACTTTCGCCGGCGCCCGCCCAGCCAGGCTCCGCCTTTCGTATTCCGCATTAAATGCGCAGCCGAAAAGAGCGATGGCGGCCAGCAGATACATCCAGATCAGCAATGCAATACTGGCGCCGACGCTTCCATACAGCACGTTGTAGTTCGTCACATTGCGGACGTACCATCCAAAAGCCACCGTGGCCAGCAGCCAAAGAACTGTGGCGAGAATAGCGCCAGGCCAGACACCGCTCCAGCGCTGCTTCCTATACGGCCCATAGAAGTAAAGGATCGCCGTCAGGCTGGCTATGGCGCCGAAGGCGACGAGGTATCGCAGCACGCGCCACGACAACTCCCACCAGCCCGCGAACGGGTTCAGGTCCGGATCGACTTTGATCAACTTCAGGACGGAGGATTCCACCGAGCCGCCGAACAGAATGAGCGACGTCGCACCGAGCAACGGGATGAGAGACAAGACGGCCAGCATCATCCCGATGGCCGAGTGCGCCAGAATGTTGCGATTGCGCGGCACCCGGTAAGCGGCATTGAAGCCGTCGATCAGGCTTCGGATAACACTCGAGGCCGCCCAAAGCGAAAGGACGATGGTGACCGCCAGAATCGCAATCGGACGCTCCGGGCGGAGGCGGAACTGCTGTACGACCAATTCATCGGTGCCGGGCGGCAACACCTGGGAAAGGAATGCGACCACGTTTCGCCGCACGAAATCCGCGCGCATCTGCAGCAGGACGGTGGCCACCGTCGCCAGAACGGGAAAAAAAGAAAGCAACGCCGAATAGGCAGCCCCTTTGGCTATGGTGAAGAGGCCGTCGTCGAACGAAGCGAAAAGCGATCGGCGCAGCAGGTGTAGCATTTCCCGCATCAGGCGTACTTTTCACAATGGTGTCACGTGTCGCATATCAAACCGGAAGCCGGGCAGAAGATTTTCCGCGCCACGCCTTGAAGGCTTCCATAAACATCGGCAGCAGCGACAAAAAAATAACGCCCAATATAGCCTTCTCGAAGTTCCGGCGGACAATCGGGACCCGGCCGAGCTGATAGCCGATCGTCATCATGAAGGCGATCCAAAGCGTCCCCCCGAGCAGACTGAACGCCAGAAAACGTCGATACGGCATCTCAGCAACCCCCGAAATAAATGGCGTGCAGGTACGGATAATCGGAATGAACCTCGCGTACACAATCGCGCGGGCGCCGTACTTCTTGTAAAACGTCCTGGTGCGTTTCAGATGGTCCGGATGGAAAAGAAGCGATTCCGGGCGGCGGAAAATTCGGGGGCCGGAATGCCTGCCGAGGAAATAGCCGACGTTATCGCCGACGATCGCGGCGCACATGAGGATTCCCCCCAGCAGGTAGAGGTTCACGCCGGCGGCGCCACTGGCAAAACCGACTGAGAACAGAAGCGAGTCGCCGGGCAGAAAGAATCCGACCAGCAGTCCGGTTTCGGAAAAAATAATCCCGAAAAGCCCGGCAAGGCCCAGTGGACTGCTGAGCAGAGTGCGCGCGAGTTCGAGAAGCCGCTCGGCGTTGTACAGCGATCTCAGAAAGTCCACAACGGCATGCATTGGGCGGGTTCCCGATAACCGCCGCTAGCCGCGCGTACTGTAGGTCTGTACCAAACGCGTGATCGCGTCCTGATGGATCTTGAGTTTGCCCTGCCCCTCGAGGCGCTTCTTAAGGCCGTCTTCAAACATCGTCGAGCGGTCGCGGCTTTTCTGCTGCCGCAACTCATCGCGGATGGCTGCGGACTGCGCGGGCAATTCGGACAAATCGGCCGGTACCTGGGCCACAACCTTGGCCACTACGCGCCCGCCGGTCACGGTAACCGGGCCGAACAGCGTGCCCACTGGCTTAGTGAATGCGTCCGGCAGTGAACTCGCGGAACCAACGCCTTCAATGGCTCCGCTGCGGTTCACATCCATGGACGTTTTCACTTCGATACCCATCTCCTTTGCGGCCTTGGCGAGATCGCCGCCGGCGGCTTGCGCTTTGGCCAGAAGTTCGGCGGCCTTCTTATTCAGGATGTCCTGCAGCTTCTCCTGGCTGGCCTTATTGCGAACATCGGCTTTCACTTCGTCCAGAGTGGCCTGGCGGGCCGGCTGAAAGTCCGTCACCGAGGCGATAGCCACCTTCTCCCCGGTCAGCACGACAGGCCCGGCCGTCATTTCGCCCTTTCGCAATGGCGCGACCGCTTCGCTGATTTCTTTCGAAACTCCAATGCCAGGTATAGGTTCACCTGCCTGATAGTTGTCCACGCGGATCAGCATCGCGCCGACCGCTTCAGCCGCTTTTTCCGGATGCAGCGGATCTTTATGCAGCTCGGCTATGGCCTTGTCGGCCAGGTTTTGCATTTCCGCCGCTTGCGCCTGCTTCAAGTACTCCGACAGGAGTTGAGGCTTCACCTCATCGAAAGACGCCAAATGAGCTTGCTCATGCTTCTCCACCTGGATGATGTGATAGCCATACGTGGTCTTCACGAGGCCGCTGGTCTGACCTGGCTGCAACGAAAATGCCGCTTTTTCGAATTCGGGAACCGTCTGGCCTTTCACGATCCAGCCGAGTTCTCCGCCTTTGGTCGCCGAACCGGTATCCTGTGAGTTGTCCGTGGCGATTTTCGCGAAGTCGCCCCCCGCCTGGATCTGCTTCAACAAGCCCTCGGCCTTCGCTTTCATCGCCGCGTCATTCGAGGCGTCCGATTTAATGAGGATGTGGCGCGCATCCACGCGTTCCGGCGTCCGGAAGCTGTCCAGGTTGGTGGCGTACAGTTTCCGGAGATCGGCCTCGGTGGGGAGTTTGAGCGACGCGACGATCTTGATCGGATCCAGCAGAATGATGCCAAGGCTGCGCTTTTCCGGCGTTTGAAAAGAAGCCTTGTGTGAATCGTAGTAGGCGGTGATTTCGGCGTCCGCGGGCTCTGCCTCCGCTTGGTATTTAGCCGGCTGAAGCAACGCGTAATCGATCCTGACCCTGTCACTCTTGCGATGAAACGCGTCCGCAACTTCACGAGGCGAGATGACGACCCCTTCAGCCACGATCTCCCGTAGCCGATTGATCATGAGTTGCCGGGTGGTGTCGACCTTCAGGTCGGCCATCGTGACGCCCTGTTGCTGCAGGACGGCGTTCAGGGTCGCCGCGTCTACCTTGCCGCCTTTCACGATTTCCGCCGGAAGCTGATCGAGAATGGCATTTTCGGCCTCGTCGGATGAGACGCGAATTCCCAAACGGTTGGCCTCATACGCCATGGCGCGGTCCGTAATCATCTGCTGCACGATCTGCGGAACGTAAATAGCCAACAATTCCGCCGGCAGTTGGCGGCTCCGCGTCGCGTTCTGGACCACTCTTGTCACCTGTTGCAGGGTGAGATCCTCTCTTCCGATGGAAGCCACCACAGTTGTGTCTCCGGTGGTGCCGCTGCTCTGCCCCGTTGTGGGGATCAGGTACGTAACCATCGAGAGACCAACCAAACCAAGGAGGACGGTCAAAGTGATGCGCACAGCCTTATCGCGGCTGCGAAATAAATCAAACATTACTGGGGGTTCTCCTGCTGAAACCGAATACTCCATTGTAGCGCGGGTTTTGCGGCGCGGAACCGCGCCTCACGGCACCTTGGTGCCAACACTTATCTCGGGTCAGCCAAAACACCCTGGAATGTGTTACTTGCCTTGTTTTGACGATTCAACGGTCCAAGGCGCGCGCCGCGGGTTCATTGCAGGTGTGCGTCAGCCGCCGAGCGGCGAAGCCAGCCAGAAAACCCGCCCCGGCGGCGAGAACCAGCAGTTCTGCCGGATATCGCCGTACGAGTTGCCGCGATTCTCCGATGACTCGTTTCACGTTGTGCTTCTCGACGTACGTTCCCGCACCGTCGAGTTTGTTCGCTGCGCCTTCCACGACGTTCTCGATAGCTTTCAAACCCTTGCGAATCGAAGTTGCGGCGGCATGCAGGCTATCGGCTGTCTCATGGCCGATACCGTCCACTTGTTTAGCCAGCCGGGAAGCCTTTTCATCGATCAGCGACGTCAGATTACTCATATAAAATCTCACCCGTACTCATTCAAGCACCTCGCGTGCCATTCGATGTCCATGTTCCGGACCAGAGTCCTGACCGGGAGTGGGGCGATCCAACACTAAAGCGCAAAGCGCAGGATCGCCGGGTATAATCAGTTGCGCCGGGTTGAAGACCTTCCGGCATTCCCTATGCCTTTAAACAAATTCAGTTCGCAGATAACGCAACGAAAATCGCAGGGCGCGTCGCAGGCAATGCTTTACGCGACCGGCCTAGACGCCGGCGACATGGCCAAGCCTCAGGTGGGCATCGCCAGTGTCTGGTTCGAGGGCAATCCGTGCAATATGCACCTGCTCTCGCTTGCCGAAAAAGTGAAGGAAGGCGCCAAAGCGGCGGGACTGGTGGGCCTGCGCTTAACACGATCGGCG
>Ga0209167_10000973_pt1 | contig 18157 bp, 13 predicted proteins | sample Coa_R1_9_FD_187154 | JGI IMG/M metagenome (GOLD analysis project Ga0209167, IMG submission 187154) | Surface soil microbial communities from Centralia Pennsylvania, which are recovering from an underground coalmine fire - Coalmine... | ecosystem: Environmental > Terrestrial > Soil >... | reverse complement strand
GGACCGCTACGTGGCGCTGCTGCCGAAAGAACCGAACCCGCAGGATTCGTATGGCGAGCTGCTGCGCTGGGCGGGCAATTTCGAAGGATCATTGCAGCATTATCAGGCAGCGCTGAAACTCGATCCGGATTTCGTCACCTCGCAGCTGGGGTTGGGAGATACGTTCGCCGTGATGGGGAACGAAGACCAGGCCCGGATCGAGTACGACAAAGCCATTCGGTTCGCGCACACCGAGGCGGATCGCCTGACCTATCAAATGCAGAAGGCCATGACCTGGGTGCGCGACGGAAAGTACGCCGAGGCCGACAAGGACTTCGTGGAAATCGCCGAGACGGCGCACGCCAAGGAGCAGGATCTGCAGGAAGCGCAGGCCTACCGGCATCTGGCCGAATATCAGACCGACGACAAGGTCGCCCTGAAGGATCTGAAGCTGGCGGAAGATGCGCTGCATCATCTGGCGACGATCGCTCCGTCGGACCGCGACGAAGAGATGTCGCGAATCCTGCGCAATCGCGCGGTGCGCGCTTCGAGCGCGGGGAATCAGGAACTCGCCGAACAAGCGGTGCAGCAGCTGGAAACTCTAGCCAACGGCAGCCGCAACCGGGTGATCCAAAGCTCATGGCAGGGCGCGGTAGGTACGCTGCTGATGGATCAGAAGAAATACGACGACGCGATCGCCCATCTGGAAGAAGACGAAGACAATCCTTTCACCATGGAACTCCTGGTGCAGGCCTACTATCAGACGATGGAAACCGACAAGCTGCACGAGATGGAAGCCAAGCTCCGGGGAACGAACCTGCCGACAATGGAGCAGGCGCTGGTGGTGCCGGAAGTCCGCTCGAAGCGGCCGCTGTAGAGGCCTCCGCTTTCCTGAAAAACGTGAAGTCGAACCGCTTTCGCGCGGGGCTTGCGTTGATGGTGTAGAGTAATTGGGCCATGAACGCCCCTCGCGAACGCCGATCCGGGACTCGTATAGCGCGGCGCGTGCCCACACGGGTGCGCACTTCCGCTGGACAGGAACACACTGCCGAGACGCGCGACGTGAGCGCGAATGGTGTTTTCCTGTACACGCCCTCGCGCATGGAGCAGGGGACAGAGGTAGAGTTGGTGCTGATTCTTCCTCCGGAACTGACGTCGGGGGAGAAATGCTGGGTGTGCTGCCAGGCCACCATCGTGCGGATCGAGGAACAGGGGCGGGAGTTTGGCGTGGCGGCGCAGATCCGCCGAATGGATATATTGCCGGAAGTGACGGCGTAGGCTGCTTCGGTTTTGGGACGTTTCTCCCGCTTCGGATTCCCACAATGAGGTTTCTTAGAAGGAGGCTGGAACGCGCCGGTTCAGCGCCGGGGCTAAGTCTGTGAAAAAAAGCTTTCCCTTGCATCGTTCGAGGTGCAATAATGGCGGCCCTAGAATTGCTCAAGCGAAATCAGGAGTCGGGTGGCCCCACGTATGTGGATTGAAAAACTTGCGGACGGAGTGGTGCGGGTACAAACCCCGATCGGTCCGCGTTATGTAATTCCTACCTTTTTGCAGCGAATCTACCTGCTGTGGATGTTTCGCAACTTTCCCATTCTTCCGCATGCGGTGCTTTCGCAGCGACAGAAGCGCTTGATTGACCGCATGTGCGGCGAACAGCGGTTTGCTTCGCTGGCTTATTCCGATGGCATGGACGAAGTGCCGGTGATCGGCACCATCGAGCGGCGTCCGCCGGTTGAAGCGTTGCCGCCGAGGCGTCCGGTAGCCAGCGAAGCCGGCAGCGCGCTGGCCGAGGGCAGACAGCGTTCCTGAAAGCTCGTGGAAGATTCGCAAGTGCTCCAACAAACTTGCTGAGCGGAGCGGAAGATCTGCGCGTGCTCGCCAGATGGCCGTGCCATTCAAAAGAAAATTGAGATGATCCGCACGCGTTTGCCGGATGCGTGCTGTTAATACCCGATAGAACCGACCGGCGATTCTGCCCGTCGCCTCTCATCGAAGCCGAAAACAGATGCTATAATTTTTGTTTATCTCTCCACATGCGATCGCACTGTGGGCGCGTAGCTCAATTGGCAGAGCAACTGACTCTTAATCAGTAGGTTGAAGGTTCGATTCCTTCCGCGCTCACCACTCTTCAAGTACTCGGCGACGGCCAAATTCACTCGAAATCGGTCCAAGTTTCCTTCCTCTCGTGGAAGAGGCCAACCGACTTGGCTGGTTGAGTCTATGCCTTCAATCTCGTCCAGGTTGAACCAAGCGCCGCGTGATTTATGCGACCTCCGAAGTAACTAACGGCAGCCAGACCTGAAACCGCGTGTCGCCAGGTTTGGAGGTCAGCTGAATATTTCCCCGGTGCTTTTTCACGATTCGCTGGACCGTATCGAGGCCGAGGCCGGTACCCTCCCCAACGCCTTTGGTGGTGAAAAAAGGCTCAAAGATGTGAGGCTGCACCGCCTCGGGAATTCCCGGTCCGTTGTCACCGATCTCGACCACGGCGCAACCGTCGTCGCGATAAGTTCGGATGCGGAGCTCGCCCGTCCCGTGCATGGCATCTATCGCGTTGTCAATAATGTTGGTCCAGACCTGATTCAGCTCACTACCGAACGAATTCACCAGGAGGGGGACGGAGTGGTAATCGCGCCGGACAGTGACTCCCCGTTTCAGCTTGTGATTGAGAATGGTAAGTGTAGTTTCGAGGCTCCTGACTACATCAACATTTTGCACCGGCGCCTGGTCCATGTGGGTGTATTCCTTGATGGCGCCGACCAAATCCGAGATTCTCGAGGTGCTGCTTTCGATTTCATGCAACAGACTCGCGATCTCCACCGAGGCAGAGATCCTTACCAGGGCGGCTCGAGCCGTGTCCGCATCCAGGGTCGCGAATAACGATTCGACGGCCTCCGGATTGACGTTCCGTCGCGCCAGACCGGCCGCCAGTTGCCACAAGTCGTTCTGTCCATGGCTGCGCAGCAAAGAATCGATCTGGTCCTCCAGATCGCTGATGGTCAACGCGTCGGGTGGCACGATGTCCGTTCGGGTAAACGAGGCTTCCACTTTTTCGATCTCTGCCTTCTGGCTGGGCGTGAGATCGCGTCCTCCCAACTCGAGGCTTGCGTTCCTGATCTTGGTCAACATGTCGCGCAGCTGGCTGGTGGCGCGCTTCGCCGCGGAAGCCGGATTGTTGAGTTCATGTGCCAGTCCCGCCGAAAGTTTTCCCAGAGACGCCAGCCGGTCGCGCTGTTGTTCGAGGCGAGTGGTTTCGCGGATACGGTCGGACATCAAACCCACCAGCCGCTGGGTCAGTTCCGGCATCTTCTGAACCAACTGGGGAAACAACGAGGCAGGAAATCGCAGGGCGTGGCTGTCGGTCACGGCGCGCCCGCTCACCGTGAACTGCTTCATCCTCGAAAACGGCAGTATTCCGGTAACGTCGCCCGGCTCGAGATCGAAGGTAACGGTTTCCCCTCCGATTTCGCCCCGCCCCTGCAGTTGGCCCTCAAGAATTATGAACATAGCATCGGCGGGATCGCCCTGGCGGGCATAGGTATCACCCGCCTTAAGATTCATCTCCTGCGCCTGGCTGAGGAACCAGTCGAGTTGATCGTCGGGCAGGTCAGCGAAGACAGAAACGCGGCGGAGTTCGGATTTATCAACCATTTATACCTTGCTCAAATACTGATGAATGAATTGCACTGCGACCGATCCCTCTCCGACGCCGGAAGCCACCCGTTTGATCGAACCGTGGCGCACATCGCCAACCGCAAAAATGCCGGGGACATTGGTCTCGAGCAGAAAGGGATCGCGATCGAGCGTCCAGCCCTTGGGTCGTTGGCCGTCGCGTATGAGGTCAGGGCCGGTCAACAGAAAGCCGCGCTCGTCGCGCTCAACCACACCGGCAAGAAAATCCGTTCGCGGCAATGCTCCGATAAAGATAAACATCGAACTCGCGGGCACACGCTCAATCTTGCCGGTATCGGAACAAAGTACAGAAATCTCTTCCAGGTGAGTCTGGCCGTGGGCCTCGACCACGCTGGCATGAGTCCATAGCTGAATGTTAGGCGTCTCGCGAATCTGATCGATCAAGTACTGTGACATGGTGCTGGCCAGCGATTCGCCGCGCACAAGAATCACGACGCGATCCGCGTATTTCGCGAAGTTCATCGCCGCCTGACCAGCCGAGTTTGCGCCACCCACGACGTAGACCAGCTCGCCCCGGCACGCCAGCGCCTCGGTGGCGCCGCCGCCATAATAAATTCCCGCACCCTGCAACCGGTCGATCCCGGGAGCGTCCAATCGCCGCCACTGCACACCCGTCGCGACCATCAAGGCGTGGCAGGAAATCTCATTCCCATCGGCCAGCTTAATGATTCGGTAAGGGTTTTCGGTTCGGACGCCGACTACTTCCTGCGGAGACAGGATCTCGACTCCGAACCGCTGAGCCTGCACCACGGCTCGCCGGGCCAGGTCGGCGCCGCTGAGTCCGGTGGGAAATCCCAGATAGTTCTCGATGCGCGAACTCATCCCTGCCTGACCGCCCGGCGCTTCCCGCTCAATCATCACGGTGTGCAGGCCCTCGGAAGCTCCATAAACTGCAGCAGCCAGACCGGCGGGGCCGCCGCCGATAATCGCCAGATCATAGAAGCTGGTTTGGGCGCGTGTGCGCAGGCCAACCTTTTGCGCCACATCCGCCGGAATACTCTCGAGCAGCTTCGTGCCGTCAGGGAAAAGCACTACAGGAAGACTGGCGGCCTCCGGCCCCAGGGCCTCCAGGAGCCGCTTGGTTTCAGGGTCGTTGCCTGAAAGCTCAACGTCAATCCACTGATAGGGAACATGGTTGCGGGCGAGAAAATCCCGCAACTCATAGGATCGCGGCGACCAGCGGGTGCCCAATAACCTGATGCCTTGAAACGTCGGGCGGAAAGAAGCTTGCCAGTCGTCGAGCAAATCGTCCAGTTGGGGATAAAGGTGCTCCGTGGGAGGGTCCCAGGGCTTCAGGAAAAAATAATTGATGCTGGCATGATTGATGGCGCTGATAGCGGCGTTGGTGTCGGCATACGCGGTAAGCAACGCGCGCTTTGCGGTAGGGAATGTCCCCATTGCCTGTTGCAGGAATTCCACTCCGTCCATGCGCGGCATGCGCTGGTCGGCCAGCAGCAAAGCCACGGCGTCATTGCGCAGCTTCAACTGCTTCAAGAGATCGAGAGCACCCTCGGGCGAATCGCTTCCAATGACCCGGTATTCGGCGCCGTACTGGGAACGCAGATCCCGCTCGATCGCCCGCAACACATCGGAATCGTCATCTACACACAGCAATATTGGTTTCGCCACTCTTTACTCGCTTCTGGCTTCGGACAAAAGGATGAACTGGGAAGTTGTGTGTCTGATTCGTATTCCAAATCGCGATGGGCATCCGCGTCAAGTCCTGTTCCCCTCCCCGGGAGGAACCGGGGCGACGGCGGGATGCGTGCAGCACCTGCAATTAGGCGGAGCCCAAGCCTCTTTTTACCCGATTTCCCTCCTCTGCGCCCGGTTATAGCCCGGCTCAAGTTTCTGTTGGCAAGCCCGATGCAAGAGAAGCAAGGCTCCCGACCTCTATGGACGACATCATTAAGGACTTTCTCATCGAAAGCGCGGAGAACCTGGACCGGCTGGATCAAGATCTGGTCAATCTGGAGGCGGATCCGGCTAGCGAGGAGCTACTGGCCTCGATCTTCCGGACCATCCACACGATCAAAGGCAGCTGCGGATTTCTGGGGTTCAAGCACCTGGAGCGAGTGACATACGCGGGAGAGAACCTGCTGTCGAGTTTGCGGGATGGGCGACTAGAGCTCACGAAGGTTGTCGCCGGAGGTCTCCTTGGGATGGCGGGCGCAATTCGGGAGATGCTCGAAGAGATTCGGGCCACGGGCGGAGACGGCGTGAATGAGTATGCGGAACTGGTTCGGCGTCTGAAGCAACTTCAGGCTGCAGAAACGACCGGTGCAGACTCTCGGGAAGAACAGAAAGAGGCAGTCCGGCGAGGAACAGAGTGACATGTTCCGGGAAGAAATGATGCCGCCTCCAGGCGGAAAGGGCGCGTAAGGTACGGCCTGCTCTAGCTCAGATGGGTCCAACTCGGGGGTAGTTCGACGTAGGAACGGTTGAGTCCTCGAGATGTCGGGCAGCCGAGCAGGCGCAGGGTGCGCTCGAAATCTTCGCGGAGAATCTGGATCGCCCGAGTCACGCCCTCGTGGCCCGCGGCGGTCAATCCGTAAGCATAGGCGCGGCCGACCAGAACGGCGCGCGCTCCGAGGCACAGCGCTTTGGCGATGTCGCTGCCGCGGCGCACACCTCCGTCCATGAGCACCTCGATCTGGCCATTGACCGCGGCCACGACTTCGGGCAGCGCGCGCAAAGTCGAGGAGACACAATCCAATTGACGTCCGCCGTGATTGGAGACCACAACGGCGGAGGCACCTTCATCCACGGCACGGCGGCCGTCGTCGCCGATGAGAACGCCCTTGATCGCGATCGGTCCTTTCCACTGTTCACGAATCCAGCGCAAGTCCTGCCAGGTGACGGTGGCGGCGGCGAGCGCCGCGGTGACGTCGACCATTCCCATTGGTCCCTTTCCGGGGATGACGACGTTTTCGAGGTTAGGGACTCCGCCGTCCATCAGGAATGAAGCCAGCCAACGCGGGTGCGAGAGCAATTCAGGCAGATAGGGGAGCTTCGCCCAGACGGAAGAACCCATAAGGTCTTTCATTCCGTTTCGCGGATCCCGTTCGCGCATTCCGGCGACGGGAGTGTCCACGGTAACGAAGAGGCCGGAGAATCCGGCGCGGCGGGCGCGATCGAGCGCACCTTCGGCGGCTTCGCGGCCACCGAGCAGATAAAGCTGGTAGAAGACGGGACCGGCGGAGGCCGACTTGACGTTCTCGAGCTTGTGTCCCGAGATCGTGGAGAGAATGTATCCGGTCCCGGCTTCGCCGGCGGCGCGCGCGGCAGCCAGTTCACCTTCCGGATGCATGAGGCGGCTGTAGCCGACCGGCGCCAGCATGGCTGGAAAGGCGATTTTCTGTCCCAGTACGGTCGTGCTCATGTCGCAATTCCCGACGTCGACTGCTCCGCGGGGGCGAAATGTGACATCGTGGAAGACCCGGCAATTTTCCGCCAGTGTAAGCTCGCGTTCCGCGCCGCCATCGAGGTAGTCGAACACGGCGCGGGGCACGCGCCGCCGTGCAATGCGGCGGAGGTCTTCGATATTGATCACCTGAGAAGAACGTAAAACCCGATTCGTAGAAGCCGTCTTCATTTGCCCACCCCGAATTTGCCCACCCCGATTCTGCCCACACAGATCTCGCCGACTCGCCGGATTCTCACTCTGCCGCCAGCGCGACGCGCAATTTTCTGACGTCTTCTTCCAGGACTCCAAACCGTTCGTACTCCACGCCTTCGGCCGATCCCATGCGGATGCGCGGATTCCGGAACATCATGGGACTCGGTGCGCGACTGCGCAAGCCCACGTGGACCTCGGCAACTCCGGTCCGGCTTACGATATCGCGGGCATTGTCGGGCTTGATGCCGCTTCCAGGTATTACGATGATTCGGCCGCGGGCCTTTTCGACGAGGCTCGCGATGGTCTCGACGCCTTGCAGTGCGGTTTGCTCACCGCCCGAAGTGAGAATGCGGTCGGCGCCGGTAACGCAGACATCCTCGAGCGCACGAAACAAGTCGCAGGTCATATCGAAAGCACGATGGAATGTGACCTTCAGCGGACGCGCCAGAAGAACGAGTTGGTTCGTAAGGCCAGGGTTCACACTGCCGTCGGCGTTAAGAATTCCGAGAACGACCCCATCCGCGCCGATCCGCTTGGCCACTTCTACATCGCGTCGCATGGTTTCGAATTCGCTCTCTGCATAACAGAAATCGCCGGCGCGAGGACGGATCATGACGTACACTCCGATCCGGACTGCACTCCGAACGGACTGAATCAGGCCGGCGCTGGGAGTGATTCCGCCTTCGCGCAGGTCGGAGCAGAGTTCCACGCGATCGGCGCCGCCGCGCTCGGCCGCAATCGCCGAGGCGACTGAGTCCACCGATACTTCAATCTGAATCTTCGGGCTCATTCCGAGCGAACGTTGTCAGGACGAACATGTTCCAGGCCGTTCTCGTCCGCCGAAGATCATACCGCAGAGCCGCGGCGTGGACGGCAGGCCAAAAAGAAGAGACGCTGCTGTCGGCTATAATCCGCGTAAGCCCGGAATGCGAATCCTCCTCATCCTCCTCCTGCTGCCGATGGTGCTTGCCTTAACCGCACGCCCGATCGCGCAAACCGCACCGCCCAAACCGGCCGCGTTCGGTGAAGTCCCGCAGTTTGAAGATGTCGCGCGGAAAGCCGGACTCACGGTTTCGCACATTTCTTCTCCCGACAAGAAGTACATTGTCGAATCCATGAGCGGCGGCATTGGCCTGATTGATTGCGATAATGACGGCAAGCTCGACATCGTCGCCGTAAACGGTTCGACCGTGGATCGCTACCGCAAGGGCGGCGATCTGATGGTGACCCTGTACCACCAGGACGCAAGCTCGACGGCGGACAATCCGAAGTTCACCGACATCACGAAAGATGCCGGCCTGAGCCGGAAAGGGTGGGGCATGGGCGTGGCTGTCGCCGATTACGACAACGACGGACTGCAGGATCTCTTCGTTACCGGCTACGGCGGAAATGCGCTCTATCACAATCTGGGCAATTGCAAATTCGAAGATGTGACGGAAAAGGCAGGCGTGGCAGGAGGAGGTTTCAGCACCGGAGCCGCGTGGGCGGACTACGACCGCGATGGCCGCGTGGACCTTTTCGTCTCCCGCTACGTGCACGTGGATATTGATCATCTGCCGGAGTTTGGCAATGATCCGCGATTCTGCCGCTTCAAGGGAGTGCTGGTGCAGTGCGGGCCATGGGGGCTGCCAGGAGAATCGGATCTGCTCTATCACAACCGCGGCGACGGCACATTTGAGGAAGTCTCCAAGAAGGCCGGCGTGGATGATCCGCATCATTATTACGGACTGGGAGCGACCTGGGGCGACTACGACAATGACGGGTGGCCCGACCTCTACGTCGCGAACGATGCCGGTCCGAACTTTCTTTACCGCAACAAACACGACGGAACTTTCGAGGATGTGGGCCTGCTCGATGGCGTGGCGCTGAGCGGGGACGGGCAGCAGCTCGGTTCGATGGGCGTAGCGTGGGGAGACTATCTGCACGAAGGCCGCCTCTCGATGATGGCGACCGAGTTTTTCGAGCAGGGATCCTCGCTCTATCACAATCTTGGCAACGACAGCTTTACAGACGTCAGCGTGCGCTCAAAGATTTACAAGCCGACATATCCGCTGGTGAGCTGGGGGACGTCGTTCTTTGATATGGATAACGACGGCTGGGTGGATCTGCTCATTGCCAGCGGACATGTTTACCCACAAGTGGACAACATCGAGGGAGGAACATCGTACCGGCAGCCGCTGCTATTGTTCCGAAATCACCGCGACGGAACGTTTGATGACGTGTCGTCGGTTCTCGCATCGTTACCCTTGCACTCCAGGCGGGGCGCGGCTTTCGGGGATATCAATAACGACGGCAACGTGGATGTCGTGATCCTCAATGTGGGAGAACCGCCGACGTTGCTGATCAATCACAACTCCACTCCGAATCATCGCGTGCTGTTCAAGTTGATCGGGACCAAGAGCAACCGGGCTGCGATCGGAGCGCGGATCGCGGTGAAGTCGGGGACGCTGGTGCAATTCGACGAAGTGCGGGGCGGCGCCAGCTACCTCTCACAAAACGATCTGCGTCTGCACTTTGGACTGGGCACGAACGACAAGATGAACCAAGTCACGATTCGCTGGCCAAACGGAGGGACGGAGACACTTCACGACATGCCCGCGGACTTCATCTACACGGTAGTCGAAGGAAAAGGAATTGAGGGAAAAACAGCACTGCCTGCCCTGCCTCGACACTGAATTTCGCCCGGACTATGAAGCTTTGGCCATACTGTTCTGGACGAGCGCATCGGTGATTCCAAGCTGGGCACGGCCCAGTTCGGTCAGATCCGATAGCACGCCGCGACCCACAAAGTTCACCTCGAAGTTGTCGGCAGGAAAGTCCGGCGGCGTCTTTCCACTCAGAAAAGTCAGCGCCTGCCTCTCGAGGTAAGCGCTGTTCTTGGCGCAGCCCGGAGCCGCGGGAATGTACATCACGTTGCTGTATCCGGTTCCGCGATGTTCGTTTTCGACGGCGTGCACGACGTCGCAATGCCAGAACACCGTGTCGCCGGGCTCCATGACCGGAATTGACGACAGCGCTTTCAGCAGAGGGCTGTGGTACTGCTCGTTAACCGAAAGTGCCCGACCCGGTTCGGCGCCGCAAAGGCTATCTTCGGGCACATCGTCCTGAATGGCTCGCAACAGAATGTAGACCATGGATTCGGCAATGGGGATCAGCTGCAGAGTTCCGTCGCCTGGGCCCTGGCGGGTGAGCGCGGTCCATCCCTGGAAGGTGCGAAACATCGAGCACACCGCCGGGGAATCCACTTCGCGCACCAGCGGACGAAAAGACGCGTCAAAGGAGTTGTGATTCCGCCAGTCGCCGGAAAACACGTGACGAAACACCTTGCGGAAATTCTCGTCGAGCCAGCGTTCGACGGAACCACCGTCTACGTGCGGTGAAAGACCAAGGGAAGCAGAACCCGGGGGACGGCGGCGGATGCGATCGGCATACGCCGGTGTTTCACCGGGATTGATATAACGCACTCCGTCGCTCTCCGCCTTCCACAGGCTATTCAGGAAAACGCGGACGTTGGTCAACGACTCAGACTGCCGCGCCTCGACCTGGGGGCGTGACCAATAGATTCCATAAATCTGAGGTTTGGCAGCGGCCAGCGTTCCAAAGTACTTGTCCTCGGCGCGATTCGCGAGTTTTGCATCCAGATCGTTTCTTTCGACATAAGCGGCGATTTCATCATCAAAGCCGACGGCAACCTCTCGGCTGAACGTCCCGCGCACCACGCAGGCTCCACGCGCTTTTACCTTTGCGATCAGTTCGGCGGGAACTTTTCCCGAGGCGATATCCGGGTACTGGACAATGGGAATGACTTCATGTCCGGACTCACGTTCGCTGACGATTTCTTCTACACGTCTCCGCATCTCGGCCTCGACCTCGCGGAAGACATCGGAGTATTCGGGCAACGCCGCCCGGAGCTGTTGTTTTGTGGTTCGGATCGCCTGCGGGAGATTCTCGATGACTAGATGCATGGGCTGCTCCTGTGCGCGAACTTACAAAGACCGAGGCTGGCCTTCGGGCAACGCCGCATTCTACCGCATGTTCAAGGGCGGAACTAAAAGTTGCTATTCGATCCCCAGCTGTCTCTGAATTTGCTCCAGCGACGCGCCTTTCGTTTCTGGAACCATGGTCATTACCCAGAGAAGCTGGAGCACCATCATGCCGGCAAAGAACGAAAAAACGTAGCCGACGGGGAAGACGGAAACCATCTTCGGGAAGAAGGTGGTGAGCAGGGCGGCGAAGATCCAGTGCGTGCCGCAACCGAGCGCCTGGCCCTCGGCGCGATGGCGATTGGGAAATATCTCGGAGATGAAAACCCAGATCACGGCGCCCTGGCCGATGGCGTGCGCGGCGATGAAGGCGAAAATGCAGACTGGCACGATTGAATAATGTTCGGTGAAGAACGCCCAGGCCACCAGGCCCAGCGATGTGATGTAGCCGAACGATCCGATATAAAGCAGAGTCCGCCGGCCCAGACGATCAATGAGCCAGAGGCCGACGAAGGTGAAGACCAGATTCGTTAATCCGATGCCGATGGATTGCAGCAGCGCGGCCTTTGCGCCCAGGCCGGTCAATTCAAAGATGCGGGGCGCGAAATAGAGAATGGCGTTGATGCCCGACATCTGATTGAAGAAGGCAATCAGGATAGCGAGCAGGATGGGCTTGCTGAGGCGGCGCGTCCAAAAATGCCCGGAAGATGACTTCTGTTCCGACGCGCTGGCTGACATAATCTCGTCGGCATCGGCCGCGATCTGCGCCTCGGTCGCTTGGGGCTCGATGCGTTGCAACACTTCAAGGGCAGACGGGCGGTCCCCTTTTCTGCTCAGCAACCAGCGCGGACTTTCGGGCAGACTGAAGCAGAATATCGCGTAGATCAGCGATGGGAATGCGGCCACGCCCAGCATCCAGCGCCACGCATTGTCGCCGATGCCTGCCAGCATGGCATTCGATACGTAGGCGACCAGGATGCCGAACACGATATTGAACTGGAACATTCCGGCCAGCAGGCCGCGGTGTTTGGCGGGCGCAATTTCGGAAATGTACATGGGGGCGACGACGGTAGAAATGCCGATTCCCAATCCGCCAATCACGCGCGCCGCGATGAACATCGCCACATTCGGGGCCACGGCCGATCCGACCGCTCCGACAAAATAGAGGACGCCGATCCAGAGCAGGGTGTTCTTGCGGCCGAAGCGATCCGCCGGCCAGCCTCCGAGCAGCGCTCCGACTACCGTGCCATACAACGCCGACGCCATGGCGACGCCGTGGATTGCGGGACTCAGGCCCCAGAGCGCCTGAATGGTCTTCTCCGCCCCGGAAATCACTACGGTGTCGAAACCAAAAAGAAAGCCGGCCAGAGCCGACGTGAGCGACCAGAAGAAGATGCGAGCATTCATAGGGATGACGAGACCGGTGAAAAAACCACGCCCGCCGACGATGGATCGGGCCGCGAGTGCGGCGTCAATCCTTGACTAGCGGATAGCCTTTTTCGCGCCACTCGCGGATGCCGCCGTCCATCGAAATCACGCTAGTGTAGCCCATCTTCTGTAAATTGTCTGCTGCAAGAGCCGAGCGGAATCCTCCGCCGCAGTAGAGGATCATTTCGGTTCCGAGTGCGGGCACTCGCGCTTCGATATCGCGCTCGATGATTCCTTTGCCCAGGTGAATCGCGCCGGGCAGGTGATCATTGGCGAACTCACTCTCTTCGCGGACGTCTACCAGCAGGAAGTGGTCGCCGCGGTCTAGTCGTGCCTTCACGTCATTGACGGTGGTTTCGCGGACGCGCTTGCGGGCGTCGTCAACAATTTTGAGAAAACGCGGAGGATGCTGGTGGGCCATAAATGCTCCTTCTGCAACATGGTAACAAGGGAGCGAGGAGCGCGGTGCGCTCTCGCACCGTTGCCACTCCAGGGGAGCAGCAGGTTCCTCACCGCGCCTGCGGCCCGGTTCGGAATGACAAGACTTTATTGATTTGTCGGAACGCCGGCAGTAACAAGTGTCATAAATAGGCGCGGTGAGGAACCTGCTCTTCACGAGGACGAAATGCCGCCTTCTGACTGGCATTCGGTTACTATGAGCCACGTGGAACGCAAGTCGCGCAGAGTTGGCCTCGCCCGCATGCTTTCAAAGTTGGGCTATTGCTCGCGTTCGCGGGCGGTCGAACTGGTTCGCGCGGGACGGGTAGCGATCAATGGAGAAACAAGGCGCGATCCGGAATCCCCGGTGCGGGAGGGGCGGGACGTCGTTAGCGTAGACCGCCGGGAGGTTCACGCTCCGGAAAAAATCTACCTCATGATGAATAAACCTCGCGGACTGGTGACGACTGCGTCAGACGAGAAAGGCCGCGATACGGTTTACGCAGTGCTCGAAAAGTCGCATGAGAGCTTACCGTTTGTGGCGCCGGTGGGGCGGCTCGACAAGGCGAGCGAGGGCCTGCTGCTGCTGACCAATGATTCCGAGTGGGCAGCACGGATCACTGCCCCGGAAACGAATCTCGAAAAAACCTATCACGTTCAGATTGCTTCAACCGACGGCGAGCGGCTGGCACAAGCTCTCGAAAAAGGCGTTGCCCTTGAGGACGGAGAGCGGTTGCGAGCCGTTCGTTCCTGTGTCTTGCGGCTTGGAGAGAAGAATTGTTGGCTCGAAGTGGTGCTCGATGAGGGCAGAAACCGCCAGATTCGCCGAATGTTGAGTACTCTCGGGGTCGAGGTGCTCAGGCTGCTGCGAGTAGCGATCGGTCCGCTCGTGCTGGGAGATCTCACGAAAGGCAATTGGCGCCATCTTACAAAGCGCGAGAAAGCGGCAATCGATCGCGCGGTCGAATCCACACACCTGGCGAGACCTGCGCATGGATGACCTGACTTTTCTGCCGGCGGTTGAGATGGCGCGCAAAGTGCGCGCAAGAGAAATCTCGCCCGTGGAACTGGCCGAGGCGCACCTCAGAAAGATCAAGCGACTGAATCCAGTTCTGAATGCTTTCGCGCATGTGGACGCGGAACGAGTGCTGCGAGAGGCGCATGCTGCTGAAAAAACAGTAATGCGTGAAAGCAGTCTCGGGCCGTTACACGGGGTTCCCCTCAGCGTCAAGAGTTCGATTGAATGTGCCGGCTTTCCGTGGGAGGCGGGCACGCGCCTTCGCACCGGAATGGTCGGCAGACAGGATGCCCCGCTGGTTGCGCGGCTGCGCAAGGCAGGCGCGATCGTCCTCGGAGTCACCAACACGCCGGAATTTCTCATGGCGTGGGAAACCGACAACCTCCTCCATGGGCGCACGAATAATCCCTGGAATCTGGAATACACGGCGGGAGGTTCCAGCGGCGGAGAAGCGGCGGCGATCGCCGCAGGAATGTCGGCGGGTGGCGTGGGCAGCGACGGTGGCGGTTCGATTCGTGTGCCGGCTCACTTCTGCGGCATCTGCGGGCTGAAGCCGACGCCTGGGCGCATTCCATGCGCCGGCCACTTCCCTCCGTCGGGCGGCCCGTTCTCGCTGATCGGAGTGGTTGGGCCGATGGCGCGGTCGACGGCAGATCTGAAGGTTTTATTTGAAGCGATGCAGGGACCCGACGAGGGAGATGTCTGCGGAGCGCCGGTTCCGGTCCGTTGGCCGGCGGAGGAAGAATTCAAGCAACTGCGAGTGGGGTATTTCGAAGACGACGGCCGGACGCCGGTAACTCCAGAAATCCGCCTGGCAGTTCGCAACGCCGCAGACGTTTTACGGCGTGCGGGCTTCGAAGTCGAACCGTTTCGTCCGGAGTGCCTCGAGGAAGCCCGCGAACTGTGGAAGAAGTTTTTCGTGAAAGTTGCGGGAATGCTGATTCGCCCGATGTTTGCCGGCCGCGAGGACGAGCAGAGCCCGATTCTACGGGAGTTTTTGCAATGGTCGGCAGACGAACCGGAACTGACGGGAGAATCGTTGCTGCAAGCCTGGATCCGCAGCGATCAACTGCGCTGCGAGTTTGCTGCGTGCATGAAGAAGTATCCGATTCTGCTTTGCCCGGCGGCGGCGATTCCGGCGTTCCGGCACGGCGAGCGGCGCTGGACGATTGAAGGCCAGACCGTCGAGTATCTCGATGCCTGGAGCTATACCGAATGGTTCAATCTGCTGGGCAATCCAGCAGCGGTGGTTCCGGTGGAAGAATCTTTACTGAGCCAGTCGGGCGCTGCCTTGCCCATCGGCGTACAGATAGTTGGCCGCCCGTGGGAAGAAGAGTTGGTCTTGAGCGTGGCCTCGGTCCTGGAGCGCGAAGGCGGCGCCGGGCGCATGCCTCCGATTCGTCGACCCCTTGGATGACCGCCTAGTATGTTTGCATTATTCATCGGTTAAGGCGCTCTGGATAACTTATTGGACGAACCGGTTTAAGCGAATCGGTTTGGGCGATCCGGCAACTGTGGGCTGGACTGCTTTCCGCACATCCGAAAAATAGGAATTCAAGTTCTTGCGATCCGCTTTCTCATCGAACGTGTCTGCCGGCGGGTTTGCCGGGCGCGCGCTCACGTGGGCCGTTCCAGCGCTCGCCATTTCGGCTGTCTACTTGTACACGTTCCCGCAAGCGAATCTGATCTATGCGGGGATTGTACTTCTGCATGCGGTGGGCGGTGGAGTGGCCGCACTGCTGCTGGTTCCGGCGTTTTTCCATCTGTGGCGCACCGGGAGTTGGCTCTCGCGCGCCGGTTGGCTGCTTTTCGCCGCGGGAGCGGTGCTGGGATTGGTTCTGATAAAGACCGGCACTCCGCGCACGGAGTGGAACAAGCTCTACCTGCACATCATTCTTTCTTTCGCCGCGGTTGGTTTGTTGATGGCCGGCCGGCTGGGCGGGCGCGCGGACGAATCGAGTTGGGCGGGCAATGTGATTCGCGCCGCGACGTGCCTGGCGGTGCTGGCAGGACTCGGTTTCGGAGCCTACTCCATTCGCCAGAGCTGGCAGAAGCATGGGCGGATCGAGAATCCGCATATGCCTCCCGAGACGATGAACGGCGAAGGCGATGGACCGGACGGCCCGTTCTTTCCCAGTTCCGCGCAGGTCTACGGACAGCAGAAGATTCCCAGCAAGTTTTTCATGGAGTCCGACTCGTGCAAGCGCTGCCACGAAGATATTTACAACCAGTGGTTCAGTTCGGCGCACCACTTTTCTTCGTTCAATAACCAGTGGTATCGCAAAGCGATCGAGTACATGCAGGATACGGTCGGCACGAAGCCCTCAAAGTGGTGCGGCGGCTGCCATGATCCGGCCGTGCTTTACGCGGGGCTGATGGACACTCCGATCAAGCAGATCGTGCACCGGCCGGAAGCGCAGGCCGGGCTGGGCTGCATGATGTGCCACTCCATCGCCGACGTGAAGAGCACGATGGGGCAGGCCGATTTCTATCTGGAATACCCCGAACTGCACGAACTGGCCGCCACGAAGAATCCTGTAGCGCGGGCGCTGCACGATTTCGTCATCAAGCTGAATCCCGAACCGCACCGGCGAGTGTTTCTGAAGCCGTTCATGCGCGACCAGACGGCGGAGTTCTGTTCAACCTGCCATAAAGTGCATCTCGACGCTCCGGTGAACCACTATCGCTGGCTCCGCGGTTTCAACGAATACGATAACTGGCAGGCCAGCGGGGTTTCGGGGCAAGGGGCGCGTTCGTTCTACTATCCGCCGAAGCCGCAGCAATGCGCCGATTGCCACATGCCGCAGACTGCGTCGCAGGATCAGGGGAACATCAACGGGTTCGTGCACTCGCATCGTTTCCCGGCGGCGAACACGGCTGTGCCTACGGCGAACGAAGATGCGGATCAGCTCAAGCTCACCGAAGATTTTCTGAAGAACGGCGCTCTGACCGTGGATATCTTCGCGATCTCTCCCGCGCAGGCTCCGATGCGGTCGGCCGCAGCTTCCCAGTCAGAGTTGTCCACGACCTTCGCCGTCGGCGAGGAGGCTGAGAGCAAGCTGATGGTTGAGGCCGAGGGCGAAGTGGCGCCGATATCGGCTCCGCTCAACGAAGTCCAGCCGCCTCTGCGCCGGGGCGAAACCGTGCTCGTGGATGTGGTGGTTCGAACTAAAAAGGTTGGGCACTTTTTTCCGGGCGGGACCGTGGATGCCTACGATACCTGGCTCGAGCTCAAAGCCGACGACGACAAGGGCCAAACGATTTTCTGGAGCGGCATGGTCGAAGACAACGGTCACGGTCCTGTCGAAAAGGGCGCGCACTTCTATCGTTCGCTGCAGATTGATGGGCACGGTAATCCCATCAACAAGCGCAACGCGTGGGCGACGCGCGCCGTGGTTTACGTTCGCCTGATTCCTCCGGGCGCAGCCGACACCGTGCACTATCGCATGCTCGTTCCGGAGAGCACCGGAAACCATGTGACCCTGCACGCGCGCCTGCTCTACCGCAAGTTCACCTGGTATGGCACGCAGGAAGCCTTCGCCGGCCAGCCCGATCTGGAATCCCCGAATTCGGTTTCGCCCGATTATGACGACCGCCCGACCGTGTTCACCGCGCCGCTGAAAGGCGTATCGGCGAAAGAAGAGAAAATTCCTGACCTGCCTATCGAGACCGTTGCCGAGAATGAAGTAACCCTTCCGGTGGTGGCTCACAATGCGCCGGCAGTTCCTCCGAAGACGATTGCCCGCAGGGACGAATGGCAGCGCTGGAACGATTACGGCATCGGACTTTTTCTGCAGGGAGATCTGAAAGCGGCGGCGGCGGCCTTTGAGAAGGTCACAGAGGCCGACCCGAACAATCCCGATGGCTGGGTCAACATCGGCCGTTGCGCGGTGCAGGAGGGCGACATGGCGCGGGCGCGGGCAGTGCTCGAAAAAGCTCTGGCGCTTTCCCCCGATCTGGCGCGCGCCAATTTCTTTTACGCCAAAGTCCTGCGGGCGG
>Ga0209167_10000970_pt1 | contig 18202 bp, 16 predicted proteins | sample Coa_R1_9_FD_187154 | JGI IMG/M metagenome (GOLD analysis project Ga0209167, IMG submission 187154) | Surface soil microbial communities from Centralia Pennsylvania, which are recovering from an underground coalmine fire - Coalmine... | ecosystem: Environmental > Terrestrial > Soil >... | reverse complement strand
ATTTCTCGCCCGGTAGCACCGGCTTCTGTACGAGATAGGGTACGCCGTCCTGATTGTTCGGAAGACGGCAACCATGCCAATGGATCGACGTGTATTCGTCCGGCCGAGGCAGCCGGTTTTCCAGCAACACATTGAGCCGCTCGCCCAGCCCAAGGCGGATCACCGGCGGCCAGACGCCGTCGGCAAAGGTCCACATCGGCAAGGTGTGACCGCCAAAGCAGGGGAGTGCGGTCGGACGCTCAGCCGCCGTCAACTGCAATGGCTGTGTCTTGCCGGGGATCAATTTCAATGGCGGCCCAAGCTTGCGCGTATACTTACGCCGCCAGCTCAGTGCACTGGCTAAGGCAGCACCTCCCAGGATGACGCTCCCGGCCACTAACTTCCTGCGGGTCAGTATGGGCATGCTATTTCAATAGCGATTGCAGCGTGGGATTCGGCTCGATCTTGTTCCTGATCGGCTTGACCGTGTGCAGATACGCCACGATGGCGTCGAGGTCTTCAGGCGTCATTTTCTTGAAGGAGGCAAACGGCATCATCGGAAAGAGCTGCTTGCCGTCCTTGTCGATACCTTCGGTGATCGCACGCTTGATCTGATCGTCGTTCCAGGTGCCGATTCCGGTTTCCTGATCCGGCGTGATGTTGAGCGAAAAGATGACCGAGCCCGGCTTGGCTCCCGCTTCCGGCCAGATCGGAAGCGGGAAGCCGCCGGCCCCGGCATGACCCGCCACATCCGGCTCGCCATGCGCGTCGGGCGTGCTGTGGCACTCAAAGCAATGCGCGATGGCGTTTACGAGGTAGCCGCCATAGGAGACCTTGTCGGTTTTGGGAGGCGCAGCCTGACCGTTGGCGCGAGCTTGCGGCTGCAGCGGGATCTTGTACTTTGATTCTGGCACCTCATTGTGGACGGGATTGATGGTTCGCAGATAGGCCACGATCGCCTTGGCGTCGTCGTCCGACATATTGTGATAGGTCGGAACGGGCATAGGCGGACCAAGGGTTTCTCCCTCTTTCGTCACGCCTTCGCGCATGGCGCGGATAATCTGCTCGTCCGTCCAGGTTCCGATGCCGCTGTCCTTGTCCGGCGTGAGATTCCGCGAATAGGCTGTAAAGACGGGTGTATCGAACCTTTCACCGCCGGCCAGGAACATTTCGTTCTTCGACGAGAGATCCGGGTTTTTCCGAGTATGACAGTTACCGCAGGCTGCGGGGCCGTTGATCAGATACGCGCCGCGCGTGACGAGGGCTTGCTGGTCCTGGGCGCTGGCGGGCAAAGCGGCGCCGCCGGCCATCGCTGCGCCGGCTAGGCACAAGAGTATTCGGTTTTTCACAGTTTCCCCCTTGGTGATCGGGCGCGCCTATTGCTTCACCCAAATCCTGAAATCTCCCAATGAATCCATAAAGTCTAGTGCTTCGCCGGGCTGCCCGGAAGCTCGAAATTCAGTTGAATACTGGTATCTACTGGCGACCACGAGAGGGCGATGTGCCTTGTCGACAACGATGTTGCGATAGTGGCCCGCTATCGCCGTGCCGATCTCACGGTGCAATCGGCGATAGGCACGTCTGCTCTTGGCAGCACGGGACGGACCAGTTGGGTCGGTCCGACAATGTCCGTTGTTCGCGGCAGACCGGAAGTCGGGTTTTGGGGCTGTCAGGACCGTTGTTGACCCAAAGCCGTCTTTGGCCATCGGCGTCACTCGTGGTGCAGCATTCTGCTATTGTGGCGTTTTCATCGTTGAAAACCGGCCAATGGAGCACGCGATGCAAAACAGCAAGGAGATCGAGGCGAAATCGCACAACCCGATGCCGCAGGGCTACGTGCTTGGTGCCGGAGAGGGCGAACACCTGATCCATTTTCGTGACGACGGCAACATCTTCATCAAGGTCGACCCCGTAAAGGGGTCCAATAACTTTGCCCTGGGCACGCAGCAGCTACCCAAGGGCTCAGGCATTCCGGTTCACCGGCACCCCAATGACGAAGCCTTCTACGTTCTGGAAGGCAGTGGCTCGGTCACACTCAACGATATGCGTCACTCTTGCGAAAGAGGTGGAACGATTTTCATACCCAAGAACATGTGGCATGGTTTCAGTAGTCCAGATCAAGAACTGGTTCTGCTGTGGATCATGGTGCCCCCAGGCCTCGACGGTTTCTTTCGCGAAACCTGCAGCCGACCCGGCGAACCGCGGAAGGAATTGACGCGGGAGCAGATCAACACGATCGCTCTCAAATATGGGGTAGAATTCAGGTAGGCGGGCTCAAACATTTGCCCACAAGAGCTGAGACGCGGAGTCCGAAATTGGCACAAAACCGACATGGCGCGATGTCCTACTTGAGTCCGTTATTGAATGAACATCGGAAGTGAAACCGACATCCCAAAAACCAGTAAGTTGTGCGACGGGCAGCACTCAGAATGCTGTCCGATTTTCGTCTGAGTCGCTTGCCGGACGCATTGTTTGCAGCGGGCGCGCGGCGGTTCGCGATCGAAGATTCTGGAGATAGATCCCTTCCAGGCCGAGACCGTGCGCCTCATCTTCCGCATGGCCTTGGAGGGCGATGGCAAATCGGGGCCGATGGGGATCAAGTCCATTACCAAGCATCTCAACGCTGCCGGCATCCGAACCCGCGACGGTGGGCGCTGGGGCATCGACGCCGTCCACAAGGTGTTGACGCGCACGACCTATATCGGCCGTCACCGCTTCAACACCAAGTTCTGGAAGACCCGCGAGCGCAAGCCGGGGACCGAGGTTGTCGAGATGACGGTCCCGCCCATCGTCGATGTAGTGGAGTTCGAGGCCGTACAGGCCCACCTCAAGGTCCCGGAGCCCGGCATGGACTGCGCCGCGCATCATGAGCGGGCCGACATTGCTCACCGGCATCTGCCTCGTCAATTTCTGAATTTCAGAAATTGTTCTTGACAGCCGGGTAGAAGCAGGACTATTGCAATACGGTCCCGTCCCACAGAGGGGCGGCTCGCGAACGTCACGGACGCGGGGCGGGATGCGGTGGACGCAGGAAGCGCTTCTGACGAGGGCGCTGCATTGCGGACGGCGAAGTCGTGTGGTCCTGACACCCCGACGCTGGTGTCAAGTTGGCGACGATGCTTTCGCATCGCGCTGGCGATGGTGGCAAAAAAGCCCGGTCACCAGGGAGAGCGCGAAGTAAGCCGTAAACCATTGCGCGGGGAATGCCGGGTGTTTCCGGTGTGACCGTGGTGACTACGCTCGTATGTTTGTTTTTTATCGCATACGAGACTGCGGGCGCAGCGAGCGCCCGGCATTCCCTGCGCCCTCTGAATCGAGGGAGCGATGTTTCCGGCATAACTCGCGCGAAAACGCGCGGCGAGATCGCGAAGCTGTGTCCCTCGATCGTCATGCCCCGCTTCAAGCGGGGCATCCAGTACGCCGTGATCTCTCGTACAGACGCGAGGCGTCTCTGGAATACTGGATCGCCCGGGAGCAGGCTGTTTGAAAATTGAATCTGTGAGACTCGCCGGGTGCACGCCCGACACTTATGCGTCGCCCAAAGTGGGGAGTTACTTCAGGCTGGAAGGCGGCCGCCGAAAAATGGCATCAAGGTTCGGCTCAGGGCGTGCCGCCGCCCCGACGTAAAGATCACTTCGGCGCCGGCTCGATCGGCCTCACCACCGGTGGAGACCTGAAGCAAGTTCGCCACGCGCTTGGCGATCGCGGGCGCGGGATCGATCCATGCGACCGGCCAGGGCGCGAGCCGTACCAGGCGGTCCATCAGCAGGGGGTAGTGGGTGCATGCGAGCACGATCGTGTCGGTGCGTGCCGAAGCGTCCTCGCTGGCGCCGACAAAGCAGGGCGCCAGTTCGGCCGATATCTGCGCATCGCTTGCCTCACCGCCGCTGAGTGCGGTTTCCGCCAGCGAGGCGAGCTCCGTCGAGCCGACCAGCGTGACCTCGCAGCCTTGCGCGAAATCACGGATCAACGCCCTGGTGTACTCGCGCTGGACGGTGCCCCTGGTGCCGAGCACCGAGACGCGTTTGGTCGTCGAACCCGCGCAGGCCGGTTTGATCGCAGGCACGGTGCCGACGAACGGTATCTGGTAACGCTCGCGAAGATGCGACATCACGAGCGTCGAAGCGGTGTTGCAGGCGATGACGACCAGATCGGGGCGATGGATGGCGATCAACTCGCCGATCAGGGGCACCACGCGGGCGATGATCTGCTCTTCGCCGTGATGGCCGTATGGAAAGAACGCATCATCGGCGACATAGATGTAATGCGCATCCGGCCGCGCCGCGACGACTTCGCGCAACACCGTGAGGCCGCCAAGGCCTGAATCGAAAATAAGGATCGTTGGAATTTTTGACACGCTGCAATTCTAGCCGATCCTGGGTTACCTTTCAGTTGCTTTTGCGAGCGGCCGGTCGCGACCGCGCTTGCCGCGGCGGCATGGCATCACTTCCATCAGGCGCGATCGGGTGGCGGCGAGGATGGTCGACGGCGCGCCCGGCTCATCGAACCGGTCGCTTCGGCACGGGCGATCAGCTCGTCCCGAACACACGCTTGAAGATTGGGTCGACGTGCTTGAAGTGATAACCGAGGTCGAACTGCTGTTCGATCTCGGCATTCGTCAGGTATTTTTTCACGTCGGCATCTTTTTTCAGAAGCGTCTGGAAGTCGCCTTCGCCGCGCCAGACCGGCATCGCATTGCGCTGCACCAGCTTGTAGGCGTCCTCGCGGCTGGCGCCCTTTTGCGTCAGCGCGATCAGGAGCCGCTGCGAATGGATGAGGCCGCCGAGACGGTCCAGATTCTTCTGCATGTTGGCCGGGTAGATCAGAAGCTTCTCGATCAGTCCCGCAAGACGAACAAGGGCGAAATCGAGCGTCACGGTGGCGTCGGGTGCGATCATGCGTTCGGCCGAGGAGTGCGAGATATCGCGCTCGTGCCAGAGCACGACATTCTCCATCGCCGGTGTCACATAGGCCCGCACCATGCGCGATAGACCGGTAAGATTTTCCGACAGCACCGGGTTGCGCTTGTGCGGCATCGCGGAAGAGCCCTTCTGGCCTTCGGAGAAGAATTCCTCGGCCTCCAGCACCTCGGTGCGCTGCAGATGGCGGATTTCGGTGGCGAGCCGTTCGACCGAGGAGGCGATCACGCCAAGCGTTGCAAAAAACATCGCGTGGCGATCGCGCGGGATCACCTGGGTCGAGATCGGCTCGGGCCTCAGTCCCATCGCCTTGGCGACGTGCTCCTCCACGCGCGGATCGATCTGCGCGAAGGTGCCGACCGCGCCCGATATCGCACAGGTCGCGACTTCGTGGCGGGCGGCGACCAGCCGTTCGCGGGCGCGGGTGAATTCCGCGTAGGCGTAGGCGAGCTTCAGCCCGAACGTCACGGGCTCGGCATGGATGCCATGGGAGCGGCCGATGGTCGGCGTCATCTTGTGCTCGAAGGCGCGCTTCTTCAGCGCCTTGAGCACCTTGTCGATGTCGTCGACAAGCAAATCCGCCGCGCGCGTGAGCTGCACGTTGAGGCAGGTATCGAGTACGTCGGAGGAGGTCATGCCCTGGTGCACGAAACGCGCCTCGGGGCCGACGATCTCCGCCAGATGGGTCAGGAAGGCGATGACGTCGTGCTTGGTTTCGCGCTCGATCTCGTCAATCCGCGCCACGTCGAAAACGACGCCGCGGGCCTTGGCCCAAACTGCCTTCGCGGCCTCCTTGGGAATGACCCCCAGTTCCGCCTGCGCGTCAGCGGCATGCGCCTCGATCTCGAACCAGATCCGGAAGCGCGTCTGGGCCTCCCAGATCGCAGCCATTTCCGGGCGGGTATAGCGGGATATCATCGACGACTCTGATGGCTTCGGGATTACGCTGCGCTTTAGCAGAGCGGGCGGGGCGAGACAAACGCCCGTCTGCGCCGAATCCCGGCGGCTTTCCAGCGGCCTTCAGCGCTAAAGTCACGAAATATTGACTAACAGATATTGAAATCTGTCATCACGATACCCTATATCGCCGGTGACGCCAATGTTGGGCGTCAACCTCGGCCCGTCGCTCCGGCGACGAGCCAGGGAATGCACGAGGACCCTGCCATGACCATCGAAATTCTTCACCTGACCGCTCAATTCCAGCGCTGGCTCAATGCGCGCGTGGCCCGTCACCTGGCCGAGCAGGCCGAAAAATTGACCCGTTGAGGGGACCAATGACAACCCATCAGCTTGCTTCGCGAAAGCTCGGCGCCCACGGGCTCCGGGTCTCCAGCTTCGGCCTCGGCTGTATGGGGATGTCGGATGTCTACGGCCCCGCCGACGAAGCTGAAAGCATCGCCACCATCCATGCCGCGCTCGACGCCGGCGTCACGCTGATCGACACCGGCGATTTCTATGGCTGTGGCCACAACGAGCTGCTGATCGCGGAGGCCCTGCGCGGCCGTCCGCGCGAGCGCGTGCAGATCAGCGTCAAGTTTGGTGCGCTTCGCGATCCCGCCGGCGGCTTTGGGCTTTATGACACGCGCCCCGGTGCGGTGAAGAATTTTCTCGCCTATAGCCTTCGCCGTTTGCGTACCGATTATATCGACATCTATCGTCCGGCGCGGCTCGATCCGAACGTCCCGATCGAGGATACTGTTGGTGCCATCGCCGAGATGGTCAAGGCCGGTTACGTCGGGCACATCGGGTTGTCTGAGGTCGGCGCCGATACGATCCGCCGCGCGCACGCCGTGCACCCGATCTCCGATTTGCAGATTGAGTATTCGTTGCTGACACGCGGCATCGAGGCGGAGATTCTGCCTGCCTGCCGCCAACTCGGCATCGGCATCACCGCCTATGGCGTGCTGTCGCGTGGCCTGATCAGCGGCCACTGGTCGGCGCAGCGCAGCGAACAGGGGCGCGATTTTCGCCGCATGAATCCGCGCTTCTCGGGTGAAAATCTCACGCACAATCTCGGCCTGGTCGAGAAGTTGCGCGACATTTCCAACCGGAGGGGCTGCTCGGTGGCCCAACTGGCGATTGCCTGGGTGCTGGCGCAGGGGGCGGACATCGTTCCCCTGGTCGGCGCGCGCCGCCGCGATCGCCTTGCCGAATCGCTTGGGGCGCTTGACGTCAGGCTTTCGGACGTGGACCTCACTGAGCTTGCGCGCGCTATTCCGCACGACGCCGCCGCGGGCGCGCGCTATGCTCCGGCCCAGATGGCGACGCTCGACAGCGAGAAAGCGATGGTGCGCGCATGAACGAGCCAGTGGTCTTGACGCCGGAACGAATTCTCGAAGTCACGGAAGATGTGCTGCGTCGCTTCGGGCTCGCGAAAGCGACTGTGGTGGATGTGGCGCGAGCGCTCGATGTCAGCCACGGCAGCGTCTATCGGCATTTCCCGAGCAAGGCTTCGCTGCGCGAGGCTGTGGCCAAACGCTGGCTCGATCGCGTCAGCGCGCCGCTTGTGAAAATCGCCGAAGGGTCGGGGCCGGCCCCTGCAAGGCTTGAGCGCTGGCTGCGGACTCTGTTTGCGGCCAAGCAAAAAAGGGTTTTGGAAGACCCCGAGATGTTTGCGACCTACCTGACGCTGGCGCAGGAAGCCTGCAAGACCGTGAAAGCTCACAAAGAGAGCCTCATCGACCAGGTTGTTCTTATTTTATCCGACGGCGTGAAGCAGGGCGTATTTCACATCGCCGACGTAAAAGCCACCGCGCAGGCAATTTTCGACGCCACCAGCCGCTTCCACCATCCCGCCCATTCCGAGGAATGGAACGATCCGCAGCTTGCGTCGCGTATCGACGCGCTTCTCCCCCTGTTGCTGAAGGGCCTCGAAGCGCCACGCAAGCGCTAGACCATCCCCCCTCAAACCCTCAACAAGATTGGCGCCTCACGCGCTCTATTGTTTGATGTCCATCAACCCGAGCTAAAAGCGGGCCGGTAGGGTTTCGCGGCGGAGGAAAGCGTGCTGCTCGCACTTTTTGCGGATATCCATGCCAACCGGCAGGCGTTTACGGCATGCCTCGATTTTGCGTGGGCGCACGGCGCGGAGCGCATCGTTTGCCTCGGCGACTATGTCGGCTACGGCGCCGATCCCGAATGGACGGTCGAGACGGTGATGGGTCTTGTCGAGAACGGCGCGCTCGCCGTACGCGGCAACCACGACAGCGCGGTCGGCACGCCGGCAGAGACCATGAATGCGCAAGCCCAGGCCGCGATCGAATGGACGCGGGGCAGGCTCAGTGCATCGCAGCGGAGATTCCTGGCCGACTTGCCGCTGACGCTGCAAGACGACGACCGCCTCTACGTTCATTCCGAGGCCAGCAGTCCGGCAAAATGGCGTTACGTCCAGTCGACCGCGGATGCCGGACGGAGCCTGATGGCGACGACCGCGCATGTGACGTTTTGCGGTCACATCCACAAGCCCGCGCTTTATTCGATATCGGTGACCGGGAAGATGACGAGCTTCGTCCCCACATCCGGCGTGACCATGCAATTGCTTCACGGCCGGCGCTGGTTGACCGTTCTCGGCTCGGTCGGGCAGCCGCGCGACGGCGATCCGGCGGCGTCCTTCGCCATGTTCGACACCGCATCCCGGGAGATCACCTATTGCCGCGTGCCGTATGATGTAGGCACCGCCGCGGAGCGAATTCGCGACAATGGTCTGCCCAACTGGCTTGCCGACCGCCTCTTGGTCGGAAGGTGAGCGATGGCGAAGATTTTGATTCAACCCGGGGCGGTCATCGATGGTTTCACGGTCGGTGAGTGTGTCCATCGCGGCGGGATGGCGACGCTGTGGTGCGTGACGCGCCCTGACATTCCGTCGCCGCTGCTGATGAAGATTCCGAGAGTGTCGGAGGGTGAGGACCCCGCCGCCATCGTCAGCTTCGAGATGGAACAGATGATCCTGCCGAGGCTGTCGGGACCGCACGTGCCATTGTGTTATGCGGCCGGCGATTTTGCGCGCCAGGCCTATGTCGCCCTCGAAATCATTCCCGGCAAGACGCTTTACAGCCGGCTCGGCGATTTGCCGCTACCTTACGAGGAAGCGCGCGTCATGGTGTGGAAAATCGCCACCGCCCTGGCGGACCTGCATCGGCAGAACGTCATCCACCACGACATCAAACCGAGCAGCATCATGTTTCGCCCGTCAGGCGAGGCGGTGCTGATCGATTTTGGCCTGTCGCATCACAATCGGTTGCCTGATCTGTTGCAGGAGGAATTTCGTCTGCCCTATGGCACCGCACCCTATATAGCGCCAGAGCGCTTGCTCGGGGTGAGGGACGATCCGCGCAGCGATCTGTTTTCGCTGGGCGTGTTGCTTTATTTCTTTACCACTGGCGCGCGTCCGTTCGGCGAAACCGAAACGCTGCGCGGCATGCGGCGACGGCTGTGGCGCGATCCGTATCCTCCGCGCAAATTACGGCCCGATTACCCGCCCTGGCTGCAGGAAGTCGTGCTGCGCTGTCTGGAAATCGAGCCGGCCTGGCGTTACCCGACGGCGTCGCAACTGGCGTTCGAACTTGCCCATCCCGATCAGATCAAGCTGACGGCGCGCTCCGAACGGCTCAACCGCGATCCCATCAGCATGGTGTGGCGCCGGCGTTTCAACGGCAACGTTACGCCGCTGCGGGGTATGTCCGTTGTCGCCGCCCAGCTTGCCTCAAGCCCGATCGTAGCAGTCGCTCTCGACGTCGCGGAAGGATCGGCCGATCTGAACGATGCGCTGCGGGTCACGGCGCAGCGCATCCTCGCGACATTGCCGTCGGCGCGGCTAGCCTGCCTGAATGTGCTGAAGCTCGGGCGCGTGACGATCGACAGGACGCTCGATGAAGAGGGCCACAACAAGCACGTCGACCGGTTGGTCGCGCTCAGGCACTGGGCCTCGCCGCTCAAGCTCGATGAGAGCCGGTTGACCGCGCATGTTCTGGAGGCGATCGATCCCGCAGCGGCGATCCTGGAATTCGCCGCTGCCAACCATGTCGATCATATCGTCATCGGCGCGCGGCAAACTTCGCTGATGCGTGCGCTGCTCGGCAGCGTTTCGGCCAAGGTGGCAGCCGAAGCGCCCTGCACGGTGACCGTGGTACGGCCGCCAAGGCTCGCGGTGCGGCACGGAGCAGGTGAAAGGCTGGGGGAATCGCTCGATCGAACTCGGCCGTTGAACGAGTGAATCGGCCGCCGAACGACCGAGCGTTTTCCACCTGTGATGCATCGCTGATCCGCAGCAATTAAACCGCTGCGCCAAAAGTGGATCACAACCAATTGACCGGAGTTGGTTTATTCGCGCCAATCCCGGCTTAAGATGGCGATAGCTCGGTGAACCAGGCCATATCCACCTTGCAGGTGGCCCATCACTGTCCGCCCGATGCGATAGCGGCTACTCCGCGGTAGTAAGTCAACAACGCTAGATCGCCTCGCCACGCGCCGACGCCGCGGCGTGGCGGATCGCCGAAATATTGGCCTTGTAGGCTTCCACGGTGCCGCCCTTGAACACGGCAGAGCCCGCCACAAATGCGTTGGCGCCGGCGGCGGCGAGCTGGCCCGAAACATCAGGACCGACGCCGCCGTCGACCTCGATGTCGATCGGGCGTCCCGCCGTCATCGCGCGCAGATCCTGAATCTTGCCGAGCGAGGAGGGGATGAAAGCCTGGCCGCCGAAGCCGGGATTGACCGACATCACCAGCACCAGGTCGATCATGTCGATCACATATTCGATCGCCGCGATCGGAGTACTCGGGTTGAGCGACACGCCCGCTTTCTTGCCGAGCGCGCGGATCGCCTGTAGCGAGCGGTGCAAATGCGGGCCTGCCTCGGCATGTACCGTGATGTGATCGCAACCGGCCTTGGCGAAGGCTTCAAGAAAGGGATCGCAGGGCGCGATCATCAGATGCGCGTCGAAGACCTTCTTGGTGTGCGGACGGATCGCCTTGATGACGTCGGGGCCGTAAGAAATATTGGGGACGAAATGCCCGTCCATCACGTCGAGATGGATCCAGTCCGCACCCGCCGCATCGACGGCGCGAACTTCATCGCCGAGCTTTGAGAAATCCGAAGCCAGGATCGAGGGCGCGATGACGAGAGGGCGTGCCGCAAATGGTTGAGACATGAGCGCTGCTTCCGAAACCTTCGACGCACTGAGGGCGATTTCCGCGTAACACGCGCCAAGCCTGCGGGCAATGCGCGGCTGACGTGGGCGGAAAATTCTGCCGAAGGCGGCATCAATTGCCGGCCGCGCCGGGCTCCCCGGGATGCAGAAAGCCCTCAATTCATTTGTTTTTTCATCTGGCACGGGCCTTGCTCACCAATGGCAGGGGCCGCGCTGAGCGGCGTTTATCGGAGTTCTGCCATGTTGCTTGCTCTTGGCGCCGCGTCGGCCGCACTGGACGCATTCAAGTCGCTGACTGCGCCGCAATCGTCATCGTCGCAGCCGATCGGCTCTGGCCCAACGGCTAGTCCGTTCGATATCTCCGCCCCGCCTTCGGGAGGCTCGACGGCCGTTACCGGGTCCACCGGGGGCGCGCAAATATCGCCAGCCACTCTGAACGCGCTGCTCGCCGCGCAAAGCCAGTCGTCAGCGGGGGCGGTCGCGCCCGCAACGACCGGCCGGGGGAGTGCGTTGCAAAACCTATTCTCGCAGATCGACGCGAACGGCGACGGTCAGATCACCAAATCGGAATTCGAAAACGCCCTTGGCGCTGGCGGAACCAACATCGCGCAGGCTGACCAGGTGTTCAGCCAACTGGACAGGAACGGCGATGGTACGGTCAGTCTTGGCGAATTGTCGTCAGCGCTGCATTCATCGGGCTCCCATGGCCATCACCATCATGCCCATATCGGCGGCTCCGGCGGGTCTGGCGCGGGCACGAACCAGGGCGGCAGCGGCGGATCGAGCGGCGATCCATTGCTGCAGGCTTTGCAGGGAGCATCCACCACCTCCGTAACCAACAGTGACGGTTCGACCACGACGTCACTGACTTATGCCGATGGATCGAAGGTGACGTTGACATCGCCGGTGCCAACAACGGCCTCCAGCGCCGCGTCGTCATCTTACAACATCGTCGAGCAGCTCATTCAGCGCGAGGCCAAGGCGGTTTCGCTCGCAACTACGCCGCTTTCGGTAAGCGCCTGAGACGGTGCAGCCGGCCCGCGCCGCGTCATGTCCCAAGCAGGAAAATTCGCGCGGACACGTTTGATAAGCTGCGTGTGAGGCCGCCAGCGTTTTGCAGACTCTGTGAGGGCTCAACAGCGCCTAGATCACTTCGAAAGTCCGGTTTCCGCGGTCGCCAGGCGGCTTATCCAAAACGATCTCGCCACGTCGGCAGTGCACCGGGAAAGGGCAGCGCAGTCGCGGCATGGACGCCGCGCGCGATCGCACGGGCCACGACATTGGCCGCGACCATGCCGAGTTCGGTAAGGCCGACCAGCGGATCGACCAATACGGCACCGGTTGCGGCGGCGAACACCACGTCGCCGTCCGTCGGCGCGTGCACCGGGTAGATCGCGCGGGCAAATCCGGTCTGGGCGATCACGGCAAGGCGTTTGGCCTGCGCCTTTGTCAGGAGGGCATCGGTTACGACGACAGCCAGCGTCGTGTTCTCCGCGGGCGTCGCGGCAGGTCCGCCCTTGATCCGCATCTTCAGCATGTCCGGCGTGAATGAGGCCGGCAAACCGCGCCCGCCATATTCGCCATCGACTTCGAACGGCGCGGCCCAGAACCACGGTCCATCGCCGATCGTGACGGTGCCGACCGCATTGACAACGGCGAGAGCTGCGACCTTGACGCCGCTATCCGTCACGGCCGAGGCGGAGCCCAACCCGCCCTTCAGATTCGCCGTGTTGGCGCCGAGGCCGGCCCCGACGCTACCAAGTGCGAAGGTCGTACCGGCCGTGGCAGCGGCCGCATAGCCGAGATCACGATAGGGCGCGAAGCGGCCCCACTTCTTGTTGCCGCCGTTGAGAAGATCGAAGCAGATCGCACCGGCTACAATCGGGATGGTGGCGCCGCGAACCTGGAAACCGCGCCCCTGTTCGGCAAGCCAGGCCTGGATGCCGCCGCCGGCTTCCAGTCCAAATGCCGATCCGCCTGAAAGCGCGATCGCGTCGATCCTTTCAACCATGTTGGCGAGGTCGAGTAGTGCGCCTTCACGCGTGCCGGGGGCGCCGCCGCGTACATCCATGGCCGCCACCGCAGCCTGGTCGAAGATCACCGCCGTCGCGCCGGACGCCAGTTCGGCATCGTCGGCGTGACCAACGCTAACGCCGGCAATGTCGGTGAGGAGATTGTTCATGGCCGGTCCGTCGGGGCCGGTCCAACCGGCCCCTCGATCATGTCATGGAAATATATTCTTGAATTGCGCGTCAACTGTCGAGGGCCATTCTTAGCATCCGCGCCAGTTCGGATTTCCGATACGGCTTGGCGAGCAGCAGGACACCCGTGTCGAGGCGCCCGTGATGAACGATGGCGTTCTCGGTATATCCCGACGTAAACAAGGTCTTCAGCGCGGGTCGCCGCTTCAGCGCCTCGTCGACGAGTTGGCGGCCGTTCATCGATCCGGGCATGATGACGTCGGTAAACAACAGATCGATGGCGTCGCGGTCATCGATGATCTTCAGGGCTTCCACTGCGTTGCCGGCTTCCAGCGTCTTGTAGCCGAGGCTCTCGATCTGGGTCACCACGTATCGGCGCACGAGCGTGTCGTCCTCGACAACCAGAACGTTTTCGTTTCCACCTTCGGGGCTTAAGGAATCATGCTGCTCAACGACCGTATCGGTCAGTCCGGCCGCCCGCGGCAGATAGATCTTCACCGTCGTCCCGTGGCCTTCCTCGCTGTAAATCTTGATGTGTCCATTGGATTGCTTGACGAAGCCGAACACCATGCTGAGTCCAAGACCGGTGCCCTTGCCGACTTCCTTGGTGGTAAAGAAGGGATCAAACACCCGTTCCAGGTTCTTGGCAGGAATGCCGCATCCAGTGTCGCTCACCGCGACCATGACGTAGTTTCCGACCGCGACCTCGTTGTTCATGTCGGCATAGCCTTCATCAAGATGGACGTTGGTGGTCTCGATCACGAGCTTTCCACCTGACGGCATGGCATCACGGGCATTGAGGGACAGGTTCAGGATCGCAGTCGTAAGCTGGCTTGGATCGACCAGGGCAGTCCAGGCGTCCTTCGCCAATTGCGGGCTGATTTGAATTTGCTCGCCTAGCGTCGGCCGCAGCAGTTTGGCGGTTTCCACGACAAGCGCATTGACGTCGACCTCGCGCGGTTGCAGCGGCTGCTTGCGCGCGAAGGCGAGCAGGTGTTTTGTCAAGCTCGCGCCGCGTTCGGCGGCGTCGTCGATCATCTTCGCTATCGCCGAAAGTTGCGGACTGTCGGCGACCGCTTCGGCCAGGATGCCGACGGTGCCGGTGATCACCGTCAGGATGTTGTTGAAGTCATGGGCAATGCCCCCGGTCAACTGACCGACTGCGTCCATTTTTTGCGCTTGCCGGAACTGTGCCTCGGCCACCTGTTTTTCGGTGAGATCGCGGCCGACGAAGAAATGCCGCCTGACCGGCTCCGACCATGCCCCCATCCAGGTCAGGGTTACCGCGTGACCGTCCTTGTGCATGTAGCGGGTCTCGAAGTTGCGCATATGCTGGCCCTGCCTCGCCGAGCGCATTTCCTGGCGCGTGCTGTCGAGATCGTCCGGATGGATGAATTCGACGGCGCTGTGCCCGATCATCTCCTCCGGCTTTATTCCGAGGATTGCCGTCGAGCTTGGGCTGACCTGGACGAATGTGCCCTTGGTGTCGGTGACTAGAATGAGATCCTGCGACGTCTCGAAGATACGTTGCCGTTCCTCGATTTGCTGGGAAAGGGCTGCTTGCGTGCGTTTGCTTTCGGTGATGTCACGCGCAATCTTGGAGGCGCCGATGATCTCGCCTGCACTGGACTTGATCGGAGAGATCGAGAGCGAGATCATCAGCTTTCGCCCCTCCTTGGTCAGGCGGTCGGTTTCGTGATGGGCGATAGTCTCGCCCCGGCCGACGCGCTCGAGAATATCGTGCAGTTCGTCGACCCTGTCGTTTGGAACGATCAGATCGATGTGGCGGCCAATGGCCTCTTTTGCTGTATATCCGAACAGGCGTGTGGCAGCGCCGTTCCAGCCAGTGATAGTGCCGTCGAGCTTCTTGGTGATGATGGCGTCGTTCGAGGATTCGACCACTGCGCTGAACAGGCGCTCGCGTTCGCGATAGCGCTGTTGTTCGGAAAAACTCTCCCGGCGCAAGGTGTAAAGCAGACGGGACAGGCGCGCCTGCAGGTTGATGTTTTGCAGGAGCAACACCGCGAGGACGAAACAGGCGGCGCAAAGTCCGTAAATGCGGCCGACATAAAATCCCAAGTCGTAACGTCCCGTGAGCAGTACGGACGACGCCATGTCGAAAAGCCAGGCGCAAAGCACGACCTGGAGCCAGAGATCGAGAATCGAGTGCGGACGCCGGAGCCACAGGACCACAAGCACCACGAGGTCGATGCACCACACAGTCGCGGCGGTGGCGAAGTGCGCCGGCGTGTAGCCGTGCTCGTTCACGAGCGTCGGTAGGAGGTGATGCTTTTCTGTGACGACGAAAACAACGGCCGCAATGGCGGCCAGAAGTGCAGCCAAACTCCAAAGAATCGATCCACGAGTCGATCCGTTGATGTTCGGGCCGCCATCGTGATCTTTCAGAACGGCGTAACCTAGCGCGAACAGCGGAAATCCGCCGTGCCAGACCATATAGAACCACGCTGAGGTTTGCGGGCCGGCGTTATGGAGTCCGTTGGCGAAGAGGTTCGGAAATGTCAGGGCGTGAAGGACCGCCATCACCGCGGTGAAAAGATACCCGCTCGCAAGCACGAGCAGCGCGCGTGACCTCAAAAGCGCAAATTGCGATATCAGCAGTATGGTCGTGATTAGATCACAAATGGCCAGCGCCGACTGGTAGCTTGCGACAAAGGCGGGAACCGCCGGCATCGGCACTCGAGCAAACGGAAGGGCGGCGGCAAAGAAAATGGCCGAGGCAACAACTACGCCGAAGGCAATCTTGCGGTCGCGGGCGGTGGCGGGCAGTGTCGAAAGAAAAATATTGCGGTCGTCGCCTGCTTCCACCTTTGTCTCCAGACCCCTTATGTCTCTAAGACCAGCGCTCACCGGGCACGCTCAGACCAATCCGCCGGCGCGACGCAGCTATTCATATTGTCCTTATTGCCGCTCAGGGGAAATGCCTGTCGGCATTTTTTGGTGCAAGCCGGCCGCGAGCTGCGAACTCGAGAGGATGCCGTTGACCGCCTCGAGCAGCTCGGAGGGCTTGAACGGCTTGTGCAGGCTCGAGACGGCTCCCAGTCTGGTCGCCATGTGCAGAAAATCCGGCGTCCATTCGGACGAATAGCTGAACTGCTGCCCCGAAATCACGATAATCGGCATGTGCGGCCGCGACTGATGAACGAGTTTCATGGTCTCGAACCCATCCATGCCCGGCATGAAGATGTCGACGACGAGCAGGTCAAAGCTCTGTGTCTCGAGCAACCGCAGGCCGGTGCGACTGTCGTCGACGGCTTCGATCGTGTGCGCCGCACGTTCCAGTAAGATCTTGATCGTGGCAAGAACCGCGCGATCGTCATCGATGACGAGAATGCTCGCCATGGGTTTCCTTGACGAATTTCGCTCCTTCAACCCAAGGTTACATACTTTTTGATTCAGACCAAGACCGATCCAGAACCGGATACTGACGTGGGGCGTTAATGGTTGACGTCAACTTACCCCGATGCGGCGAAACTTCCAAACTGATTTGTCCACGGATGCCGTTTCGGTGATGGAACCGTTCGTCAGTGGCGGACCGTAGCGCCGAAACGAAAACGCCCCGGCGAACCGGGGCGTTGAAATCGGATGGAACCTCCCGGTCCTACGACCCCTTCGGGTTGATCTCGATGTAGTTGCCCTTGGCGTCCCACTTGTAGACGACGTAGTCGATCTGCTTGATGTCGCCCTTGGCGTCGAACTCAAGCTTGCCGATCACTGTATCCCACGCGCCGGCCTTGATCGTATCCATGACCTTCTTCGGATCGGTGGTGCCGGCCTTGGCCACCGCCTGCGACCATACCTGCATCGCGGCGTACGTATAGAGCGTGTAGCCTTCGGGATCGATGTTGTTCGCCTTGAACTTCTCGACGATCGACTTGGCGGTCGGCTTGTTGCGCGGGTCGGGGCCGAAAGTGAACAGGGTGCCTTCGCCGGCGGGTCCGGTGATCGAGGCGAACTCCTTGTCGGCGAGCGCGTCGCCGGCCATCAAGACGGTCTGAAGTCCCTGATCGCGCATCTGGCGCACGATCAATCCGGACTCCTGATGGTAGCCGCCCACATACACCAGATCGATGTTCTCGCGCTTCATGCGCGAAACGATCGCGGTGAAGTCCTTGTCGCCCTTGTTGTAGGACTCGAACATCTTTTCGGTGAAGCCGGCTTTGTTGAGCGCTTTCTTGGTCTCGTCGGCAAGGCCCTTGCCGTAGGTGGTCTTGTCGTTGAGGATCGCGACGTTCTTGCCCTTATAGAATTTCGCGATGTAGTCGGCGGCGACCAGACCTTGCTGATCGTCACGGCCGCAGACGCGCGCGACGTTCCAGAGCTTGCGCTCGGTGAACAGCGGATTGGTCGAGGCCGGTGTGATCTGCAACACGTTGCCGTCGGCATAGGCTTCCGACGCCGGGATCGACGACGACGAGCAATAGTGGCCCGCCACGAACGGGATCTTGGCGCTGGCGAATTTCTCAGCGACCGAACGTGCCTGCTTGGGATCGCAGGCATCGTCGCCAACCTCGAGCGCAAGCTTCTTGCCGAGCAGGCCGCCGCTTGCGTTGATGTCTTTCACCGCCTGTTCGGCGCCGTTCTTCATCTGGCGGCCGAATGCGGATTCGCCGCCGGTCATCGGCCCCGCCACCGCGATCGTGATGTCCTCCGCCAACGCTGTCGTGGACAGCGCAAGCGACGCGCCTATTGCCAAGCCGATAAGCTTCAGAGATTTCATGAGGGTCCTCGCGGGTCGTTCGCCATGGAAAAATCGCCGGCATGCCGCCGGGTCGAGAGCGTTGGCCATTCTCGGCTGATTTTACGGCGAAGTCACCGGCAAAATTCGGGCAAATTGGCCTAATAGCAGGGCTACGCCCGCCGGCCGCCCTCCAGATAGGCGGCACGGACTTCCGGCCGCTGCAACAGTTCCGCGCCCGTTCCATGAAGCGTGATCA
>Ga0209167_10000969_pt1 | contig 18255 bp, 28 predicted proteins | sample Coa_R1_9_FD_187154 | JGI IMG/M metagenome (GOLD analysis project Ga0209167, IMG submission 187154) | Surface soil microbial communities from Centralia Pennsylvania, which are recovering from an underground coalmine fire - Coalmine... | ecosystem: Environmental > Terrestrial > Soil >... | reverse complement strand
TGCCGGCGGCGGCGGCCGATTTCGCGACCTTCTGCCCGTGCTCGTCCGTGCCGCTCAGAAACATCACGTCATACCCGTCGAGACGCTTGAATCGCGCCAGCACGTCGCAGGCGAGCGAGGTATAGGCATGGCCGATATGCGGCACGTCGTTGACGTAGTAAATCGGCGTCGTGACGTAATAGCGAGGTTTTGGCATCGGCAATCCTGAGGTCTATCCATCAATTTCAATGCCGCTGGATTTTTCGGCTCGCGAGATTGCGAAGATCATTGGCGTAAGGAATCGCCGTGGTGATGTAAAATTTCTCGCGCTTGGGCATCAGGCTGGTCCTGCTTACCGTCGAAATGTTAAAGGCGGCGCGCCGCGGCGGAAAGCTCCGCGAACAGCGACAGGACGTGCAACCTCTTGTCGAGATTAAAGGTCTCGGTTTCGCGCGTTGCGGCGCGCGCCTTGTCCCATAGCTCGGCGATCGAAGCAAGACGCGCCGCGCCCTCGCCGGCCTTGTCGCGCGCCCGGTTCGCCAGCCAGTCATAAAGCGCAAGGCTCAAAGTCTCGAAGTCGCCGTCCCTGCCGCGCGCGGCGACAGCGTCGGCCAGCCGATGGACCAGGCGGTCGTCGCTTTGCGGCAAGCGCTCGACCGCGGCGGCGACCATCGCCTCGAACTCGGCGCCGTCTGGGTCGATGCGTCTTAAGGCCTCGCGCACGGAGCCGTTGGCGCGCTGCGCGGCCGCCGCCAAAGCTTCCTCGTCGATCTCGCTCCAAGGCGCGCCAAAACCACGTACGATCGTGACGATTTCTTCCGGCGAAAGCGGTTCGAGCTGGAGCCTTCGGCAGCGCGAGCGGATGGTCGAGAGCGTCAATCCAGGCCGATGCGCCAAGATCAAGAACAAGGCGCGAGCCGGCGGCTCCTCGATCATCTTCAAAAGCGCATTGGCGCTCGAGGGATTAAGGTCTTCCGCCGTGTCGACAATGCAGACGCGCCATCCCCCGGCCCCGGCCGACAAATGAAACATCTGCAAGGCGCCGCGTACGTCGTCGACGCGGATGTCGGTGTAGAAATTCTTTCGCTCCGCGTTCCAGGCGCGGCGCAGCGAAGCGAGGTCCGGATGCGCCTGGACCGCGATCTGCCGCGCCGCCGGCGCGCCGGGATCGACAAAAAGATCGCGCGCGCCGCGAACCGCCGGGCTTTGCGGATCGGGATGGGCGAGCACGAAACGCGCAAAACGCCAGGCGAGCGTCGCCTTGCCGACGCCTTCAGGCCCGCCGATCAGCCAGGCCTGGGCGAGCCTGCCGGCGCGATAGGCGTCGAGAAGCTCGGCCTCCGCCGCGCGATGGCCGACTAGGCCAAGGCTCTCGCGCGGATGCGGCGCGCCGTCATAGACATCGCTTTGTTGGCTCGAATCGCGGGTCAATGCGCTCACGACCGCTTTCCTCTGGCGCGCGGCCTGACGCGAAGCCGCTCGCGCACGGTCGCCCAAATCGCTTTGGCGACCTCGTCGCTCGGATGGTCCGCATCGATGACGACGCAGCGGCGGGGTTCTGCGGCCGCGATGTCGAGAAAGGCTTGGCGCAAGGCTTCATGAAAGCCGCGACTCTCCCCCTCGAAACGGTCGGGCGCAGCGCCGGGGTCTCGCCGTTCGGCCGCGCGGGCGAGGCTCCTTTCGATCGGCATATCGAGGATCAGCGTGAGATCGGGCTTGGTGTCGCCCACCGCGACGCGTTCGAGGCTGTCGATCAAGCCTTTGTCGAGCTTTCCCGCAGCGCCCTGATAGGCGCGGGTCGAATCGGCGAAGCGGTCGCAAATGACCCATTGGCCGGCAGCGAGCGCGGGCTCGATCTTCTTGTCGATGTGATCGATGCGGGCCGCGCTGAATAGGATCGCCTCCCCGGACGGGCCGAAGGGCTGGGCGGCGCCCGACAAAATCACCCGCCTCAACGCCTCGGCGCGCGGCGAGCCGCCAGGCTCGCGCGTCGTGACAATCGTGAAGCCGGCGTCTCGGAGGCGCTCGGCAAGCAATTGCGCCTGCGTCGATTTGCCGACCCCCTCGCCGCCCTCGAAGGTTATGAAACAGCCTCTCTTTGGCGCGGCCATCAGTTCTTCGCAAACGGCTTGCGCAACAGATCGAGGGCGAGTTCGACGCCGGCGTCGAAAGCGCGCTGGCGCAGCGAGCCAAGACCAACCGCCTCGCTCGTCCTCAGCGGCGTGTCGAGCACGAGCTGCTGGTCGCGCCACACTTTGAGCCGCGCGACTTCCACGCCTTTCTCCACCGGCGCCACCAGCGGTCCGCGATAGACAATCTTGGCTATCAGGCGGTCGTCGGCGCCATGCGCAAGAAAGACTTTGACGGGCTTATCGGAGGCGAGCGGGACTTCGCCCTGCGCCCCGCCGAAGACTGAGGCCGAGCCCACCTCCTCGCCCGGCTGGAAGAGCGTCCTGGCGTCGAACGAACGAAAGCCCCAAACGAGCAGTTTTCTTGCCTCCTCAGCACGATCAGCGGCGTTCTTCAATCCATTGATGACGACGATCAGCCTCTGGCCATTCTCCACCGCCGAGCCGACCAATCCGAAGCCGCCGTCCGCGGTCTCGCCAGTTTTCAAACCGTCCGCCCCGAGATCCATGGTCAGCAGGGGGTTGCGATTGAGCTGGCGCACCTTGTTCCAGGTGAATTCCGTCTCGCCAAAGTAATGGTAGTTGTTGGGATAGTCGCGGATGATATGGGCGGCGAGCAAAGCCAGTTCGCGTGGCGTGACGCGCTCATGCGGATCGTCCTTGCCCCAGGGATTGGCGAAAGTGGAGCGCGTCAGGCCGAGTTCCGCGGCGCGTTTGTTCATCATCGCGGTGAAGTTCTCTTCCGTGCCGCCGACGCCTTCGGCGAGCGTGATCGCCGCGTCATTCCCCGATTGCACGACAAGGCCGCGGATGAGGTCTTCGACGCGCACGTGGCTGTGAACTTCGAGGAACATCGCCGAGCCGTGCGCCGGCGCGCCGCCGGTCCGCCAGGCGTGTTCCGAGACTTCGAACTGGTCGTCGAGATGGAGCCGCGCCTCCTGCAATTCGTGGAAGACGATTTCAGCGGTCATCAATTTGGACATCGAGGCCGGCGCCATCAGGGCGTCGGCGTTCTTTTCGTAGAGCGCGGCGCCGCTCTCATAGTCCATCAGGTAAGCGAAAGCCGCGCTGCTTTGAAAGCTCTGCGCCGTGGCGTCAGGCGCCCCGAGGCAGAGAAACGAACAAGCGATAAGCGCCGCAGCGCCGCGCCAAGGGGACACCGAAGCCTCGCGTCGAACCCGAAGAAACGCTTGGGAGCTTCTTATTTGGAGCCTCAGCCGCAGCAAATCAACGGCAATTCCACGCCTTTACGGCGTTCGGCTTAACGGAATGAAGCGTTGCGGGCTGAGCCGGTCAAACGGGCCCCGGCCGCGATGAAAATGGCGCCGCAATTCGCTGCGATCGGCGAAATAAAGGGCGGTGTCGGCGGCAAGACCTTTCGCCAAGGGCCGCGGCGGCGGCAGGACCACCGAGCCGGTGAAAGCGACCGGGATGGCGGCGTTGGGAATCGTCCCAAGATCGAAGGGACGAGACGGCGGCGTCGGCGCATTGACCGGAATGGGCTTAGCCGGCTCGGCGGCGACCGCAACCGGCTCGGGCGCCGGAGCAACCGGCGCCGGCTTGGCCGGCGCGGCGGGCGTGATGGCGCTGGCGAGCTTCTCGACCGGAGCGAACACAGCGCCGGCCATCATCACGGGGCGGCCGTCCGGCATGCCGTCGAGCGTCGCCAGCGCCCCGTCGACCCTCAGCGTCGCAGCCAGTTTTTCGTCGTCAGAGCCATCGAGCGAGGCGCGCCCGACATATTCGACCTTCACTCGGGCGGTGCCCTCGCCCTTGAAATCGAGCGCATCGGCGACCCGAGAGGAAACGTCCATTACGCGTCCGCCGTGGTAAGGGCCGCGATCATTGACGCGGACGATGATTGAGCGGCCGTTGCCGAGGTTGGTCACCCGCGCGTAGCTCGGCAAGGGCATGGTTGGGTGGGCGGCCGAGATCGATTCCTTGTCGTAAACCTCGCCGTTGGCCGTCCGGCGGCCCTGGAAGGCGTCGCCGTACCAAGAGGCCATGCCGACCGCCGTGTAATTGTCGTTCTCGGTCGGGACGTAGGTGCGGCCGGCGATCTTGTACGGATGGCCGACCAAATAGACGCCGCCGCCGCGCGGAATCGGCTGACCATCCGCGACGACGCGCGGGCTTGCCGCGCCATAGATGGCCGGGGAAAAATGCTCTCGGCTGCTGACGTGATGATAGGTCGGGCTTTGCGCGCAGCCGGCTAGGCCCACGGCCAATGCTAGGCCCGCCCACCGATTGGCGGGCCGCGCCAATGAATATCCCGTCCGCCATCGGGAGCCAGGTTTCATCGACGCAAACTCGCCAAGACGCAACGCAACTTGCCCGTCTCGACCGCGGCGCGACCGCGCCGCGTCCCTGGTCGGACACGGACCTCTGACATGGTGAAGGCCAATTTGCCCCTGCTTCCTTTCCGGAGTCCTAACGGTTGGCCCGCGCCTTGACGAAATGGCTAAGCAAAATAACAGCGACCCTCAAGCGGCGCAATTGTGGCGATTATCGCGACACGTGTTGACAATCCGTTAACCAGGCGCGGGAGGGTTAGAGCGGCTGTCGAAGTCCGCGAAAATTTTTGGCTCGCCGCGGAACTTTCCTATCGTAAGGGCGTTGACCGATCGCGGAAGCGCGCGCCCCATTGCCCCCCAGCCTTGCGCGCGCTGACCCGTCGGCCCCGTTGTGCAGAGCGACGGGGCCGATTTCTTTTTGACGTTGCTTCAAAGAAGCCCCCTTTTCAAAATCGGCTCGCTGCCGCGCCTCTCCGTACGTCGCAGGCCTTCTTCGTTGATTGTGGCAAATGCCACAGCGCCAAAGATTGAGTCCTCTTACGCATTGTCTCTTGAGCGCGCTTCCCTGGTTCCTCTTAGCGCGTTTCCTGACTTTGGCCCCGCCAGATGGAGCGCGGGGCCCGTTTTTTCAGCGCGGTTCCGCGCTCGGCGAGCGATTGCGGTCAATTCGACCGCACATTTTTCGCACATTTCCTGCCCGTCACGATTTCTCGGGACGTTGCACGTTTCAGCGCGCCTCTGCGCAAAAGGTCAGGTCCTTGTCCTTGCACAGCGGCTGGGCCAAGACCGACCCATTCCTCAAAGTGGTCGTCGAGGGCTGGCAAACGATCGCCAAGGGCTCGGCGTCCGTCACGGACATGGTGATCCAGGGCATATTTCCCTGGTGCTTCACGCCGGAAGTCTATGCGTCAAAGCCGGAGTATATCGACGCGCTCGCCGCCTTCGTTCGCGTACGCCCAGTGCAGCCGCTTGCGGCATTCTTGAGCCAGTCAAACGCGGTGATCGCCCATGACGCTCAGTCGGAACTCGGCAAGATCAAAGCGCCGACGCAGATCACTTTCGGCCGGCATGACGTCGTGACGTCGACGCGGTTTGCCGATACGTTGAAGAATGGCGTCAGCGACAGCGAAGTCGTGGTTTTCGAGGGCTGCGCCCACGCGCCTATTTATGAGAATGTCGCCGAATTCAATGAGAAGACGTTGAGTTTTCTCAAACGACATTAGCGAGTCGCCGGAAGGCTTCTAACGATGTCGCGCCGGCGCGACACGGACGGGAGCTTAGGAAACCTTAAGATTGACGTAAGGAATTATTCCGACAAGCCGGCGGCGCTCATTGACAACCGAATGGCCAGTCCCTCGGGCCGCCAGTCACGCGAAATCTTGCCGTCGAGATGGCCCGCGATCATCATGCGAGACAAGAGGCTGCCGAAACCATGCAGCTCTTCGGGTTCCGTTACCGCAGGTCCCCCGCGTTCCGTCCAGGTCAGAACGAATTTGTCGTCCTCTTGAAAGGTGGCGACGTCGACCGTTCCGCTCGGGGAGCTCATCGCGCCGTATTTAGCGGCGTTGGTCGCGAACTCCTGGAGAAGGAGCGCCAGACTTGTCACCGCCGCGAAGGAAAGGATGATATCCGGCCCGCTTATGGTCACGCGGGCGCCGTTCCCAGCCAAATGATCGTATGGCGAGAGAACGGTCCGAACGAGGGCGTGCAGCGTCGTGGGCCGATCGACTCCCAGAGCAGCGCCGGGGTCGCGCCAGAGGGTGAGCGCATGGGCCCGCGAGAGGGCGCTCAGCCGTTCGCCGACCGAGGCGGCCATTTCCTTGGGCGTCTTGGCTGAATAAGCGCTCAACGACACGACGCTGTTCGAGATCGCGAAAAGATTCTTGATGCGGTGGTTCATTTCGCGAAGCATCAAGTCCCGCCATTCTTGCGCCCGCTTGCGGTCGGTGATGTCGCGGGCGATTTTTGACGCCCCGATAATCTTGCCGCCGCGGCCTCTGATCGGCGACACAGTCAGCGAAATATCGATCAGAGTTCCGTCTTTGCGTTGGCGGACGGTCTCGTAATGTTCGATCCGCTCGCCGCGCCGAATGCAGTCCAAGATCATCGGTTCTTCGTTGCAGCGATCAGCCGGTATCAGCAGCGTCACTAGCTGGCCGATCGCCTCTTCGGCTGTATAGCCAAAGAGACGCTCCGCTCCTCTGTTCCAACTTTGGATGACGCCGTTCAAATCCTTCGCGAGAATGGCGTCTTCTGAAGATTCGATAATGGCTGCATAGTGTCGGCTCGCCTGCTCGACCTGGCGTGACGTCTCGATGTCCGCCAACAGGTTGACGGCGCCTATCAGATCGCCATTTTCGTCAAAAAGCGGCGTCGGATAGGCGAGGAAGGGAATTCGCGTTCCGTCCGGGCGCTCGGCAATGGCTTCCATGCCGCGAATGGCCCGCTTTTCCTTAAGAGCGATCGCCATCGGACACTCGTCATGCGGCAGCGGCGAGCCGTCCGGCCAGTAAAGCTTCCACGAGCCGCAGAATTCGCTCTCGCCCAATTCGGGACGGCAACCCCATAGCGCCGCGGCGGCGTCGTTGTAGAACGTAATCCGCCCCTCAGCGTCCGTCCGGTAGATGGCCGTGGGCAACGCGCGCAAGAGCTCGTCGGATTGCGTGTCGACGCCCATTCGCTCGGCCGCGCTGAGGCGATGGCCGTTCATAAGATTTGCCTCGATCAGAGACCCCTGCCGCACGTGACGCCTCGTCGTTAAAAGTCGAGCGCGAAGTCCAAGGCCCTCAAAGCGTGATCATAGAATCCTGAAGCGAAAACGAGGAGGATTTTTGGCATGACGGCCGGCGCGCCGAGGGCGTGGCGCTTCCGACAACCGAGCGAGCCGCTCGCGAATTGATTGGAATTGGTGGAACTTGCCGCACGGGTCTTTGTTCCCGGTCCAAATGGAGCTCCGGAAATGATGGCCGAGGCCTCTCCGTCTGCCCGGCCTGTCGTGCTTGTCGTCGAGGATGAGCCTGTTGTGCGGTTCACCGCGGCTGCGCAAATCCGAAACGCGGGCTTTCGAGTTATCGAGGCCGGAAGCGCCGACGAGGCCATCGACATCTTGAACGCGCGCGACGACATCCGCGTGGTTTTCACCGATATCGAAATGCCGGGGACGATGGATGGCTTGAGGCTCGCGCGCGTCGTGCGAGAAAAATGGCCGCCGGTTGAACTCATCGTGACCTCCGGGCGGCGGCGAATTGCCGAGGCGGATCTGCCGTCCAGAGGTCGATTTATTGAAAAGCCCTACACTGAACGTCAGCTGATCGACTCGATCATCGCCTTTGTGGCCTAAGCCCCGTCGCGTCCGAGCGGCGCGAGCGGCGAAATAGAACGCTCGCCGGCCAAATCACCGAACGGCGGCTGCGGCCTCCTGTGGACAACTTATTGAAAGATGAATATTCTCAAAGCAATGCGGCGAGCAGCAAGCGCAGGAATTCAAGTTGCCGAATAGCATCACCGTGCAACCGCAAAACCCCGGCGACTCCGCGACGATGTTCCGGTTGTGGATCGACGGCAAGGTCGTCGGCGAAAGTCTCACCGCCGCCCAGACTCATTTGCTGGTCGGAGAAATTCTGGAGCGCATCGCGCTTCCGAGGATCGGTCGGGTCATTCGCGGCGCGCGCAGATTGGCCGACGAAGATCTCAACGATCGTCAAAGCCTTTTGTAGGATGGGTTGCGCTGGTCGTCGGCGCGAAGCTCATAGCGGCGCCGCCCTCAAGGTGGCGGTACGTTTGACGCCGCCATTAAGTTGCATGCGTCCTTAACCGGCTGCGGTAGGCGGATCGGTCAGCGCGGGTGGCCGCAGCGGCAGTTCGAAGATCGCCCCTTGAAGGCCGGAGGCCTATCTGGGCCGGCGGCGCCAAGCGGCGGGCCAGCGCCATGAAACAGAAACGTCGCCGAGCGCTTGCGTGGGAACATGCCGCCCTATCGCCGCGTTTACCCAGCGCCGATTGTCGGCGGGAGGCAAAGCTTGAAATGAGCGCGGTCGTCAAGGCCGGAACCGGCAACGCTGAGGTTGCGAGGCCGGCCGAGCCCGTCGCAGGCGCGTCGTGGCGCGGCATGGGCCAAATTCTCAGGGCGTTCGCCCTCTTTCGAAATCAGCGTCACAAGATCAGATTTTACACGCTCCCGTCAGGCAAGCGCACCTGGATCCGGCTACCCAGGAAGAGATGGCTATTCTAAACGCCTCATGGGATGTAGTGGCCGCATAGCCGATACGTTTCTTTGGCGGCGGCGCTGAGGCGCTCGCTCTGACAGAAATCCTTCTTGGCGCCTGCCGGCGCGGGGTGAGCCGCCGCGTCGTGCGCGGAGAGATCTCGCAAACGTCAACCTTCGAAGTCGCTCGGAGCCTTTTCGGCTCTTCCGCGTTTCAGCTTATGCGCGACACTCCGCGCATTGACGCAACCGCCGCGATTTGCGGCGCAACCGGAAGGGCAAGCCATGTCGTCACTTCACTCGATGGGCTTTTCGCTGACCGTCCTCGTCGGCGCTGGAGCCCTCTTCGCTTCCCTAGCGACAACGCAAGCCGCGATGCGGCCGACCATCCATTACGCGGCGGACAATGTTCAGCGGGTGGACTGCGCTGTCGGAGCGCACATCGGGCCGCTTGGCACCTGTATTTTTGGCGCTCCCGATCGCGACGACAGGCCGGTGATTGAACACCGATCTGTAGACGCCCCCCGCGAGGGTTGCCGCACCAAGACCGTCAGGAGAACTGACGAGATGGGGAACAGCGAGACCAGGTCAAGAACCGATTGCGACTAGCTGAAAGGTCGGCCCGCCCGCCGCTGCGGCGGGCGGGCCCCGCGAAGCGGAGGCAAACCAAATATGGTACGGGTTGAAATCGCCGGGCGGGTTGGCTCGGCGGTGAGGCGCAGTCGGCCGGACGGCGCATTCTCTTGATCCAACGTCTAGACGCTTAATGGTCTGACGACGGCTTCGAACCTTCGTCCGGCTTTCGAGCGGAAACTTGTCGCGGTCTCGGTTATGGACCGCCGATTCTGGGAAGGCCGGGATGCGAGTGTTTGTCGCCCTAATCCTCATAATCTACTTGGTTGGCGTCGGCGTAGTGCTTTCACCGACAATTAAAGAAAAATGGAATACGGCGACGGCGAGTGACTTAACAGCGAGCGTCATTCGGGAGTTGCCCTACGCCTTCGCGTGGCCGGTCAGAGTCTATTACAGCCTCACCGGACACACGCCTTCGCCTTCGCCTTCGCCTTCGCCTTAATCACATTTCGAGCGCCCCGTAACCAAATCTGGCCTGAAACGCGGCAGCCTCGTCGGACGCAGCGATGCGCCGGATGCCCGTCCTGCCCATCTCCACGCGCGTCTGACCGATTCCGCGGGTCTAGTAAAATCCATCCGGCGGCAATGCTCGTACATAGGGCCGAATGCGCCGGCGAGGCCGCCATCGGGCGTGTCAATCGCAAGCTGACAGGGAACTTAAGAATATTTCCCGTTCTCAAAGTGCTTGAGCCAGTCGGCGGACTTGCGCTGGATCCAATCTTGCGCCTCGGCCTCGGTGTTGAAGCCGCCAAGCTGCTGATCTCGTCCCGAAGGAAGCCTCACCAGAATATACCAACCGCGCCCGATCATCATCTCGACTGGGCTGAAGGTCACTCTGTGCCTGGGGTCGACCATCGTAAGACTATGCGCCACAATCGCCCGACGCGCTAGCGGCCGCTCCCGTCGGCTTGCAAAAGTGCGAAAGTTCTCCTACTTGACCGTCATTGATATTTCGGCCGATCGATCTGGCCCCGACTTATGTCGGGTTTGCTTCGTCAATCTCCAAAATCTCGATATGTCGGTTTGGCGCCATGCGCCGAGCCGGCCTCACGCAGCAAACCGCAAAGGAAAAAGAGACATGGCCAAAGGAACGGTCAAATGGTTCAACGCAACGAAAGGCTTCGGCTTCATTCAGCCCGAGGATGGAAGCAAGGACGTGTTCGTCCATGTCTCCGCCGTCGAGCGCGCCGGTCTCACCGGACTCGCTGAGGGTCAAAAAGTCACATACGAAATTGAGCAGGATCGGCGGACGGGAAAGTCCTCCGCTGGCCAGCTACGTGCAGTGTAACGTAACCCTGTTTTCAGGGTTCCGCGCCTCCCCGGCGTAGCAAATCACGGACGTAATCGCCACATCGCCGATAGGGCCGCCGCTCACAACACGGCGGCCCTATCGTGCCTTAGCCCTTGTTGATCGGCTGTGCGGCGCCAGCCTTTCCCCTTGATCGAGTGCGCCTCAGGCGTTTTTCAAGCGCCAAAGTTGAAAGCCCGCTTCGTTGATCGCCGCCTCGATCTGGGCGCGCGACAGGCCATGGGGCGGGGCTCGATCTTCCCTGACGACGCCGACTGCCCGCCACGGGCGAAATTGGTCCGGCAATTTATCCCCGGTCGAGTCTCCTGCGAACGCCTGCAAATCTGGCCTTGCGTCCGATTTGAACATGTATAGCCGCATCTTAAATCGCTTTGCCCAAAGCCTGCCCGCCGCTCTTATATCAGCTATATCAGCCCTTGGCCTTAAGGGCTCTAAGGAGTTCGACTTCGTCATCCGCGGCTTTCTCGTGTCGGCCAGAGTCAAAGGCCGCCGCCCCTCCTCGAAGGTGAGCGGCGGTCTCAGTTTGCGGGTCCACGGCATGCCAAGCAAAAGACTGCCGAATCCCAAAGCTCTAGGCCTCGCGCTCACGCATCATCACCCACAGCGCCTCTAAATCGGCTACCGAATCCGCCATCTGCTCATACATCTTGGCAAGCTCTTGGTAGGCTTGCCGCGACGTGGGAGTTTCCGCTTTCTGGGCTTTCGCTCGGAATTCCGCCGAGCGCCGGCGAAGCTGATCAATCTGTGCGGAATAGGGCGCGGGCTTTTCCATAAGAGAGCGAAACGCGCCACGGCCTTAAAATGATCCCCCGGAGAACAAAATTCACCCCTTTGGCCCGCGGCGCCGTGAGCCTCTCGCCGCCAAGGCCAGCCTGATCCGCGGCGGATTGCTCCGATCACGTCAGCGCGACGCTTCTCGCCGCGAGGCCCCCCGCGGGCATTATCTCTCCGCCTCCAACCGCTGGATTGCCTCGTCGTAAGCCGCAATATTTTCGGTCAGTATCCTAACGGCTTCCTCTCTGGTCGTTCCCCGCATGATGGGAGCTTTTTCGCCGGCCGCAATCGCCGCAAGTTGCTGCATCGCGTCTTCGCGATAGCGCTTCACCGCAGCCAGGATTCGCCCGTCGTCTTTTTCCACGGCGCACCCTTGCTTTTCGCCAAGCACAGCGGGTTTTCTTCTAACCCACGAGATTTCCAGCCGCCCGTCGCCGGGCGCGTCGCCCATCGAGGGCGGACTGCGGCAGGTTAGTGAAGTTCCTCGATCGTCGCTTCGGATACCGTGCGCTTGAGCATTTCCGCGAATTGATCTGCATATTTGCTCAGCCTTTCGGGGTCGAAGCCGAAATGCCGAACGGTGAAAGCAATGAAAGCCTCGCCGAGCCCCTCGTAGACATCCCCTGTCGCAAGCTTTTCGCCATGGGCTTCCAGCGCGCCGCCGACCTCGTCTATGGCCGCGAGGATTTGTTGGGCGACCAGACGTTTTGACTTGTCGTCATCGTTCATCTGCGCGGCCTTCTCTTCCTCATCCTCACCCCCGGGCCGTCAGCGGCCGCGGTACTTCACCAAAAATGACACTGCTAAAATCAGGGCGAGAGTAACGGCGACCGCCACGAGCCGAATCGTGATCAGGCGCTGGCGAGCGTGTTCGGACAACGGTCCCTTTGGCCTTTTATCCTTCGTCACCGGCTTTTCGCCTTGAGCTTCACGCCCGGTTGCTCGTGCGTGAACTCAACGCCGCCCAACTCAAGGGCCCGCCGGATCGCCTCGATGTTTGGCGCAAAACTTTCGAGCCTGCCCTTCCCCCGTTCGAACTTTTCTATCGTCACGTCGCTGACGCCAGAGTAGCCAGACAGCCTGATCAGCGACCAGCCAAGAAGTCTCCGCGCCGTGCTGACTTGATCGCCGGTGATCATTGCGCTTCCTCACAGCCTGGCGTCGGGTCCGTAGCGTTCCTCCCCGCCGAAAGATCGGCGAGGGACTTCAATTGTCGTTCCCATGTCCGCCATGTTCGCCGGAGGGACGCCAATCGGGCGACTCGGGCGCGGCGTCGAAGCCCTTGCGAAGCCGCACGCCCGGGCCCTCGCCGTTCTGGTCAACGAAGATCACGCCGGCAGATTCAAGGGCGCGCTGAATAGCGGCGATCGTCGCGCGATTCGCCTGTAAGTCCGCTTCGACGCGCGTAATCGTATTCGGCGAGACGCCGGCCAATTTCGCCAAATCGCGGACAGACATCTTGATCGCGGCTCGCGCCATCCGCAATTGAGCGCCCGTCACATTGTGACCCTGTCGCAAAATAGTTACTGCATCGCTGTTCCTATATTGATATAATATCACTGTTTAGTGACAAGACCCAACAGGAATTTCCCATGCCGGAACGGTGCGCTTCGGCATGAATTACTCCAAATGCGGTGATTGAACCAACCTTGCCATTCGGCGAGCGTCGAGCATGAGGCTGAGGACAGGGAAAATGAATTACTCGGCTCACATTGCGACGATCGCCTTCGTTCTGTCGGGATGCGTCAGACCGCCCGCTCCCGTCATTCAGACAACGCTCGACGCCCTGAAGGGCCATCCGGTGAAGGAGGTCGTCGACAGGCTCGGCGCGCCGGCCAGCCAAACTGAAGCGGATGGCAAAAAGACCTTTGCATGGACGACTTCGATCCCGGCGCAATGCGCTTTGACGGTGTTTGCTGGCAAGGACGATAAAATCGCCGACTACGACTTCAAGGGAACGATCGGCGGATGCGGACACTTCGCGCACCTGCTCGACAGCTCATATCATGAAGTGCAGGACATGTTTAAGCCGTGGTGATTTGCCAGCGTGGCGCGGTTTTATCGCAGCGCGCGACCGGCCGCCGGAGCGATAAGGGCTGGGCGTCTTGCGGAAGCGGAGCGACGACGCCCGTCGAGTTTCGTGGAACCTTTTGCAGAGCACGGCGATTAAGCGCGCATCCGGCGATGGGTGCTGCGCACTTATGCCCGAGCGTTTCAATTCCGGCGCCTACGACCCCGAGCTTATCAAACTGATGAGCGCGGCGGTGAATGCCGCGTGGGATGCTTTCGAGCCTCGGCCCCTAAATGAGCCTCTGGCGAAATCTCTTATGGCGAGCGCCGTCATCGAGAACGTCGAAGCGGGCGTCAACGATCGCGAAACCCTTGTTCGCAGAGCAACGATTGCGCTTATAGCCGCCATCAAGATCGATCCAGCCGAGCTAAACATCCATCCTCGGCTAAACGGCGCCAAGCGGCCGTCGAATCCGCCGGCGCCGCGAAGGCAAACGGTCGCGCGCTAAGGCTTAGGGCTTTCGCCCCTTCTCGCGACGTTGGCTTAAAGAGCAGCCTTTCGGCTTTGACCCGCGATCTCGAGCTGGCGTGGCAGTTCGTCCATGCTCGCGGCCTTGCCCTTTGGCGATAGCCGGGCGTCAGGCTGAGAAAGGGGCAATGATTGCCTGTGGGCAAGCCCGCGGAGGCGCGCAAGTTTGATCAAATGAGCGTGGTGAATCCTCCGAGATGAACAAAGGCCTTTGGCGGTCAGTTGCGTGATCAAAGCGACCATGACCGCTTAGGAGACCTGACATGACTTCCTTAAAACGAACAGCTGTCGCTTCACTGACGGTTCTGACATTGACTGCTGCTGCGCTTGCGACGCCGGTGTCAGCGGCAGGCGCCAATTGGCGCGGCCATCACGGCGGCCATTGGCGCGGCGGCCGTTGGGGCTGCGCCGGCGCCGGGTGCTACGATTATGGATACGGCCCGTTCTACCGGGGGTATGGCTACAATTCCAACAATTGGTGTTACTTGGGTGAGTCTATGTACGATGGCTGCTAGGGGAATCCGCAGCGTCAGGCGAGGCCCCGCGCCAAGCGGAACGCAAGCCGCTTGATAGTCCACCCCTGACGTAGTCAGGCGGCGCAAGCGTTTGGGCCAAGCCGTTGCGGGATGCAGCGCCAAACCGGAGCCGTCCGCATGGGCCGCGACGCGAGCCTCGATGGCCTACGACGCATTGGTAAGGCCCACGCGGGCCTGGGGCCTCAGCGCTGCGTCTGACGCGCTCGAGCAATCCCTCACTCTCCCCCCTGCGACGTCGAGTTGGCGCCCGCGAGACGGTTGTCGCCGACCACGTCGGCGGCCATGATTGCCGCCGCGACGCTGATCGCGAGGGCCTGGAACGCTTCCGCCGCGTCTAGACTAGCGCGCTTCGCTCTAACCATGGGTTTCAAGTCTTCCCGGCGCCGCCGGGAATAGTTCATCGAGTCATTCGTTCTGATGAGGCATGGGCCGGCGATCGCGGCAAGGATTTGGCTCGGCCGGCCGATGCGCTGGGGAGCGCGGCCGTCTTGTGAGGTCGCCATGCTCAAGAGAACGTTGGAAGCCCTGCTGCGACTTCTTTTCGCGTCGTTCGCCGCGTACAGCGCCTTCGCGCTGGCGCACGCCTCTTCGGCGCTTAGGATCAACGACGTCGCTCTAAGTCGATTTCCGGCGGTTGAAATCTCGCGACCCGCTAACTTTATTCCGGCCGCTTCCGTTTTGATCCTGCCGCCCATGGAGTTCCGGCCGCGCGAGTGTCGAGGAGAGTTCAACCCTCATCGCCCTTTCTGACCTTGGCGCCGAAGGCGACAGGCCTGGCTGAAAGCGAGCGCTAGCCGTCGCCCCAATCAATGAAATGACTGTCAGGAGGACTACCGTCGCCCCAGGCGAGAAGATCGCCGCCGGGAGTATCGAAAGCGCATCGCGCATCGGCCGGCGCGCCTTCGCTCAAGATGAAAGAGGCCAAAAGAAGCGAGGCCAGAGCGCGAAGTAAGGTCGTAAACATCGCAGCCCTCGTTAGAGGCCGTCCGCGAACCGGCGGCGTCGCCCGCTGATTACGGGATGCCGGCATCGCCCCTCGACAGCCCGCCAGGGGGGATCATCGGCGCATCAAGCGTGCTAAGGGCCCGCGAGCTCGTATCCAAAAGGTACGACGCGGCCGGAGGCATGTGAATTCAAACCGAGCGCCGCTTTGCCGATCAGCGGTCCTATGGCGCCTCACCTCAGTGCCGCCTGAAGGTCGGGGACGCCCCGCGTCCTTGCCCGATCTTCACAAGCGTCTAAAGCATGTTGCGTTTAGATCACGCCATCCGCCGTCATTTAAGAGCGAAAGCGAAGCAATCCACTCATAGGTCGCCGCCCTATGAATGGATTGCTTCGTCGCTGCGCTCCTCGCAATGACGATGAGGCGATTCAACTGAATGTCATCCCGCTCTAGCGGCGTCGCAGCACTCCCTGCCTCACCCGGCGCTTAGACGCGGGCGAGACGCAAGTCGTCGCTGGGCGCGGCTATTGCGTCGGCTTCTCGCATTGGTGTTCCTTCGGATAGCCGGATATGTCGCTGCTTGCGCTGGTCGAGTCCCAACCATGGGCATAGGAGCAAGCAACGCGCGCCGGCGCGGGCGGAGAAGCGGCGCTTTGCCCGCCAGTCGCCGCGCTGGCGGCAGTCGCCGAGGCCCCGTCGTCCTGCCAAGAAATAGTGAGGCAGCCGCCAAGAGGAACGGCGGCTGCCGCTATGAGAAGCGCGCGGGCCAAAACTCTCCTCACTGCCTCTGCCCCTCCTTCCCGTCGCGCGACCCCTAAAATTCCGTACCTGACAAAGACCGCTTTGCCGACCCGCGCGGTCCTCCTTCAAAACGCTCGCAGCGAAACGCTTTGTTCAGGTTCTTCTATTCAAGCGTTTGATATTGCTGGTGAGCGCGATGGGACTCGAACCCATGACCTCCTGATTAAAAGTCAGATGCTCTACCGGCTGAGCTACGCGCTCTTTCAAGAAGACAGGCCTGCCTACAGCCTCGCTCTAACTTGGTCAATACGCCCGCGGCTCAGAGGGTTCGGCTCATTCGCGCCGCCTTGAGCCGTGCGAAATCTTCGCCGGCGTGATGAGACGAACGCGTCAATGGCGAAGAGGAGACGAGCAGGAATCCTTTCGCTGCGCCGATCGTCGCATAGGACGCGAACTCCTCCGGCGTCACGAAACGGATGACCGGGTGATGCTTGCGGCTTGGCTGCAAATACTGGCCGATGGTCAGGAAATCGACCTCCGCCGAGCGGAGATCGTCCATCAATTGCAAGACTTCATGCCGCTCCTCGCCAAGCCCGACCATGACGCCCGACTTGGTGAACATCGTCGGATCGAGCTCTTTGACGCGTTGGAGCAGCCGCACAGAATGGAAATAGCGGGCGCCCGGACGCACGGTCAGGTATTTCGACGGCACGGTCTCCAGATTGTGATTGAAGACGTCTGGCCTGGCGGCGACGACGATATCGAGGGCGCCGTCCTTTCGCAAAAAGTCCGGAGTCAACACTTCGATCGTGGTCGAGGGCGCGGCGCGGCGGATCGCGGCGATCGTCCGGGCGAAATGTCCGGCGCCGCCATCGGCGAGATCGTCGCGATCGACCGAAGTGACGACCACGTGGTTGAGGCCGAGCTTAGCCACGGCTTCGGCGACGCGCTCGGGTTCGCCCGCATCAAGTGCGCCCGGCAGGCCGGTGCGGACGTTGCAGAAGGCGCAGGCCCTGGTGCAGACCTCGCCCATGATCATGAAGGTCGCGTGCTTCTTCTCCCAGCACTCGCCGATGTTGGGACAGCCCGCCTCTTCGCAGACTGTGACGAGACGATTCTCGCGCACGATCCGGTTGGTTTCGGCAAATTGCGCGGAACCCGGCGCCTTCACGCGGATCCAAGGCGGCTTCCGCGCAATCGGCTGATCAGGACGATGGGCTTTCTCTGGATGCCGCTCCGCGGCGCGGGCCGCGCGCCGCGGATCATCGTTCAGAAGGTCGACCACCACCGTCATACCGATCTCCGGCGTCCATCGCCTAAAATGGCGATCGCGGACGCTTCTTTCCAGCGCTTATTCGCCCTACTGCCGCGCCGGCTGTTGACCGCCGTGGATCGCCATCCAGACCATCAGGACCACCACCGAGCCAATCAGCGCGGCGACGAAATGCGCGATCGATCCGACCACCGCCACATTCAGAAGCTCGGCGATTTTCGAGCCGATCCACGAGCCGACAATTCCGATCAGGATATTGGTCAACATTCCATGCCGGCTCCCGGTGATCATGCCGGCGATCCAGCCGGCGAGGCCGCCGATGATGATTAGCGAAAAGAAGCCGACGCCCGGCGTTCCGAGGACGCCTAAAGGTTCTTGCATGACATTGCTCCCTCTTTGAAGCGCTTAAAAGCGACGCGTTTGTCTTTTTGAAGCCGGCGCGACCGGCCGCCTTAGCCGCCCGAGAGCCGGGCGAGCGCGGCAATATAAAACCCGTCTGTGAAGGTTTGCAGAGGACTGAGGCGTAAGCCCGCCCCGAGCGCGGACGCCTGCGAAACGAGCGAGGGGAGCCCGGCGCTCCGCGCGAGATGCGCCGCTTCAACGGGAAGAAAGTCTGGCCGTCCTGCCAGGAATTCACTGACCCGATCCTCGTTCTCGGCCTTGAACAGCGAACAGGTGACGTAGACCAATCGGCCACCGTTCTTTACATATTGACTTGCTCGCGCAAGGGCTTGCCGCTGATCGTTCACCCTCTGCTCGAGAGCGCCAGGCCGTATGCGCCATTTGGCGTCGGGGTTGCGCCGCCAAGCGCCTGAGCCGCTGCAGGGCGCGTCGACCAGCACGACGTCGCAACGCCCGACGAGATCGGCCAGAACATCTTTTGCGCCCTGCGGCGGGCGAA
>Ga0209167_10000960_pt1 | contig 18474 bp, 18 predicted proteins | sample Coa_R1_9_FD_187154 | JGI IMG/M metagenome (GOLD analysis project Ga0209167, IMG submission 187154) | Surface soil microbial communities from Centralia Pennsylvania, which are recovering from an underground coalmine fire - Coalmine... | ecosystem: Environmental > Terrestrial > Soil >... | reverse complement strand
ATGGCGGCGTCACGGCCTTTGCTGAATACGCCGCCGAACACGAGGTCATAAATCGGGGCCCAGCGGTCGTAGGCCTGTTCGACCATTTCGCGGTCGAAGTCCAACTGCGTCGCGCCGTCGAGCTTGATGCTTTCTGCCATGTGATTCTTGCCTCGTTGAGGTTGCTTGTTTTGCCGCCTTTGCGATCAGCCGCGCACCGCGTGTTGTCCCGCCACGATCGGGACCGGCCGCAGCGAACGGCTCGGCTGCAGCGCGCTCAGATTGCCGATGAACTGCCTCGCGCTGTTTTCCCAGGAACGCTCGAGCGCAAGGTTCCGGCATGCTTCGCGCGACATCGTCAGCGCCCGCAGACATGCGGCTCGCAGGTCCTCATCGAGCGCGCCAACCGGATGATCGGCGATGACGTCGAGCGGCCCCGTCACCGGGAACGCCGCCACCGGCGTGGCGCAGGCCAGCGCCTCCAGTTGCACGACGCCGAACGTATCGGTGCGGCTCGGGAACACAAAGACGTCGGCGGCCGCCAGATGCGCGGTCAGATCCGCGCCGGTCTTCTCGCCCAGGAATTTGACATCGGGATATTTTTGCGCGAGCGCGGCCTTCTGTGGGCCGTCGCCGACCACGACCTTCGACCCTGGCAGGTCGAGCGACAGAAAGGCCTCGATGTTCTTTTCGACCGCAACCCGCCCCATGGTCATGAAGATCGGGCGCGGCAGGTCGAGCCTGGCCGGGGAATCCGGATTGAACAAGGCGGTATCGACGCCGCGTCCCCAGAAGCTGAGCCTGCGGAAGCCGCGCGCGCCGAGCTCATCATAAAGAGAGGCGGTCGCCACCATCGTCACGGCGGCGGCGGAATGGAAGTGACGCAGCACCGCATAGCTCACCGCGGCCGGGATGTTGGTGCGCACCGCGATGTATTCCGGAAAGCGCGTCGTGTAGGACGTGGTGAAGGCGAGCTTGTGGCGCAGGCAATAGCCCCTCACCGCCCAGCCGATCGGCCCCTCGGTCGCGATGTGGATGGCCTCTGGTGCTGCCGCCTCGATCCGACGTGCGATCTCGCGCCGGCCGGGCAGCGCGATGCGCAGGCCAGGATAGGTCGGAACCCCAACGGACGGAAATCCTTCGGGCGTTACGAAATGAATGTCTCCCCCAAGCGCGGAGGCGCTGTTCTTGAGCGAGGTCAGGGTGCGCACCACGCCGTTTACCTGCGGGTGCCAAGCGTCGGTCGCAATCAAAATGCGCATCGCGGGAGGCCTTGCTGATTCTCAAGGCGCGACGTTCACTTATGGATATTTCAAGCGTGTGACGTCATAGAGGTTAATAGCCGCCTTTTTCGCGCCCGCCGGCTCTTTTTGGTTCCCGTGAAACAAGAATGAAACAATTCATGAATGCGGAGAAACCATTTTGGCCCTTTGGCGAAAATGTCCGGAAATGTTTTCCGGTTAAGGATCGCAGCTCAACGACGCCACCCAAAACGGCGCGCGGGCTAGTCAAACAGGGGACGCCAGATGTTCACTTCCCGAGCATTCGTGCACCATTCCCGCCGAGCCGCCGCCTTCGGGGCGCTGGCGATCGGCGTCATCGCTTTCACGGGGACTGCCGCAGCCGCACCGCTGCAGCTCTTTCCCTTTGTCATGGAGCCGGCGCCGCCGCCGATGGTGCAGCAGGCACCGTCGGACGATCAGGACGCCGCCGCCGAATTGCCGGCGCGCTTGAAACGCCAGATCGTCAATTATCCGACCCGCGAGGCGGCGGGGACGATCATCATCGATACGCCCAACACCTACCTCTATTATGTGCTCGGAGGCGGCCAGGCGATTCGCTACGGCATCGGGGTGGGCCGCGACGGCTTCACCTGGTCCGGCGTGCAGGCGATCACCAAGAAGGCCGAGTGGCCGGATTGGACTCCGCCGCCGGAAATGATCGCGCGCCAGCCCTATCTGCCGCGTCACATGGCCGGCGGTCCCGGCAACCCGCTCGGCGCGCGCGCGATGTATCTCGGCGGCACGGTCTATCGCATCCACGGCACCAACGCGCCGCAGACGATCGGCACCCACGTCTCCTCCGGCTGCATTCGCCTCACCAACCAGGACGTCACCGATCTGTATTCGCGAGTCAATGTCGGCACCAAGGTGATCGTGCTGCCGATGGAGCGCCGCGCCGAGAACCTGCCCGGCAAGCGAAGCTAAGTATCAATGGCGCAGATTTAAACGCCGCATCGCAGCGCCGGGCGCGCCCGGTGCGGCCGGATGATATTGACTCATTCTGTACGGTACTGTACGGTTGCTTCATGGTGGACCCCATCTTGAGTAAAGGCGCAGAAGAAGCTCGCAATCAGCTCCCGGATCTTCTCGATGCGGCCGGCAAGGGCCGTTCGACGATCATCACCAGACATGGCCGTCCGGTTGCAGCGTTGGTGCCGATCGAGGCGTATAGCTCTGCCATTCGCCAGCAGCCGCTGATTTCCGTCGCAGGATCCGGTCGCGGTTTATGGGGAAAGAATAGTACCCGTACGCTTCGAAAGCTGCGTGACGAATGGAGCCGCTAGATTTTCGGGGTCTGCCGGAGGATTCGCTGGTTCTGATCGATTCGGCACCCATCATCTACTTGCTTGAAGGGCACCCGAAATTCGGACCGCGCTTCAAGCCGCTCTTCGAAGCCCATCGAACCGGGCGCATGCGCTTCGCCGTAACGACCATCACCATCGCCGAGGTGCTGACCGGACCCCTCCAGGCAGGCGATGACGCGCTCGCGCAGCGTTACCGGGCGATCCTGGAATCGTGGCAGCCGATCGCGCTTGACGTCGACATTGCGGAAAGCGCCGCGAGACTGCGGGCGTCGCTCCGCCTCAGGCTTGCGGACGCTGTTCAAGCGGCCAGCGCATTGGCAGTCAACGCGGCCGCCCTGGTGACGCATGACCGTGATTTCTCACGCGTGCGTTCGCTGCGTATAATTTCTTGAAGGCCCAGCACCTCGACGCAACGATCGCTCACGAAACGCCGCTTAGGGCAAATCGCAAGCCGCAGGTTATCCAGTCGGACAGACAGGATGAGGATTTAAGGAACTCCCCAACCGGAGAAGGGCGCGGTGATCCGCGCCCTTTCTGTTTCCGCGCAGCAACAAATCGGCCACATCGGCGCCCCCACCTTACGTCAAATCGCAGCTTCTCCACCGGGGGCGCCCGCCATGAAGTGGCCGCTCTGGCGCCGCCCCGGCCTGCCCTGTAGACTCGGCCGGCTGAATCAGTCCGGGGAGACGATGCAACTCAAGACCATTCTGCTTGCCGTCGCGGTGGTCGCGGTTTCGTTTTTTGTCGGCCTGAAGACCATGGACTGGCTCTGGCCGCGCGGCGCGGTCCCTCGGCCGGCGCTGGCCGAATTGCCGCCGCTGCCGCCGGCCCCGCGCAGTTCGGTGATCCTGGCGCAGGTCGCCATTCCGCTGGCCGCCATTCGCGACGCCGCCGACCGCGGCGCGGCGCGGAACTTCGCCGGCAAATCCGACAACCCGGTGTCGGAGGTGCTGCAAAACGCCGACATCGGCTGGACCGCCTCACGCGGGCCGATCGCGGCGAGCGGGGGGCAGGACGTGCTGTCCTTGACCGCGGCGATCACCGGAAAGCTCAACGTGACCGGCTCGCTTGCGTCGAAGGCGACCGGCGCGGTCGGCGACGCAATCGGCGGCCTGCTCGGCGCCAATGTCGGCAAGCAGATCGGCAGCTTGAATATCAAGGCGCTCAACGCCAACGCCGAGATCAGGGGCAGCGTCACCATCACCGCGCGGCCCAAGCTTGCCGCGGCCTGGCACCTTGAACCCAATCTCGGCGCCCAGGTGACGCTCGGCGACACCAGCCTCACGGTCGCGGGCGCGCGGGTCAACGTCCCGGCGCAGGTCAAGCCGCTGCTCGACAAGACCGTCGGCGAACAGATCGCAGCGGCGAGCGCGCGGATCCGCAGCGACCCCTCGTTCGAACGCAATGCGAGGGTCCAGTGGGCCAAGGCGTGCCGCTCGATTCCGCTGCAAATCGCCGCTGCGTCCGCACCGGCGCTTTGGCTGGAACTGCGGCCGACCCGCGCGGTCGCGGTGCAGCCAAACGTCAATGCTTCAGCGGTCACGATGACCCTTGGCATCGAGGCGGAGACCCGCATCACGCCGACGCAGACCACGCCCAACTGCCCGTTCCCCGAGAAAATCTCGATCGTTCCGCCGACGGCCCCCATTGTCAGCATCGGCATTCCCGTCGATGTGCCGTTTAGCGACATCGACAAGATCGTGGAGGCAGAGCTCGCCGGCCGAACATTCCCCGAGGACGGCTCGGGTTCGGTGAATGTCACCGTCAAACGCGCCACGGTCGCAGCATCAGGCGACCGGCTGTTGATCTCGCTTTTGGTGAACGCAAAGGAGAAGACGGGCTTGTTCGGTTTTGGCGGCGAGGCCAATGTGCATATCTGGGGCCGGCCGGTGCTGGATTCGGCGCAGCAGATGCTGCGGCTCGCCGACATCGAACTGGCCGTCGAATCGGAAGCGGCCTTCGGCCTGCTTGGGGCGGCAGCGCGCGCGGCCATGCCGCACTTACAAAAGACCCTCGCCGAGAAGACCACCGTCGATCTCAAGCCGATCCTCGGCAACGCCCGGACGATGGTCGCCGCGGCGATATCGGATCTTCAGAAGAACCAGGACGGCGTCCGCGTGGCGGCGGAAATCACCAGCCTCAACCTCACCGACATCGCCTACGATTCCAAAACGCTGCGGATCATCGCGGAGGCCTCCGGCACAATCAACGTCGCGATCACGGCGCTGCCGGGGTTGTAGGTAGGACAGCAGCGCCTAAATTTCTGCGCCGTCATTCCGGGGCGATGCCAACGGGTCCGCGCAAAGCGCGGCCCGATGACAGGCTCCGCACCGAACTACGATGTGCAATTGCACATCGGAGAATCTCGAGATTCCGGGTCTGGTCCTTCGGACCATCCCGGAATGACGGAGAGAGTCCTAATCCTCGTATTTGAACGAGACGTTGAGCTTGGCGCGGTAGGCTTCGACCTTGCCCTTGGCGTCCAGTTGCAGGTCGAGCTTGACGACTTCGGCGACGCGAAGCTCCCTCAAGGTCTTTCCTGCCCGATTGACGGCCGCGCTGGCGGCCTTTTCCCAGGACTCCTTGCTGGTGCCGATCAATTCGATGACCTTGTAGACGCTCTCCGCCATATCGTCCTCCCGTTTCGTTCTAGGCAGGACGCAGGATGCTCCTGCCGCGGCAAAGCCTAACATCGCACTCCCCCGGCCGAAAGCCGCAATCGGAACGAAGCCGAGGGTGCCGATTGCTCGAAAGTCGGCTTGGCGGGTCCACGCGAATTACTCTACCTCGCCCGGCGGTCTTTCAAGGATGAGGTCTGCATTTGCACGGCAGAGCGCGCCCGGCAAAACCGGACGCGCCCATGCTGACTGACGCTTACCAACTCACTTCTTGACTTACTCACTCACGCCAGATGTCTCAGGTGGAATACTTAAACTCGGGCATCGCCTTCAGGACGTCCTTGGTGGCGTCGAACACGGCATGGTCCGGGTACCAGGGATTGGGCTTCGCGTTTGCGGTCGAGCCGGTGGGGGAAGACCCCGTGGTTGTCGGCGACATCGGGCGGCCGCCGCCTGCGCCCGTGCCGCTGGCGCCGACGTAGGCGACCGGTTCGTCGACGAATTTGATCTTGTCGTAGGAAACCGCGACCAGGTGCTCGCCGACACCAAGGAAACCGCCGACGCCGAGCACCACCGCCTTGATGTTCCCGCTCTTGTCCATCAAGAGATCGTTGATCGTGCCCAGGTTTTCATTCTTGTCGTTGTAGACTCTAAGCCCAACGACCTTCGATACACGCCAATCGCCGTGCAAGGAGGATTCCGACAGCGCCGCCGGCGCAGTGTTGGCGCCGGTGGGAGCCGGGGTTTGCGCAAAAGCGACCGTCGCAAGCAACGCCGTGCCGGCGAGCGCGACCGTGACATATTTTGCAGACATGCTGTCTCTCCCTGATCAAAATTTGTGAGAGGAGAACAGCCTGCTGCACCGGCCGTTCCCCTTTGCCGCGCGGATTTTCAGTGCGGATTTTCAATGATCGGCAAGGGCGCCGGGAACTTCGCATCGCGGAACCGGCTGTTCCCTGAGGCGCCGATCGAGTTCGCATTTCGGGATGTCGGAGCAATCTCGTCGCGCGATAGGTGCTGCGATATTTCTTCTTTCCCATCGCAGTGGCAGCGCTGGATCAAGTCCGATCGCATGGTTCGCTTGAAAACGCTATGGTCTACGCCGCGAGTGCTTCGTTGTCCGTTGCGGAATGATCGAGGTAAGCCACCGCCTCGAAGCGGTAATCGCAGGCCCGACATCGCCAGAGATAGAAGGTGCGACCCGGTTCAGCCTCAACCCATTCCGGAGCCGCGATCGGCTCGCCGCATTGAGCGCAGGGATTTTTCCGGGGCAAAGAGAAGAAATCGATTCTGGCCATGGCGGATCTCCCTTTATTTTCTTTTAAAGTCCGTGGGGACGAATTGGGCAGGAATGCTGTCGGTTGCGGGCGCTCCGAGCTATCTTTTTTGGGAGAGTAATTGGGCAATTCGACGGCAAGAGGCGTGTCCCGGACGCGGGGCAGCGTTCTTCTCGATGCGCCGCAAAGCCGGGACCCAGACCTGGATAGGCCCCGGATCAACGGCGCACTGCGCCACATCCGGGGCACGCAACTTGCGGAGCGGAACTCAATGCGCCGCGGGTTCCACCAACGGCTCGGCCGTATGCGTCGCGCCGGCTTTGCGGAGGTGGATGGTGGCGACGTCGTCGCTGTACACCTTCTGCCAGCCGTCAAGATGGTCCAGCAGTTTTGTCGCAGCACTCTGGGTGCGCAGCAAGGTGGCCTCGATTTTGTATTCTTCCAGCAGCCGGAACAGATTGCCGGGTTCCATCAGGCCGGAGGCGGCGTTGTGGTCGACGAAGAATTTTTCGCCATAGAGCTCGGTGCGGCCGTCGATGAAGGGCGAAACCCCGCTGGCGATCAGATAGCCGCCGAAATCATAATCGTTGAACACCCGTTCCAGATTGAGCTTCTTCAGCTCGGCCACGGCGGCGACCGGTGAATTTCCGGTGTGCGGCGCGAAGCGATGCAGCGATGCAAAGGCCAGCGTCCCCGTCACCAGCGCGAACGCGACGCTTGCGAACAGGATGCGGCGCCCGGGCGTCGTATCCGAAGGCGCCATTTCCGCGCGGCCGATCTGCGGCGCCAAGGGGGCGGCGAGAATAAGCGGCGCCAGCAGCGCCAGGATTTCACCCGAGCGGCCCTGCGCCAGCGCCATGTGAACGAGGCCGAGCAATATCAGGATGCGCATCGGCGGCAATTTGATGCCTTTGAACAGCGCTAGCCCAAAGCCGCCGAGCAGGCAGATTTCGAACGGGCGCAGATAGGTGAAATCCGCCGCGCGCCATTCGGTGATCAGCGGCAATGCGGCGCCGAGCGCCAGAATCTTCCGCGACGCCAACAGCGCGTTCCAGCCGTAAGGCGTACAGAAACTTGCGACCAGCGCCAGGCCGGCGAACGCCGCCCATCGCAACAGCAGAGATTTTCGCCTTGTCGCCTGCGCATTCACCACCGCATCGAGCGCGATCGGCGCGATCATCATGAGGCCAAGGACGAAGCCGCCATGCAGATTGGCCCACAGCGCCATCAGCGGCAGCATCCAGAGCGACGGTGCCTCGTGGCGGTCGGCCGCCGCGATCATGCCGCCGATCCACATCACCATCACGGGCAACGCCAGCACATGCGGCCGCGCCAGAATATGCGGCACGGTCAGCGCCAGCGCGACCGCAACGAACACCAGCGAGGCGCTTTCGCTCAAGCGCCGGCTCAAGAATCGCGCCAGCAGCGTAAAAGTTGCAGCACTCGCGCCAGCCGCCAGCACAACCACGCCGCTCCAGCCAAACCACGCATGGATTTTCGCGTACGCGACTTGTGCGAGCCACTGCGTCGAAATCCAGGGCTGGCCGCGCATGGTGAAGGAATAGATGTCGGTCTCGGGCACCGCGCGATGGTCGAGTATCCACTGGCCGACGGTGATCTGCCATTGCGTGTCGGGATCGAACAGCAGCCTGTCGCCGGCGAGGAACAGCAGCGCATAGACAAAGACGCCGACCCATAGCGGCAGCGGCCCGCGCATCAGGCTGGTATCCTCGGCGGCGTTGGCAACGGTCAGGGTCATCGGCACGGGGTTCGGAAAAAACGTCCAAATTCCGGCCCGATCGAAGCACGCCAGGCATAATTCCAGGTAAACCGCCTGCCGCCGAACCCTGGGCAAAGGCGCGAGAATGCCCGCTTTTCGCCATATCCATGCCGCGGCGGATGCAATTATTGCGGCGGTCCCAAGCGAACAGAGGTCTTCCCATGAAGCGTCTGTTAACCCTCGCCTCGATTGCCGCGCTGGCCGCGGTCTTGATGCCGGAAGACGCCCGCCCGCAACGCGTCGAATATAATGAGCTGGTCGCCAGGCACGCCCTGGCCAACGGCGTGCCCGAGGCGCTGGTGCATCGGGTGATCGTGCGAGAAAGCCGCTATCAGCCGCACCTCGTCGGGCGTGGCGGCACCATCGGGCTGATGCAGATCAAGCTTTCGACCGCGCGCAGCCTCGGCTACACCGGCACGGCCGAGGGACTGCGCGACCCCGACACTAATCTGGCTTACGCGGTAAAATACCTCGCCGGCGCCTACCGCGCCGCCAACGGCGATCACACCCGCGCCATCCATTATTACGCGAGCGGATACTACTACGCGGCGAAACGTCAGCGTCTCGAACATATCAGGCATCCCGCAGAAGCAAGGGCGGAGCAGGTTCCGACGCGGTAAGAGGCGTGCGAACGGGCTAACTCGCAGGCCTGCTTGGTGACTCCCGTGTCCCGGACGCGGCGCGGCATGAAATGACGCGCCGCAGAGCCGGGACCCACGCGGCTCCGCATCGAATGTAGGCCCCGGCTCTGCACCGCTTACGCGCTGCGCCGCGTCCGGGGCACGCATGGGGATATCGCGTTGACACGACCTGCCAACGGCCTACATTAGAGGCGTTCCGAGGGGAGCTCCGATGAGGAGCTGAGAGACCGCACGCTCAAATCCTTCCTTGTCTTGGGAATGAAGGACGCGAGACCGCGGTGACCCTTTGAACCTGATCCGGGTCATGCCGGCGAAGGGACAGGGATGTACCAGAGTTCCATCAATCCACGGGGGGAATCCCCCATTTCCGTCATCGGCGCAGGCGTCGCAGGCGCCTGGCAGGCGCTGTTGTTCGCGCAAGCCGGTCGCGCGGTGACGCTGCATGAGCGCAGCGACGAAACGATGATGCTCTCCACCAGCCACTGGGCGGGCGGGATGCTTGCGCCTTATTGCGAGAGCGAGATATCGGAACCGATCATCAGCCGGCTCGGCCTGCGCGCGCTCGACCTGTGGCGCCGGGAACTGCCGGACACGCCGTTCAACGGCTCGCTGGTGGTGGCGCATAGCCGCGACCGCAATGATTTCGAACGTTTTGCGAGATTGACCTCCGGCCACCGGCGACTGGACGCTCGCGCGCTGGCCGAACTGGAACCCTCGCTGGAGGGTCGTTTCCGCGACGGCCTGTTCTTCGCCAATGAAGGCCATGTCGAGCCGCGCCGTGTGCTGCCAAAACTGCACGAACGGATCGTCGCCGCCGGCGGTACCATCAAATTCAACAGCGAACCCGAACCTTCGGAAATCGACGGCCTCGTGATCGACTGCCGCGGACTTTCCGCGCGCGACACCCAACCCGAGCTGCGCGGCGTCAAGGGCGAGTTGATCCTGATCGAGACTAGCGAGGTCGAGCTGGCGCGCCCGGTGCGGCTGATCCACCCGCGCTGGCCGCTTTATGTTATTCCGCGCGAGGACAACCTCTTCATGTTAGGCGCCACCTCGATCGAAACCGAGGACACCGGCGTCAGCGTGCGTTCCGCGCTGGAACTGCTGAGCGCCGCCTATGCGGTGCATCCGGCATTCGGCGAAGCGCGCATCGTCGAATTCGGCTCGGGGTTGCGTCCCGCCTACCCCGACAATTTGCCGCGCATCGCCATCGCAGACAACCATGTCACGGTGAACGGGCTCTATCGTCACGGTTTTCTGATTGCGCCGGCGCTGGCGGAGCTGACGCTTGCCTATGTCGAGCGCGGCCGGATCGACAATGAGGTGATGCGATGCGTGTGACCGTCAACGGCGAGCAACGGGAGATCGTCTCGACCAGGGTCGATGCGCTGCTCGGCGAACTCGAATATGAGGGCACGCATTTTGCGATCGCGCTCAATTACGACGTGCTGCCGAAACGCCGCTGGGCCGAAACGCCGCTCAAGTCCGGCGACGAGATCGAAATCATCACACCGCGGCAGGGAGGGTGAGATGATGTACGCAAACCCCCTCCCCTCGTCGTCCCTGCGAAAGCAGGGACCCATAACCACAGGCGCCCGTTGTCGCGAAAGGTCGCTGGCAGCGTGCGCTATTGAGACGACACGGCGTATGGGTCGCGGCTCGCGCTCGCTTGGCCAGGACGACGCAAGGGGGATCAGCGTAACCTCGCTCCCCACGTCGTCCCTGCGAAAGCAGGGACCCATAGCCACCGGCCTTCGTTGTTGCGAAAGGTCTCTACCAGCGTACCCCAACGAGACGCCGCGGCGTCTGGGTCCCCGCGTGCGCGGGGACGACACGTGGGGGCTTAGTTCGCCGCCTCAAACCACGCCGTCATCGCCCGGCTTGACCGGGCGATCCAGTACGCCGCGGCGTCTTAGTTCTTGGGCGAGCGTCTCTGGAATACTGGATCCCCGCCTCCGCGGGGATGACGAGCAGGTGTGCGGGACGACAGGAAAATAACACCATGCTGAAATTCTACGACCGCGAATTTTCCTCCCGCCTGCTGGTCGGCAGCGCGCTGTATCCCTCGCCTGCGATCATGCAAAGCGCGATACGCGCCTCGGGCGCCGAGATCGTTACAGTGTCGCTGCGGCGCGAGAGCGCGGGCGGCAAGACCGGCGATGCGTTCTGGTCGCTGATCCGCGAGCTCGGCGTCACGGTGCTGCCGAACACCGCCGGCTGCCGCAGCGTGCGCGAGGCGGTGACGACGGCGAAGCTGGCGCGCGAATTGTTCGCGACCTCCTGGATCAAGCTCGAAGTCATTGCCGACAACGACACGCTGCAGCCCGATGTGGTCGGCCTGGTCGAAGCCGCACACATCCTGATCAAGGACGGCTTCGAGGTGTTTCCCTATTGCACGGAAGACCTCTCCGTCGCGATGCGGCTGGTGGATGCCGGCTGCAAGGTGGTGATGCCGTGGGCGGCGCCGATCGGCAGCGCGCGAGGCATCATCAATCCCGATGCGCTGAAACTTTTGCGCGACCGTCTGCCGAACATTGCGCTCGTGGTCGATGCCGGCCTTGGCGCGCCGAGCCACGCCGCGCGCGCGCTCGAACTCGGCTACGACGCGGTGCTGCTCAACACGGCAATCGCGAAAGCCGCCGATCCGATCGCGATGGCAAAAGCTTTTCGCGCCGGCGTCGAGGCCGGCCGCGTCGCGTATGAGGCGGGCCTGATGGAAGCCCGCGATTTTGCCTCCCCTTCAACCCCTGTCGTTGGGACACCGTTCTGGCATGCCGTATCCTGATCGATTCTATCCCGTCGTCGACAGCGTCGCCTGGGTCGCGCGGCTTGCGCTGCTCGGCGTCGGCACCATTCAACTGCGCGCCAAGAATTTGAGCGAGTCGGATGCGCTGCAAACCATCATGGACGCGCTCGAAGTCATCAAGGGCACGCCGGCCAAGCTCGTGGTGAACGATTATTGGCGCGCGGCGATCATTGCGAAGGCGAGTCATCTGCATCTCGGCCAGGAAGACCTCGCAAAAGCCGACCTCGGCGCGATCCGCGCCGCAGGACTGACGCTCGGCATCTCCACCCACGACGACGAAGAGCTCGATGTAGCCTTGCGCGCCAAGCCCGCCTACGTCGCGCTCGGGCCGATCTTCCCGACCACGCTCAAATCGATGCGGTTCGCGCCGCAAGGCATCGCCAAGATCACCGAATGGAAAAAGCGCGTCGGCGACATCCCGCTGGTCGCGATCGGCGGCATCAAGCTCGAACGGGCGCGCGAGATTTACGCCGCCGGCGCCGACTCGATCGCGGTCGTCAGCGACGTCACCCAGCAACCCGAGCCCGACACGCGCGTGCGAGCCTGGCTCGGCGTGAAGGCGGAGGCCGCGTGATGGTCAGCGTTTGCGGAAGCACCCCCACCCCAACCCTCCCCCGCAAGCGGGAGAGGGAGCGCATCTCGCGCTTAGTTTCTCTCCGGCACAAACAGGAGAGCGGGCGCACCCAGCACTTTTCTTTCCTCGCCCCGGCCGCGAAGAGGCGCGCGGGGCTCTTCCTTCTCCCTCTCCCGCTTGCGGGGGAGGGCTGGGGTGGGGGCACGCCACGAGTCCGTATTTCGAGATTCCGGATCGCCCCGCTTCGCGGCCCGTCCGGAAACGACGACAACGTATAACAGGAGGACACCATGAACATCCGCTCCAACCCGGACACCACGATTCCCGCCGTGACCACCGGCCCCTTGCCCTCGTCACGCAAGATCTTCGTCACGCCGGATGAAGCGGCCGATGTGCGCGTGCCCTTGCGCGAAATCATCCTCTCCGAAGGCGCCGGCGAGCCCAATCTTCCGGTCTACGACACCTCCGGCCCCTACACCGATCCGGATGTCGTGATCGACGTCAACAAGGGCCTGCCGCGCAACCGCATCGCCTGGGTGAAGGAACGCGGCGGCGTCGAGGAATATGAGGGCCGCGCGGTCAAGCCGGTCGATAACGGCAACGTCTCCGCCGACAAGGCCGCAAAGGCATTTTCCGCCTATCACAAGCCGCTGCGCGGGCTCGACGGCCACAAGATCACCCAGCTCGAATTCGCCCGCGCCGGCATCATCACCAAGGAGATGATCTATGTCGCCGCGCGCGAAAACCTCGGCCGCAAGCTTAAGCTCGAGCGCGCCGAAGCAGCCCTTGCCGACGGCGAAAGCTTTGGCGCCGCGATCCCGCCCTTCATCACGCCGGAGTTCGTGCGCTCCGAGATCGCGCGGGGCCGGGCCATCATCCCCTCCAACATCAACCACGGCGAACTCGAGCCGATGATCATCGGCCGCAATTTCCTGACCAAGATCAACGCCAATATCGGCAACTCCGCGGTGACCTCGTCGGTCGAGGAAGAAGTGGACAAGATGGTGTGGGCGATCCGCTGGGGCGCCGACACCGTGATGGACCTCTCCACCGGCCGCAACATCCATACCACCCGCGAATGGATTCTTCGAAACGCGCCGATCCCGATCGGCACCGTTCCCATCTATCAGGCGCTGGAGAAGGTCAACGGCGATCCGGTCAAGCTCGACTGGGAGGTCTACAAGGACACGCTGATCGAACAATGCGAACAGGGCGTCGATTACTTCACCATCCACGCTGGCGTGCGCCTGCCCTACATTCACCTCACCGCCAACCGCGTCACCGGCATCGTTTCGCGCGGCGGCTCGATCATGGCGAAGTGGTGCCTCGCGCATCACAAGGAAAGTTTCCTCTACACGCGCTTCGACGAGATTTGCGACCTCATGCGCAAATACGACGTCTCCTTCTCGCTCGGCGACGGCTTGCGTCCCGGCTCGATCGCCGACGCCAACGACCGCGCGCAATTCGCCGAACTGGAGACGCTCGGCGAACTCACGAAGATCGCGTGGGACAAGGGCTGCCAGGTGATGATCGAGGGCCCCGGCCATGTGCCGATGCACAAGATCAAGATCAACATGGACAAGCAACTCAAGGAGTGCGGCGAGGCGCCGTTCTACACGCTGGGGCCGCTGACCACCGACATCGCGCCGGGCTATGACCACATCACCTCCGGCATAGGTGCTGCCATGATCGGCTGGTTCGGCTGCGCGATGCTCTGTTACGTCACGCCGAAGGAGCATCTGGGTCTGCCCGACCGCAACGACGTCAAGACCGGCGTCATCACCTACAAGATCGCGGCCCACGCCTCTGATCTTGCCAAGGGCCACCCCGCCGCGCAACTGCGCGACGACGCACTCTCCCGCGCGCGGTTCGACTTCCGCTGGATGGACCAGTTTAACCTCTCCCTCGACCCGGACACCGCGAAGGCCTTCCACGACGAGACGCTGCCGAAGGAAGCGCACAAGGTCGCGCATTTCTGCTCGATGTGCGGCCCAAAGTTCTGCTCGATGAAGATCACGCAGGACGTGCGGGATTATGCGGCGACGCTGAATGATCCGAATTCGGTCGGGATGTCGTTGTCAGGGACCATTGAAGATGGCATGGCGCGGATGTCGGAAAAATTCAAGGAGATGGGCGGGCAGGTGTATCTCGATGCGGAGAAGGTGAAGGAGAGTAATCGGGTGTTGTGATCCCGAGCCTCTTGGTGAGGAGCGCGGCAAGGCCGCGCGTCTCGAACCATGAGGTCGCCCTGTATTCTTCGAGATGCATCGCTTTGCGATACTCCTTAGGATGAGAATAGCGGGAGCAGTTCGAAGTGCTCAAGAAACTGTCGAATTTTGGAGAAGATCGAGTCTACGGACAGATTGCATCCGTCGCCGACCGCTATAACGCTCAAGTATATCGTAAGATTCGCATAGCTGATGTCGTTGACATTGCTTGCCTACGGAGCCGCGACGCAGGTCAATATGCACTCATGGCGCATTTCGATTTCGTTGTTGCTGACAGCGGGCATACCCCGAATTTTGCCCTGGAATTTGACGGCCCAGGGCATTCTTCAGCACACGACGCAAAAAAAGATGAAATTTGCCGCCAAGCGGACTTGGCATTGTTTCGCGTGAATTTGCCGACTAGCCAAATTCAGATAGGTCAGTTGAGTTTTCTGAACTACTTAGTCCATCTCTGGTTCTTAGCGCTGAAATTCGAAGAAATGCGCGCGAGCGGTGGAATCGCGTATGACGAGCCGTTCATGATCAGCGGCTTCCTAAAATCAGATGCAAAGCATATCTTCGATAGCGAATTCGACTTGCTTGGCGCCGCACGAGGGAAAATCAACGCATTTTGCGAGCAGCAAAATATAGCCGACGGGATGCTCTCGCATTTCGCTATGGAAGGATTGCTGATGTGCAACGACAACGGGGAGTACGTTGCGTTCAGCAGCTTCCCGATTGAAAGCACTAAGCTCTATGGACGGAACACCTTTGGATTGAAGATCCCACATTTTGGACTGCTGCGGGAGGTAAAATTCAGCGGGCAAGAACTCGGCCAATATTGTATGGCATTGGCCATTCAGGATTTATTGGAGGAACTGAAACTGTTTCGCGGGGGCTCTGGAAATATCGTCAGGCGCCATGACGAGATACTGGACGAGATTGACACCCTCAGAAAACGTGGATTTTCGCTGCTGCTGGCATTTTCGGGAAACGACGACGAATTAACGAGGCTGGCATATCCCAAGAGCCATTCGACGAATTAAAGGTCAGCATGACAAGCAGATGAGCGGAAAGGTGTACCTGGATGGGGGGAATGTGACTACGATAAATCCCCTAAGCGTTAAGTTGGGTCAGGCGCTGCTGGCCCTAATTCTTGAATGAAGATGCTTGGTATCAGTTGAGCTTGCCCATAAACGACGTGCTTAAACGCTATGTTCTCGCCGGATGCAGCTCCGGCATTCATTTCCTTTGGATAGGAAATAAACAGCGAACCCGGGCGCCCGTTTTCTGGGTCAGCTTTAACCCGCGTAATTCCAACGAAGAAAAGTCTTCGGGCCTCCTCTAGGTCTGCATCAGCCTGCGCCTTAGGCGTCTCTGCCTTCGGTAGCTGTGGCAACACGCCCTGGACGCAGCCGCCTATAAAGACATAGGGCGAACTTAACCCCTTACTCTTATGCAAGCTCATCACGCGGACGTCTTCTACGGTTGGAGGGACGTCGGGCTGTGTAAGCTCCTCCATCATTCTCGAAAAAAGATCGCGTGTTGTTTTGCTTTCTTCCGCGGCTTGTAGCGCTAACTCTCTTAACTCTTCGATGTCCCCCTCACCGGCCGGAAACATGAGGTCGATAAACGCGGTCAGATCGGACTCTTTTGCTGAAAGTTCTGCCAACACTGTTTGGATTTCTTCAAATGAGTCGACTAATGTGCCCACGTTCTTTAGCTGAAGGGTGCCAGCGGTGAGTTTTTCCAACGCCTGCCACGGACTATCTCCAGTAACTTCACAGTGCACACGCAGTTTACTATACGGACCAGCCCGAAAGGTGCCTGTACCGGTGCCAAGTAAGTATCGAAGCGCTACCCGATCTTCATTGTTGAGCAACAACTTGAACAAAGAGAATCTTCGCTGCGCGGCCTCAGAATCTAGCTGACTCTCGTCATAATATGATTTTGAAGGAACTTCCTCTTTCTTGAGCGCACTTAGAATACGAGCCCCGGCCCTCTTACGCTGAACAAGTATAATTATCTCACTAGGATGAACACCGGTCGCAGTTAGGGTCTTAACCTGGAACGCTATCCATTTGGCTTCGGCATCGGGATTAGATTGCTGAGTAATGATAACCGTACCTGGACCCTTACTATTAATTTGCGTGAGCGTTCGCTCTTCACGAGCAGTGTTATGAGCAATCAAAGAGTTTGCCATTTTAACTATTGTTGTCGGACATCTGTGACAATCAGCCATCTGGAGGTCCGCGCACTCGGGATACTCTTTCGTCCACTCACGAATTCCTTCCGGACGGGCGTGCTTGAAGCTGTAGATAGATTGATCGTCGTCACCGACAATGCAAACTTCGCCTTTCTTGCCTAGATAGCTAATGGCCGCCTGCTCGGCCATGTTGAGGTCTTGATATTCATCGACAAGGAGATGCCTAAACTCCGTATGTTCCTTAGCTTTAGGATTCTCCTTCAAGTATCTAACTAGGTACGGAATAAGTTCTCCTATCAGCATGGACTGGTGAAAAACGAGCCAACTCATGAGGTCTTTGGTAAATTTCTTTTCTTCCGCTGATTTGGCAAAGCCGGGCATATCGCCCTGGCTCTGCGCCCAAGCCGCCTCGTAAGCCGCAACTAACTTCTTGCTTTTCTTCTTACCTCCGTGCGCACCCTGTATATCAGCAAACATTGCATTCAACTCGAACCTGTTAAGCGGGCGCGGTGTCCTACCTAACATCTCTAAGACATGCTGACGCGAAAGTATTCGCATCGCCAAGCTATGAATCGTTTGCCCGCTTAGTTCCTCGGATCCTGGAACTTCTAGCTTTTGAAGTTCTCGATGCAAATCCTCCGCAGCGACACGAGTAAACGTTACGGCCAATATTTGCTTTGGCTCAATCTTAGACTCTAGAAGTCGGGCTACCCGACGTTTCATCGCAAATGATTTTCCGGTCCCGGGACCTGCGATGACTCTGATTCTCTTCTCGCTCGCAGCGGCAATTTTGTAAGCTACGCTACTCTTATTGAGCCCCTGATCCCATGCCATTTTCACAACCTCTGCGGTCTGATGCGACCAAAGGTAGCAAAGAGATCGCGGGAAGCGAAGGGGTATCAGGCGCGGTCGCAAACGTTTCGCTTCAATTGCCGGCGAAAGACCATGGTTCCGGCCTTCGCAAGCTCATAGCTAAATTAGCAACGGACCCTGTCATCGGGCGCGCATTCGCGCGACCCGTTGGCTCATGCAGGCTACGTCGCCCCTACCTCATCGTAATCGCCAGCCCGCTCAGATCCGCGTTCGCCATCAGCCCGACCTGGTAGCCGGACAATTCAAGCACCGCGCCCTTCTGGTTGGTCAGCACGATCGCGCGCGCGCCGCCACCGATCGCAAGGCCCGCGCCGGCCGCGCCGTAGACGCCGGCGATGTCCGACGGCCGCCAGATGTTGTGGACGCGGCCCTGCAGCACCGTCCGCGATCCGCCGAACACGAAGCCGTAGTCGATCCCGCCGGTGGACAGCGGATAGGCGCGGCCGTGGAAATACAGCGTGCCGCCGCCGCCCGAGCCGCCGATGATCCATCCCGCCTTGTAGATCACAAGCGTCACGGTGCCCTCGTCGGCATGAGAGGCGGAAGCGAATGTCGTGCCGGCGAAAGCCGCGAGCGAAAGCAGCGCGATGCGGAGGGCAGAGGATATTTTCATGGGCTTGTCTCCCTGGAATTTTTCGAAGGTTGATGTTGCGAGGCGGATCGATTCCTAACTATGCTGATTTTAGCAGGCGTGGCGCGCGTTCGGGAACCGATATCTCGCGCGTGCCGCCGCCGCACCGCCTCAAAAATGACAGGGTTTCCAATGTCACCCGTCAAGTGAGCGTAGCCCGGATGAGTGAAGCGATATCCGGGACGAATGCAAGACACCCGCATATCGCTGTGCTCATGCGGGCTTCTGTAACGGGCCTCGATGAGTCAATCCCTTTTTTTCGTCATCCACTCGCCGGGGACTTGCTTCTGTACGG
>Ga0209167_10000956_pt1 | contig 18491 bp, 13 predicted proteins | sample Coa_R1_9_FD_187154 | JGI IMG/M metagenome (GOLD analysis project Ga0209167, IMG submission 187154) | Surface soil microbial communities from Centralia Pennsylvania, which are recovering from an underground coalmine fire - Coalmine... | ecosystem: Environmental > Terrestrial > Soil >... | reverse complement strand
ATCCCTTAAGATGGAGATGGTTCCTGATTCGCGTGCCCACTCTGAACTACTACCGCCGCATCTTCAGCGCCTACCTGCTCGGGGGTCCAAGTCAGCTCAGCTTCTGGCACGAGACGCCCCAGGAAAATCCTCAAGCCAACGGCGCCGAACTCGGCCCCTATTACATGCGATTCGCCGAGAAGGCCGACTATACTGGCTCTTTCGATCCCTCCGGTATTCCACTGCTTGAATATCGGGGACACATCGGCTCGCAATACAACCCGATTGCCATCGCGCAATACGGACTGGGCAACTACAACCTCTTCCGCCAGAGCCACGATCCCGAGCGCCGGAGAAAATCCTTCCTGGCCGCCGACTGGCTCAAAGCTCATCTAGAGCTGAACTCGCGCGGCCTTGCGGTTTGGAATCACCACTTCGACTGGGAATATCGCGACACGCTCCGAGCGCCGTGGTATTCCGGCCTGGCGCAGGGGCAGGGAATTTCTCTTCTGGTCAGAGCGCACAAGGAGTCTGGCGACACGCTTTATCTCGGCGCTGCCCGGCGCGCTCTCGAGACTTTCTACAAATCCGTCGGCGAGGGCGGTGTGGCCTTCACCGACGATCGCGGCGATCTCTGGTTCGAGGAATACATCGTTTCCCCGCCTACGCACATACTGAACGGATTCATCTGGGCGGCTTGGGGCGTTTACGACTACTTCCTGGCCACGCGCGAAGAATCCGCGCACCAACTGTTCGAGAGCGCCGTGCGCACCCTCGTGCGCAATCTGCATCGCTACGACCTCGGATACTGGTCGCTCTACGAGCAATCTGGCACGCGTCTGCCCATGGTCGCGAGTTCTTTCTACCACCGGCTGCACATCGTGCAGTTGCGCGTGCTGCACCGCCTTACCGGCGAAACCTCGTTTCTCCAGATGGCCGACCGCTGGGAATCCTATGCCCGCAACCCGATCGATCGGACTCGCGCCCGCGTCGCCAAGATCGCCTTCAAGCTTTCTCATTACTAGGCGCCGCCGCCGCCTAAGTCGGCTACAATGCCGGAACTGAATCGTGACGAGTAAAAGCTACGGCAGTCCATCTCTTATCCGAGGACACCATGCAGAGACGTACATTCATGAATCTCGCGGCCGGAGCGGCCGCCTCGTTCGCAGCCAAGCCATTTGCCGCTGCCGCCGACGGTCAGGCCGGCAAAACACCTGTGCTCTACCCCGACCCGGCGGTCGAGGTGGTGGATCCGCGCTTCGCCAAATACAAAGTCGGTGACGCCGCCGTCGAGCGTCTCTACACCGGCGCGCGCTGGGCCGAAGGCCCGGTCTGGGTTGGGGACGGCCGCTATCTCCTGTTCAGCGATATCCCGAACAACCGCATGTTGCGCTGGCTGGAAGATACCGGTGAAGTCAGCGTGTTCCGCAGCCCGTCGAATTATTCGAACGGCAACTACCGCGACCGCCAGGGACGTCTGCTTACCTGCGAGCACGATTCGCGCCGGCTCACTCGCACCGAGCATGACGGCACCATCACCGTGCTCATGGATCGCTATCAGGGCAAGCCCCTGAACGCGCCCAACGATCTCACGGTTCATTCCGACGGAGCTATCTGGTTCACCGATCCCGGCTACGGCATCATGTCGAACTACGAGGGACACAAAGCCGCGTTCGAAATTCCGACGCAGGTCTACCGCCTCGATCCGGATACGCGCGAAGTCGCGGTGGTAGTCAACGACCTCGACCGGCCCAACGGCATCTGTTTTTCGCCGGATGAGAAAAAGCTCTATCTCGTGGACACCGGCGAACCCAAGCATCCCGGCGATCCCCATCCCATCTATGTGTATGACGTCGAGAACGGCAAGCAGTTGAAGAACCGCCGGCTCTTCGTCAATATGGCGCCCGGCATTTCCGATGGCATCCGCTGCGACGTGGACGGCAATATCTGGTCCGCCGCGGGATGGGCCGGCGAAGGTTTCAACGGAGTTCACATCATTGCCCCGGACGGCACACTGATCGGCAAGATCCATCTTCCCGAAACCTGCGCCAATCTTTGCTTCGGCGGGGCCAAGAAGAATCGTCTGTTCATGGCCGCCAGCCAGTCGCTTTACTCCGTTTATGTCGGCACCGAAGGCGCCCAGGTGCCATGACAGCTTTGTCTCCCCGGTGACGGTCGCGAAGGTCGCGTGAAGATTCTCTATGTCTCGCAGTATTTTCCGCCGGAAATGGGCGCGCCGGCCGCGCGTGCCGCCGAACTCGCGCGCCACTGGGCGGACTCCGGCCACGAAGTTTCGGTGCTTACCGGATTTCCCAACCACCCGACTGGCGTCGTGCCGAAAGGATGGCGTCCGCGCCTGCGCCGTCTGATTTATCACGAGCACGTCACGGTAGCGGGCGCGGGGGGCTTCGATGTTTACCGAACCTGGCTTTGGCCGCTGCCGAACCGGAAGTCCCACGAGCGTATGCGCAACTATGCATCGTTCTGCATATCGGCTGCGCTGCGCGGCCTCGCCCTGCCTGCCCCCGAGGTGATCATCGCCACTTCGCCGCAATTGCTCGTGGGGCTCACCGGCTGGTGGCTTGCTTTTGCGCGGGGAGTTCCCTTCGTCTTCGAAGTTCGCGACCTCTGGCCTGAATCACTCGCCGCGGTCGGCGTCAGTGAGGAAAATTCGCTGCTGTGTCGCGCTTTGGGAGGAATCGCGAATTTTCTCTACCAGCGCGCCGATCGTATCGTCGTGGTCAGTCCGGCATTTCGCGAGCCTTTGGTGACGCGCTGGCGCGTGCCCGCCGATAAAATCGCCGTTGTCGAAAATGGCGTTGAGACCGATCTCTTTGCTCCTCAACCTCCGTCGCAGAATAAGGCGCTGCGTCGTGAACTCGGCGCCGACGGCAAATTCTTGGTGGTCTACATCGGGACGATGGGCAACGCCCACGGGCTCGAAACCCTGCTCGACGCCGCTGCCCGGCTCCGCTCGTCCAATCCGGGCGTGCTTTTTCTCCTGATTGGTGAAGGCGCTGAGAAGCGGCGCATTCAGTTCCTGGCCCTGGAGCACGGTCTCGAGAACGTCCGTTTTCTCGATCAGCAACCGCGGGAAAAAATTCCTGCGTTCATTTCCGCGGCTGACGCCTGCCTGGTCCTGCTGAAGAAGACCGAAGTCTTTAAGACTGTGATTCCCACCAAAATGCTCGAGTTCATGTCCTGCGCGCGGCCCGTGATCCTTGGTGTCGACGGCCAGGCTCGCGAAATTGTCGAACAGGCCGGCGCGGGACTCGTCATCGAACCCGAGAACCCAGTAGCGTTAGCCGATGCTGTTACTCAACTTACCCGCGATCCGGAACTCGGCGTGGCCCTGGGACGGAAGGGAAGAGAATACATTCTGCAGAAGTTCTCGCGGGCCCAGACGGCCGAAAAGTATATCTCGGTCTTGGCTGGTCTGAGCCGGTCGGATTGACCGCAAGCCATCTAAGCAGCCGATTCCATTCTTGGCTGCTGCGCCAAAGTTGCCGCACTCACTGCAGCGGCGATATAGAAGACTGCGACCCAGCGTTCCTGCCAGTTGGGAAGAATTACGAAGTGCAACGCGACGTAGGCCAGAGTTATTCCGAACAGAATTCGGCCGGACCGTGAGCCCAATCCGATCGCTCCGAGCAGCGCGAAAGGAAGGAAGAAACTGTCGAGGGTCAGCCGGACTCCCGCGATAAATGCGGCGATATAGTCGTGCCCAGTGAACTGCGGCGCGATCTCTCCGGGCGCAACGGGAACACCCACGAAGTTGCGGAAGTAGAGCATCTTGATGCCGTAGTCACCGGCAAAGTGGTTGATGGCCAATACCGATGCAACCGCGACTCCGCCCAGAACTCCCGCTTGCCAAAATGAAATCTTCCGCTGGCGCCACAGAACCAGCAGAACCGGAGCCACCAGCGCGACAAAATCGGTGCGGAAGTAGATGGAAGCGAGCAGCAGAGTCAAGCCGGCAGTTAGTCGCCAGCCTTTCTTCCCGTTATTTTCTCGATTTTCATACTCGCCTTTTCCAAAGACCAAATAAAGCCCAAGCAGTGCAACCAGGCTGGCCATCGGATCGGACGTTGTGTGCCGGCCTAGTTCCACCAGCGGAGGCGTAAGCATGGTCAGGAACGAAATCAGAAAACGAAACGCCGGCGCGACATTTGCGCCGATCCACACGAAAAGAAGCACTCCGATCGAAAGATAGGAAACCGCCGAGATCACGTTCGCCGAGCGGTAAAGTCCGATCCCGGTCTTGCTTACCAGATAAATCGCTTGGTTGTAGAGCGGCCGGATGGCGAAGAGGGGCAGAAATTCGGCAAACCGGTAGGGATCGACTGCGCGAATATGCCGCGACTGGCTTTGATCTTCCGGTTCCCCCGGAGCGTCCCCGGTGATCCGTTCCATCGCGGCCTTCGGCAAAGTGTGGCGCAGGTCCGAGTACACTTTTTCGTGCACTCGTACCGGGTCGGTTTCTTCCATCAAAACCGCGTTGCCCAGATACTGCACCGAGTCCATGTCGTACAACGGAGTCCTGTAAATGTGAACCGACAGCCCGAGCAACAAGAGTAGATACAAGGCAAAAGCGACCCATCCGGAGACTTCGCGGGTTTCTGCCTTGTCGTGTAGGGGGTTAGCCATCTGGGGAGAATAAACCACAAGGCTTCGCCTCATCAGAGGACGGTGACGGTTTTGAAGAAATCGGCCGCAGAATGAGCTAAGGATGCACGCTGTAAATGGCGACAGCCGTAGCCGCCGACATGGCCGCTTCGAAGGTGCGGCTGGCAAGTACACGGCCGCCGCTCACAGGCACGAAAAGAATGTCGTCCGCCTTCAGGGTCACATCCGGAGATTTCGCTTCCAGCATCTTCTTCAGTTCGATGCGAGTCTCGGTCATGCCCATCGGCGTTTTGCGGATAATCCGCGCACCGCTCATCTTCGCCGTGTGATTGGTGCCGCCTGCCAGAGCCAGCGCCTGAAGCACGGTGAGCGATCCGTTATCCACCAGCAGCCCGCTGGGCCGACCCACATCGCCGACCACATAAATAATCGGGGCCCGAGGGACATTGATGGTGTCGCCCGGCAGCACGTCTACATTGCCGCTGAGATCGTCGGCCAGATTGCGCGGGAGATCAATATGGATCGCCTGCGCCTGCCCTCGGCGGATGATGCTGATCTTGCGCGACGCCGACGGAGTGAACCCTCCGGCCTCTGAGATCACTTCGTAAAGCTTATGGTCGGCGACATCGGGATAAATGCCGGGCTTGCCCACTTCGCCGATCAGGCTTATGCCCTGCGAGGCCGCATCGTCCACGAAGACCGTGACATGCGGATTGCGGACGAACCCGCCGTCCGATAGTCGCTTCTCGATCACCGCTTGTGCTTCTTCCAGGGTTAAGCCCTCGACGTGCACGTAATCAATCAGCGGAAGGTATAGCTCGCCGGAGTTGCTGACCCGGGCCTTGGTAGTCAGTTCCGGAACGTTATAGACATTCACTTCCAGGAGATCGCCGGGACCCAGCTTTACTAATGCAGACTGAGGCGCCTCGTCCGGGGTCTGCTGCGTCGGAGCCGCGTCGCCGTTGGAATTGACGGCCGCTTCACCCGCCGGGATCACTGGCGCCTGGCTTGCCGACTGCTCCGGGGTTTGCGCTGCCGAGGGAGGCTGCTGGGATGTGTTCTGGGGGGAAGTGTTCCGCTGCGCAGCCAGGGTCACACTGAACCAGAACAGGCCCCCGATCAGAATCAGACCGAATCCCATCCGGAGCGGCCGTGCCGGGCCGCGACGGATCAACCTCTGTGTTCCGGACATCAGCGAGCCTCTGCTTTGTTGGAGGATGGATTGCACAAGAATTTTGGCTAAGTCTAGCACAGCGATTTCGCTTACCGATTCCCTAATTTGCACTGAAGGGCATACTTTTCCACAGGAATTTGCCTTCGCCGGATTGAAAGTCACATTGGCGTGCTGGTAGAGTCAGCCTACCCTCAGCGCACAACAGGAATCTTTTCACTAACTATAAGCCGCCTCTCGTCCCTGCATACTTCTTTTGTCGCTGCCGGTTGAACTGGGCGCCGGACGAAGTGAGCGAAAGTGGTGCTGGCTTTTAGCAGGCGTCCGACACGAGAGTTGGGTGTGCGAGCGCGATTTCCGAGGATTATTCGTTGACCGTCATTCTGCTGACGCTCTTCTTGTTGGCGTTGGTTTCGGCCTTTGTGCTGACCCGCTACGTCCGCGATTTCGCCACTGCGCGCGGATGGGTGGCTGTCCCCAATCACGAACGGCACCTTCATTCCAGCCCGCTGCCTCGTCTGGGCGGGGTCGCGATCTTTGCCTCGTTCGCCCTCTGCATGCTGGTGACGATCTTCTGGGCTTGGAAGAGCCACCGGCTTCATTCCTCGTTGTCACTGAAGACGATGTTCACCATCCTCGCCCCGGCAGCCCTGGTGTTTCTGCTGGGTGTCTATGATGACATTCGCGGCGTCGGACCCTATTTCAAGTTCACGGTGGAGGGAATCGCAGCCACAATTCTTTTTGTTGGCGGCCTGCGCATCGTAAATATTCCGGTCGTCTTCGGCGATCATCCTTTGCCCTGGTTCGTCGGCCTGCCGCTGACCATCCTCTGGGTACTGGCTATCACCAATGCTTTCAATCTGATTGACGGGCTCGACGGCCTGGCTGCCGGCTCCGCCCTGTTTTCAACCATGGTCGCGTTTGTGGTCGAACTTTTGAACGGGCCGTCTCTGGTCACCATCATGACGATCGCCCTGGCCGGCGCGATCATCGGGTTCCTGCGCTTCAACTTCAATCCGGCGACGATCTTTCTTGGTGATTCCGGCAGCCTGTTCATCGGATTCCTGCTCAGCGCGCTCGCCCTGGAGGGCGCTCAAAAAGCTCCAACCATCGTTGCAGTAGCAATTCCAGTGGTGTCGTTCGGCCTGCCCATTCTGGAAACCACGCTCTCCATCGTGCGCCGCCTGATCAGCGGACGTCCGGTGTTCACCGCCGATCGCGAGCATATTCACCACAAGCTCTTGCAGCATGGGCTGACCCATCGGCAGGTCGTCATTCTGCTCTACGGCGTTTCGGCAGTTTTTGCGCTCTTAAGCCTGTTCCTGCTCTGGCCTACCGGCAGTTCACTTGGCCTTGTGCTGGCTGTTCTGGGAGTTGGAATCTGGATCGGCGTGCAGCATCTCGGCTATCTCGAGTTCGGAGAACTCGCCAGAGTAGCGCACCGCACGCTCGACCAGCCGCAGATCTTCGTGAACAATCTCGCCTTTCGCCGGGCCACCGAGGAGCTTAAGGTTGCCCGCGACTACGACCAGATCCGCCGTATTCTGCTCGCGGCTTTCGGCAGCAACGACTTCGACAGTTTCGAACTTAAGTTCGAAGTGCTGCCCGGAGAATCCTTTCCGCCCGATAACAATGATCCCTCGCTTCGCCGCGGCGCGACTCCGTTCCGCTGGACACGCCCGGGCTCGATCCTAGCTTCAGCCCCGGCGGGAAAGCCTATTGATAGTCTCCCGGTCTGGACGATCACCCTGGATCTGCTCAGTTCCGCCAATCGCCGCCGCGGAACCCTGCTGGTTCGCCGCCTGTACTCCACGCGCGATCTGCAGGTGGATGTGAATCTGCTGACCACGGCTTTTCCCGGCGTCCTGGCTGACGCCCTCGACCGCACCCTCGCGCACTCGGCCCAGGTGATTGCGCTTCCCGGCCAGGACACGTCACTCATCGCGGCTCAGGCCGGATAAATCCTCAAGTCTTGGTCCCTCCAGCTATTCGAAAGCAGCTACAATTCCGCTTTGCCTGAATCATCCCGGATGCACCTTCTCCACGTCGTCGGCGCTCGCCCGAACTTCATGAAAGCGGCTCCTGTCTTGCGGGCGCTTGCCGGCCGCTCGGAATCTCACGGCAGCGCACTGCGCCAAACGCTGGTCCATACCGGCCAGCACTACGACGCCGCCATGTCCGATGTGTTCTTTAGCCAGCTGGAGATGCCGGCTCCGGACGTGAACCTGGAGGTCGGGTCGTCCACCCATGCGCGCCAGACGGCGGCGGTGATGCAGGCCTTCGAGCCTGTGCTCATCCAGCTTCAGCCAGACCTTGTCCTCGTCTATGGCGATGTCAACTCCACGCTGGCTGCGGCTCTGGTGTGCTCAAAACTCGGCGTGCGGGTTGCCCACGTGGAGGCCGGGCTTCGTTCCTTCGATCGAACTATGCCGGAGGAAATCAACCGTCTGGTCACGGATCAGGTTTGCGACCTCTTGTTTACGCCGTCGCCCGACGCCGATGAAAACCTTCTCCGCGAAGGCATTCCACCCGCCCGCATTTACCGCGTCGGCAATGTGATGATTGACAGTCTGGTTCGCCTGCTCCCGAAGACGTCGGAGCACTTTCCACCGGACATCTCCGCTCCCTACGCTCTCGTAACCCTGCATCGTCCCTCCAATGTGGACGACTTGCCCTGGCTGCGTGAATTGCTCTCCACGCTGTCGGCTTTGAGTGAACGTTTGCAGGTGGTCTTTCCCGTGCATCCGCGCACCCGCCAGCGCCTCCGTGAAATCGGCGAAGTCGCCCTCCCGCCTCGTCTCCGTTTGCTCGATCCGCTGCCCTATCTCGAGTTTCTGGCTCTGCAGCAGAAGGCCACTCTCGTCATCACGGACTCTGGGGGCATTCAGGAAGAAACCACGTTCTTGGGTGTGTCCTGCCTCACGGTGCGCGAGAGCACAGAGCGTCCAGTCACGGTCACCCTGGGCAGCAATCAATTGGTGGGAAGAGACTTGAAGCTCCTGCGCGCAGCGGCCGAGGAAATTCTTGAAAACGGCGCAGGCCTGAAGTCGGAATCCAAGCCGCATCTTGTGCCTCTTTGGGATGGGCATGCCGCCGAGCGCATCGCCGAAATAATTCTGCGATCTACGGCCTGATCGATGGGGTGAGCGGCGGAGCTACGGCTTACAGCTTGGCGCTGGCGTAGGAGTTGATTTCGCAGTTCAAGCAAACTTCTTCAAAAGCAGGCGCTGTCCATTGCATGGTAGAGACCCCCAGAAAATCGCCGGAGGCCACTTCCCTCCAGCGTCCAGGAAAGAATATCCCACTCCCGCCGGCAAGGCAATAGCACCAGGGTCCATATCGGTCAGGCGGTTGGCTTCCAAACGACCTGCCCTGCAAGGCTTTTGACTTCAACCACATACTCAGTGCAATTTTCTGCACACCCACGTTCCGTCCACAGGCGCTTCGCCCTTTCTTTTCCACAGCCCGGAACCCTTGCGGTCACTTCTCGCCCAAGCCTTCTCTGTTTACCTTCGAGTGCACTCCCGAGCAGTGCGAGATCGTAGGGGAAAGCGGCGCAGAAACCGAAGTGAGGAATTCGCAAGCATGTTTGGCGTAAGCAAGACGGGCCCTGCAGAAGCGGTCTCGGGCAAGCGCAGGTTTGGCAAGAGCCTCTACGGCACGTCCTTCAAAGACATGCCGTTCGTACCCCTGCAGTCAGCCACATTCTGCGTGCAATGTGAAATGATCAGCAACAGCAACCGCACCGTCTGTCTCGCCTGCGGCAGCCGTACCCTGTTGAGCCTGTCACGCGTTCTCGGCGGATCGCTGGGCAGCCAGCAGACGGCTCATCTGATCACCGATGTGGAACTCGACAGCCTGGTCCGCGACCTGCTTCGTACGGTCCCTGATCCCACGGTGCTCGACGATGTCGAGTGCAACCTATCGTCCTCGCGGCTTCCAACGCTCGCCCTCCGCAGCCAGCTTCGCGTGGCCAGCGCGGCGCATCCCCTTTCCGGATTTCGTGCGGTCAGCGTGCCCGAAGACGTTGAAATCTATCCCGCGGAACTCGATCTTGAGCCCGCCATCAGCGCCATCACCGAGCGCGCCCAGCATCTGACTGGAGCCACCGGTGCGGCAATTGCCCTTCGCGCCGGCGACGAGATCGTCTGCCGCGCCCGCACCGGCCGCACTGCTCCGGACCTCGGGGTTCGCCTCCAGACCGACGCCGGCATCTCCGCCGAGGCCGTACGCTCCGGCGAAATCATGCTCTGTCACGACGCAGAGCGAAATCCGCGCGTGGACCTGGCCAGTTGCCGCCGTCTCGGGGTCCGCTCGATTCTGGTCTCGCCTCTGCGCCACTATCGCCGCACTCTGGGCATCTTCGAGGTTCTGTCGTCCTCTCCAGGCGCCTTTGACGACCGCGATGTCGCCACCATGCAGCTTCTCTCCAGCATGATGGTCGCGGCCATCTCGCGCCTTTCCAGCCTGCGCCAGGCGCGGTCGGCCCGCGGGGCCTAGACTGGCTGAAACCGTTTCGAGCCTGGGCCCTGACTGCCTCGGTCGGCGTTTTCCCGACCCGGTACAACGCATCGTCCTTGTGATTTTCTTGTCTGCATACTTTTCCCAATTCCCGCGATAATATGTAGGGTAAGTCCGCGGGCTCTATCCTCATGGCAGTAAGCACTCCGCCATTGCGATCATTCACGCCGAACCGCCGTCGGCGGTTGCGGCATCGCACGCAATCGCCTGCCTATTTGAGTTTCGACGGCGGATCTCAATCCGCCCTGCTAGAACTGCACGAGATCGTGAACATCTGCGAAGACGGTGTCGCCATCCAGTGCCACTCACCCCTCGAGCCAGGACGCCGCATGAGTTTGTGTCTCGATCTCGCCGGCAGCGCAGAGCAGATTTACACCACCGGGCAGGTCGTCTGGTCCAGTCCGTCGGGCCGCGCGGGAATGCGTTTCGCTGAACTGCCACCCGCCCCGCTGTTCATTCTTCGGGAATGGCTGTTCCAGAACGCCATGGCTGGAGCTGAAGAAGCCGGTTTCGAGGTTCCTTCCGGACCGCATGTTCCGGCGACTCCCGGCTACACCGACACGCTCGCCGCTGTGACGGCCGTGCAGCGCGAAGTCGAAGCTCTTGGCCCCGATCTCGCGGGAGCGCTGAGATTGATTGCCGCCCGCACGCAAACTTTGTTGCGCGCTTCGGGCTCCGCGATCGCCCTTGCCGCCTCCGATCCCGATGCCATGGAGTGCCGCGCCAGTTCTGGGCCCGACGCGCCTCCGGTCGGAGCGAAACTGCACGTCGGCTCTGGATTTTCAGGAGAGTGTGTTAAAACGGGCCGTCTGCTGCGCTGCGATGATACCGAACTCGACTCGCGGGTGGATCGCGAAAGCTGTCGCGCTCTCGGGATTCGTTCGATCCTGGCTGCTCCGGTTCGCGTGGGCACGAAATCCATTGGTCTGGTCGAGGTTTTTGCGCAAAAGCCTTCCGCCTTTAACGAATCCGATAATCGCGTGGTGCAGCGCTTTGCCGAAACCGTGCTCGCCGCGGTAAACCGCGCTGCTCGAGCGGAAAATCTGCCTCCGGTCGCACCCCCGCCCGCCGCTCCGCGCTTTGCTCCGTCGCCGGGCAGCGTGCTCTTCGCTACGCCGGAAGAAATCGAGGAAGCGGTCAAGGAGGAGACCCAGAGCGAGAAAAGTTCCGGCGGTCACGGAATCAGCCTGCCGCGCTCGTATCTGATCATCCTGACCGTTCTCTTCGCGGCGATTTTCGGCGCACTTGGTTACAGGCTCGCGCCCTGGGTCCAGGCTGAAGTTTCTCCTTGGATCCATGCCCGTCTGCATCTGCGTGCGCGCGCGCAGTTGCCCACCGTGCTCGCGTCATCGTCAGCCAGGCCCGATGCCGGGCCCTCGGTCGAAACCGCGACTCCGCCGCAGTTGGAGCAAATGGCGCAGCAGGGCAATGCCGATGCCGAAAACGCGCTTGGCCTACTCTATTTTCAGGGCGATAAAGAAAGTGGAGTGAAGCCCGACCAGCGTGCCGGGGTGCAGTGGTTCGAGCGAGCCGCCGAGGATGGCAATCTCTCAGCTCAGGCCAGGCTCGGGCTTATGTACTCCAGCGGAGACGTCGTGGCGAGGGACGTGAATCGCGCTTACTTCTTTGCCGTACTTGCCCGTGCCCGAGGCGACGAGAGCAGCAAGTATCTGGCAACTCAGTTGTCCCCGCGTTTGACCCGGGCTCAGGCCAGAGCCATTGAACAGCAAGCCAATTCCTGGCTGCAGCAGCACTCCGCTCCGCTTAAGCCCAGCGCGGGAAAGTGAGAAAGGCAGGAGATGCCCTCGCTTCGCTCCATGCTCGATGAGCGAGTTCGCGAGGCGGAGCCGTCTCTCTACCAGAAGCTCGAAAATAACCGCGTCCGCTGTTTTTCCTGCGGGCATTGCTGCCCGATCCCCGAAGGCCAACCCGGCGTCTGCAAGGTCCGCTTCAATCGCGGCGGCACGCTCTACGTGCCTTGGGGATACACCGCCGGAATGCAATGCGATCCCATCGAAAAGAAGCCGTTCTTCCACGCGTACCCCGGAGCGCTTGCCTATAGCTTTGGCATGCTCGGCTGCGATCTGCATTGCGCCTATTGCCAGAACTGGGTCACTTCGCAGGCTCTGCGCGATCCGAACGCGATCTCGCCGCCGCTTGAGATTTCACCGCAGGAGTTGGTTCGCGACGCACTGGATCAGGGTGCAAAGGTTATCGTCTCGACCTACAACGAGCCACTGATCACGAGTGAATGGGCGGTTGCCATCTTTAAAGAAGCCAAAGCCGCCGGGCTGGTGACGGGCTTCGTCTCCAATGGCAATGCGACCTCGCAAGTGTTGGATTTCATCGCGCCCTGGATTGATCTCTACAAAGTGGATCTCAAAAGCTTCGACGATCGCCACTATCACGAACTGGGTGGGCGCATTGGCCCGATTCTCGACAGCATCCGCCGCATCCATGCCATGGGATTGTGGCTCGAAATTGTGACCCTGCTGATTCCGGGCTTCAACGATTCTGCCGCCGAAATCTCGCCCCTCACCGAATTCATCGCCGGCATTTCCCCCGATATTCCCTGGCACGTTACCGCGTTTCACACCGATTACAAGATGCAGGGCGAGGATCAGCGCAACACTACGGACGACGATCTGCTCCGCGCCGCCGAAATCGGCCGCCAGGCAGGATTGCGCTACATCTATGCCGGCAATCTCCCCGGCCGCGTCGGTGCCTGGGAAGACACGCGCTGCCCGCAGTGCCGGGAGACGCTGATTCGCCGCTACGGCTACCACATCGAAGATTATCGCCTCACGCCCGAAGGCCTTTGCCCGCGCTGTTCTTCGGCGATTCCGGGGCGCTGGTCCGCCCAATTTGACGGCCAGATCGCCTCCATTCCTTTTCTGCCGCAGAAAAATAAGACTCCCCGGCGCTCGCCATTATTTACAATCACAGATCGTTGAGTCGTTGCCCTCCAGACCCTTTTAGAAATTTGTGAACTGATGCGAATCAAGTCCATCCTGACTCTTGTTGCCATCCTGCTGCTCGTCTCCTGCTCTCCGCGCGACTTTCTCACTCGTCGTCTGGCCGGCGACCTCATTACTGCCGCACCTGCATTCAGGGCTCCACAGCAATACTTGCTGCAAACCGGTGTGCTGGCCAATAAGGATTTCTCCGCTCCCGAATACCTCGTTCTGGAGCATCACGGCTGGATCACCGCTGCCAACGCCCCTTGCCCGGTCGGCCTTGGCCCTGCTCCCTGCTGGGACGTTCTGCTCACTCCCTCGGGGGTTGACGTGATCAAGAGCGTTGTTCCCGCCGAGCAGACTCAGCAGTCCACTTTCACAATTCCGGTAGCGCGCCGCGATCTGATTGCGGTTACCGGCATCAGCCGACAAGGGAACCTCGCCGACGTCGAATTCACCTGGAAATGGCTGACGCTCAACGAAATCGGCGCCGCTCTCTATTCCGGAGATGTGCACTATCGCTCCAGCGTCGGCTTCCGCGAGTACGATGACGGCTGGCGCGTCAGCGCCTACGCCGCGCACGCCGACCAATCGCTCGACGACGCCCTCAAGAACGCCGAGCCCGTGCCGTGAGCCGGCCCGCAAACTCGCCGGCCTGGCTCGCCTCGGTCGGGTCGTGGCTAACGCTCCGCCGCGTGCGTACTCACGCCATCATCCTCGCATTCTGCCTGTGGTCCGTCTGCGCGGTGGATTTCCTCACCCTCGGGATCGTTGACCGGGGCGGCAATATCAAGTTTCAGGACTTCCTGCCGCTTTACGTGTCAGCCCGGATGATCGCTAACGGCCGCGCTTCGCAAATCTACGACCCTCGCGCGTGCGCGCTCGAGATTTCCAACATCATTGAGGCGCCGGTCCGCGTCAGCCTGCCCTATCTCTATGGGCCCCAAGTCGCGCTGCTGCTCGTTCCGCTTACTCGCTTTCCGTTCCTGACCGCTGCGGCGATCTGGGCCGCACTCAGCGTGCTGATCTACTGCGTCTGCGTTTACCTGCTCCTGAACGCCGCTCCCGGACTGGCTCCTTACCGGCAAACGGTCTGGTGGTGTGCAGTCGCTTTCCCGCCGCTTTTTCACCTTTTCGTACGCGGACAGAACTCCGCCATTGTGCTGGCCTGTTTCACAGCCGCTTATCTTTTTCTCCTACGTCGCCGGGCAGGCCTCGCCGGCATTGCACTTGGACTGCTCATCTTCAAGCCACAGTTTCTGGTTGCGATACCGTTCGTGCTGCTGCTGGCCGGCGCATGGAAAATCCTGGCTGGACTCGCGCTCTCGGCCGTGGCCCAGTTAACCTTGGCATGGGCTTGGTTCGGTTCCGCAATCATGCGCTCCTATCTCGACGCTCTGCGGAGCATGTCCGGCGTCGGATTGTCTTCAACGGGCGCACCCGCCACTGCCGAACTGTCGCTCGCTCCCATCCAGATGCATTCCCTCCGCTCTTTCTGGACCCTGTTGATTCCGTTCCCGCCGATCGCACTTGCTCTCTACGTTCTATCCGTAGCCGCAACGATCATCATCGCCGCCGCAGTCTGGAAGTCTTCTTCTCCTGTGCCGATCCGTTTCGCGGCCCTGACGCTGGCGGTCGTGCTCGCCGACCCGCACCTTTTTATCTACGACTTGGTGGTGTTGGCTCCCGCCTTCCTGCTGCTCGCCGCTCTGCTCGGGCGCAACGACGCGCCCGCCTTGGCTCTGCGCGCTTTCATTTATTTTGCTGCCTTGCTGCCTCTCTTCGGGCCACTCTCCCGCTGGACCCACCTCCAGCTTTCCGTTCCAGTTTTTTTCGCTCTGCTCTGGTTTCTGTGGCGTTGTCCGCTGCCCGAGGAGCCGAACCCGGCGTGAGCAGCGGTTTCGTTTTTGTCGATTCCAGCTCCACAAACCGATCGGCCGGACTATGAACCACAGCTTGAATGTCGCAAACCGCGCATTGTATAAACCTTGTTCGCCAGCGGAAAACACTGCATGAAACTGTTCACTTCAAAGGCTCTCAGACCAGCTCTAATGCTTGCATTCCTACTCGCCGCGACCGCCTCAGCATTGGCGCAGAGCGCGGCCACAAAACCGAAACTCACTCTCGACGAATTTTTCAATTCCGTCAGTTTCCCGGCAATCGCCACTTCGCCTGACGGGAACTCCGTCATTCTTCAAGTGGAGTGTGCGGACTGGGACCAGCAGATTGTCCGCGACGACCTCTGGCTCTACCGCCGCGACGCTCAGCATCCCGAGACGGCCGGCCAGTTGCTGCAGTTCACCCAGTCCGGCCACGACACCGAGCCCAGGTGGTCGCCCGATGGCCGCTGGATCGCCTTCCTCTCCGGCCGCAAAGCTCCGGCCGAGAAATCGGGCGACTCAGATTCAGATTCCGAAGGCGACAAAGATGAACCTTCCCAGATCTACCTCATCTCGCCGACGGGTGGCGAGGCTTTCGCCATCACCCAGGGGGAGGAAGAAGTTCACGCTTTCGACTGGTCGCCCGATTCGAAAACGATTTATTTCTCCACGCGTCAGCCCTGGACCAAAGCCCAGAAAGATCAATACAAGAAAGAATGGAAGGATGTGGTGCAATACCGCACGGCCGAACGCGGCGACACCATATTTGCACTCGACTTGGATTCGGCCCTCGAACATCACGCCAGCCTGAGCTCAAGAGTAGAAAAGAAAGAGGGTGAATCTGATGAAGCAGCTGACCTTAGTCCGGGAGCTGTCCGCATCGCGACCTTCCCGCTGCGGGTAGATCAGTTATTAGCCTCACCCGACGGTCGCCGCCTGGCGCTGCTGAGCAACGCCATCAACCAGCGTCAGGAGAAAAGCCAGGACGTCGAGATCTACACCCTGGACCTCTCGCCCGTCGCATCGTCCGCCGAGGCTCTCACTGAGCCGCGCCGCGTTACTGAGAACCAGGCCGTCGAGGGGCATCTGCGCTGGGCCCCTGACAGCCGGCACATCTTTTTCACGGTCGAACTCGGCGATGTCGCCGGTCCTTACCGCGACCTCCAGCCGCATCTTTACTGGGTGGATGCGGACACCGGCAAGGTCGAGCAGTGGTGCAAGGATTTTGTCGGTCCGGTTGAACAGTACACCGTTACAGGAAACCGGGTTCTCGCTTCGGCCCGCCTCGGCACCGAGGTCCAGATCTACTCCGCAACGGCTCCGCCCGATTCGCTGCATCGCGTCGCGAACTGGCCCGGCACCTATACTGAGATCGCAGCATCCCTTCATTCTTCTAGCGTTGCCTATGTTTACTCCTCGTTAACTAAGCCGGAGGAAGTCTATCTCGCCGAGTCTGCCGACAAACTCGATCAGGCTCGCCCGATAACTTCGTTTAACAAGATCCTCGCAGAAAGCGACCTCCCTCAAGGCAAGCCATACCGGTGGAAGACGGATGACGGTACCACTGTTGAAGGCATGTTGATCTATCCTCCGGGTAAGTTCGGCGACAAGCATCTACCCATGTTCACGTTCATTCACGGCGGCCCCGCCGATGCCGACGGCAACCACTTCGAAGCCGACTGGTATCAGTGGGCGTCGCTCGCCGCGACCAACGGATGGCTCGTCTTCGAACCCAACTACCGTGGTTCGACCGGATACGGCGACGAGTTTCTCCTGCGGATCGTGCCCCAGATCGTCTCGCGCCCCGGCAAAGACATTCTCGAAGGCGTGGACGCGCTGGTGAAAAAGGGTATCGCCGATCCCGACCATCTCACCATCGGCGGCTACAGCTACGGTGGATACATGACCAATTGGCTCATCACTCAGACCACGCGCTTCAAAGCCGCCGTCACCGGCGCGGGCGCGGTCGAACATGTCGGCAATTGGGGCAACGACGACACTACTCAGGATGACGCCTACTTTCTCGGCGGACGTCCCTGGGAGGCCCCGCAACGCTACCGGGACGAGGCCGCGATCTTTCAGATGGACAAAGTAAGGACGCCCACGCACATCGTTGCCGGTGCCGATGACATCCGCGTCGCCGTGCTTGAAGACTATCTGCTGGAACATGCGCTGTATTCGCTCGGCATTCCGAATAAGCTTCTGATTTTTCCGGGCGAAGGCCACTCGCTGGCGAAAAATCCCTGGCACGGGAAGATCAAGGTCCGGGAGGAGTTGAAGTGGCTACAGAAGTATGGTGGCGTACCCGCGGGGAACTGAGCCCACCGTAAGAACGTACCAGAGATGAACGCACCGAGGAAGGCCACGCATAAATGAACAAGTCATCGGCTCTGCTGCTGGTTGTGATCGTTGTTTCAGCGGCCGCGGTTCTTGAATCCAGAACCCCGCCGGCCCTTGGGCCGGAGTACACCAGCGACTCTCAACTCAAGCTTCCGGAAAACTACCGCCAGTGGGTTTATTTAACCACCGGGTTCGATATGAGTTACAACCCCACGATGGCGATGGGCCATCACATGTTCGACAACGTTTTCGTCAACCCGGAATCTTACAAGTCGTTCGTCGAGACCGGAACCTGGCCCGACAAAACCATGCTTGTGCTGGAAGGCCGCATGGGCGAAGACAAGGGTTCGATTAACCAGAGAGGTAGCTACCAGGGAACCGAGATCATGGGAATCGAGATTCACGTGAAAGATGAGGCACGCTTTCCCGGCAAGTGGGCCTTCTTCATTTTCGACGACGCCAAAACCGCCGCCATGGTTCCCGCGAACATGGAGTGCTACAGCTGCCATGCTCAACACGCTGCCGTGGACACCACGTTCGTCCAGTTCTATCCCACGCTGCTGCCCATCGCGAAAAGCAAGGGGACTCTCAGCCCGGCTTACCTGAAGGAGAGCGCAACAACTGGCAAGTAAGAACGGAATGTTTCCCAGGTGGAGGGGCTCGGGACTGCGCTACTTCCCGGCGCTAGCCAGCTTCACCGCGTGGGCGTTGGCCGCATACCTCGCGACGCCTTTGTAGAGGGCTTCGGCAATCTCTTCGCGGTAGCCATCGGAACGCAGTTTCTGTTCGTCGGTGGGACTCGACACGAACGATACTTCTGCCAGTATGCCCGGCATTGCGCTTTCGGTCAGCACCACGAATCCGGCTTCTTTGACGCCCCGGTCGCGTAAGCCGGGATTCTGCGTGGCCAGTGTTCCATAGAGTGCATGCTGCACGCTGGCGGCCAGCCGCCGCGACTGCTCGATCTTCTCGTGCAGGTCGGCCGGCGTGAGCGATGGAAGGTTAGCTTTTTTTTGA
>Ga0209167_10000955_pt1 | contig 18506 bp, 33 predicted proteins | sample Coa_R1_9_FD_187154 | JGI IMG/M metagenome (GOLD analysis project Ga0209167, IMG submission 187154) | Surface soil microbial communities from Centralia Pennsylvania, which are recovering from an underground coalmine fire - Coalmine... | ecosystem: Environmental > Terrestrial > Soil >... | reverse complement strand
CGCCGATTTGGTAATGCAGATTGACAGGATTGAACCAGGGACAAAAATCCTTGATTGCATGGAAATAGCTTGTTTCCAGGGTTTCTTGGTACATGTGGATCGGCCTGGGAAGCCTTGCGCTATTTTATTCGCCAAGATTATTGATGGTACGCTGACAGGGCCGAAAATTGCTAATTGGGTAGCAGAGATGCATATAGCTGCTCGTTTGTTTTCGGATTTGTGTCATGGGGAGGTTACGGAATGAACGACGAGCAGAAAGCCCGTTTTGATGCTATCCTGAACAACATGTTCGGAAAAGCAGAGAAACCAGACCCGTTAGATTTTGAGGCCAGTGATTTACTTCCCTGGCAAGATATGAGCAAAGTTATTGTGGCCTTGACGGAAAAGGTCGCTCTGTTGGAAGCGCAATTAAACGCGCTAGAATTGACCGTAGCAGATTTGTATCCTGAGAATATTCAGGAAGAAAGAGTAGGATTTTAATGTCGAAAGACAAAGCACAGCACAGCACAGCACAGACCATTGATGAAATCGTAGAACAGCAGACCGACGTTATCCCCGTCGATGATTTGAAATGGGATATTGCCCCGTCCGATAACGACGAGCAGGATAAGGCCGTCGCAATTCACACCGAAAATAGCATCATCCTTGCGCGTGGCATGGTGATAGACCCCGTTCGCACATCCCCACAAAGAGCTATGGAATTGATGTCCATGATTGGCTCATACACCGGCGTTACTCCTGTTAAGGCTGGCGATATCGTGGGCCGATGGCATGAGTGCCTCGGCGCGTGCATCGTCCCATTTGAACGCCGAAAAAAGAAGGTCATGGAAGTGGTACACGGTGACACAGGGGAAGTCACCAAAGAGGAAATTGAAACCACCGTCAAATGGGAACAGGCTTTGTTTAAACTTGCCCGTATCAATGATAACGGGCAGCATATGATCGTCTCTGGCGGCGGTCAAAATGCGATGGAACTCATAGACCGTATGGCGCAAATGGGCTTTGTTGGTGACTGGCCTTTGCACATGTGGCTGTTGATTTCACAGCAGGAAACGACGATAGAAACCCTTGACCCCATTACGAAGCAACCAAAAAAAGGGCCAGGGAGACTCTACCGCGTTGATCTCCAAATGACGAAACCCTCGGAGGGATAATCCCCCCTTATCCCTCGTTTTCATACTCGCCTCCATGCTGATTTGTGGAGGCGGGTATCTAGGAGTAAATATGATAGCCTCTAAAAATCACAAGCCTTACCGAAGGCATAACAGTATTGTTGACGAAAATTTACTCTATCGAAATCTGCATTGTTCGCAGTGTGGTAAGAAAACACGACATATCTACTGTTATAGTTTGAATCCTAAACCAATCGGGCATATGTGCTATGCCTGCTTGGAATGTGGAAAGGAAAAAGCATGAGGCACAAGTTCACAAAAGAAGAGCAAAGCAGGGGCGGGAAAAACCAGCCGAAAGAGGTAAAATCTGAGGCCGGTAAAAAAGGTTTCGAGACGACAATGGAACGGTATCCTTTTATGGCGCGTCATTGGCTCCCCTATGCGCCAGGGATGAAAAAAGCCAATGGGAGGTTTAAGCCAGAATGAAAAAAGAGAAATGCCCCTATTGTGGGAAGAAGCTCATTTTTAAGTACATCGATAATGACGATGATTATATCGTCTATTGGTGCAGGCGTTGTAAAAGATACATTGTTTTGTCTTTCCAAAGAGAGGCACAAAGTGAACAGAGTCGATCAAATCATCAAAGATAATGCATGGCGACAAATTGGTTGCACTGCTATGGTGCTTGGCAAATATTGCCCTGAACAAAAGCAGCATGTTCTTTTAGACAGAGAACGCTACTATCGTGGCAAGCTCGTTGCCAAACGAGAAATCTACGTAGAGCGCAGAGGGCAATCTCATAAGCTCACTGTCTATGATATGGAAGTGACCATGACAATAAAAATCATAGGTGTTGAGCATACCCAAACATTTCTCATTGAAAATATCCCCTGGAATAAGCTAGAGCCAGGAGGTGACTAATGCCGCACATTGTTGTTACGGGCGTCTGGCCTACAACCGATATTTGGATAGCAATGATCCTTGTCTTTGCCATTGCTATCATTTTTCAGAAGAGACAAGCAGGCTATGGTTTTGTTGCCTTTGAAATCATCGTGTTGATTATGATGATTGCGTGTCTCTTTGTATTTTTCGTCCCCCGCTATGGATGGTAGGGCTATGGGCGATGTAATCAGGGCGGTTTTGTTGCTAGGGGATATTATCGTCGTCTCTGTAGCCTGTTATTTAGGTATCGAAACGTGTAAAGAGATATGTCAGAAGATATACAGCATGTGGGAAGAGTAACCAGCTTTGATAGTTTAGAGCATGTCGTCAACACGAGCGCGGGAATGACAAGTGAGCAGATCACCGAAAAAGCTCTTATCCTCACAAACGGCACACCGGAGCATGTAACCGGAGCCGTGATTACTGATCTACAATCGGGAAAACAATATGAAATCGGAACGGTTGCGAAACGCGACGGCTCAAACTATTCCCCTGACCTTCCTTCTCTCAATTGGCACGCCGTTTTAGCAAGGCTTAGAAGTCTCGGCTTTTCGAGCGGTGATTATTTCGGCATAGCGGTTACAGGAAAAATGTACCCATGAAAGTTTTAGTAGCCTGTGAATTTTCTGGTATTGTGCGTGATGCTTTCATTGCGAGGGGGCATAATACTGTATCATGTGATTTAGAGCCTACTGAAAAACCAGGGCCTCACTATCAGGGCGATGTACGTGCTATCATCAATCAAGGATGGGATATGATGATAGCTTTCCCGCCTTGTACCTATCTTTGTACGATGGGCAGCATACATTGGAAAAGGCCAGGGAGATTAGAGCTACAGCAGGAAGCATTAGACTTTGTGCGTTTCCTTATGGCAGCTGACATCCCAAGAATAGCAGTAGAAAATCCCGTTGGCATTATTTCTACTGCTATCAGGAAACCAGACCAGATCATACAGCCGTATTATTTTGGTCACGATAAAAGTAAACGTACTTGTTTGTGGCTTAAAAACTTGCCTCCCCTTATGACAACATGCCTATTTCTCAATCATAGCGACTTTGTGCTAACAACTAAGCATAAAAATAGGCAGAAAAGTCGTAGCCGTACTTTTGAGAACATTGCTTATGCAATGGCAGAACAGTGGGGATAACATGAAAAAGAAACAGGCCGAAAAATGGCGTAGGGCATTGTGGCATCCCTGGCAGGATAACCCTGGCCGCAGCCACGCCCTTGCTCTCTGGCAACATGGCGAAATTGAGACGGCGCATTGCCTCTATCATACGCCGTCAGTGGAAAATATTGTCCGTGTTGTTGGGGGCCGTCGCCTGTACGTCCTGTGTGGAGACATCCTCGACAAAAACGAGTTTCCACAAAGCAATGACTTACTCCTTGACCCAAGAACCACGCCATATACGTGCGAAACCGGCAGCGTGGTAGCTCTGCGCTGTAAGCACGAAAAAGCGAACGGTTATTTTATCCCCTCCTATGTTTGGGGAAATAGAGGCTTGCCAAATTATGAACTCATACAGCTTATCGAAAGCCTCTACGAAATCACCGGCTATGAGGCATTGACGCCAGGGAGCTTGTCAGAAAAGGTACTAAAATCCACCTTGCCTGAGAGCCTTTGGATTAGACGCCCAGATGATAGTACAAGGAAATTCTTGCTAGAGTATCATCGGGGCGGGCGCATTGATGAAGCTGGCAAAGCGGCTCGTTACCCAATGGTTTTCGAGTACGACAAAAACAAAGCCTATTTATCATACAGCCTGTCAGTTCCAAGTCCGTTTGTTTCGCCTGTTGTGTTCGTTGGTAATAACACATGGCAGAATATGCCAGCCGTTTTCATGGAAGTCACCATGACAGTACACGGCTACGGACTTCATCCAATTCAGGTAAAAGATAATGGCATAATGCGGGAGCCAGTGCCAGGGGAGACATTTACGGATTGGCTATGGAATGACGAGGTAATTGATTGCGTTGAAAAAGGCTACACGTTAGACGCTGTGCATCGGGGCTTTGCTTGGCCTGTCATGTCTAACTTTATGGAGGCATGGGCTAACCAGTTATGGGACTGGAATGAAAAATACCATCATCCCATGTTTAAGCAGATGATGGTAACGGTTCCTGGCCGGTTCCTACGCAAGCCCTATAACTGGACGTTGGTTCCGAGATATGAAGCGGTGGATGGGGATATCGAAGTCATTCCAGATTGGAGCAAAGAGTTACAGCCGGTAGAATGGTGTCTCCACAAAGAACCAAATTTGCAGTCAGCAGCCTTGACGCCTATCGGATCGTGGATTGTGAAATGTGGGCGACGAGCGTTGTACAAGGCGATGCGCGAACAATTGTTGAGAGATGGGCGCGTGCTGCGCAGCTACATTGATTGTTTCGATATGCCGCACCCAACAAAAACGCCTGAAATGATTGGTGTAGGGTTGGGCATGTGGAAGGAAAAACGCATTGATAATTGCATCGTCAAGGGAAATCAAATTATTCCCGTTGACAAACAGGAAGAGGCGAAAATGCCAGGGCTAGAATTAAATAGCGTTTTTCGACAGAAGCATATTGAGCAAGCAATTTCTGATACGAGTTTTTAGGATGTCAGAAAATTGGTCTAAAAACCCTTGACCTTTTTTACTGGCCTGTGGTATTATATAAGTGTACCGGAGAGGTACAAAAGTCAAGAGTAAAAAAAGGATGGTTCAAAATGACACAGCAATTCACACCGGCTCAGGCACAAATGACAGAGCTTTTCAACGAAATTCGTAGTCAGTATCCCGCGCTCGACATGAGGCAAGTCCATGCTGATGCAGATGGAGAATTTTTCCTGACAGAGTACAATTCTATCGGCATTCTGGTACAAGGCAAATGCATCATTTCAATGCAAAGCCGCCAGGATTTCGAGGCGGTGCGTGCTATTGCTTTGATCATCGCACAGCAAGAGGCCGATAACGCAATGGAAAATAGCCTGAACGAGCAGGCCAGAGAGTTAGAGGCTCAGGAACGTTTTTCATCTTCTCCTGACCAACTTCCTGAATACCGCGAAGTTAGACACCCCTACTAAGCGCGAAAAAGCGGGGCTAGTATTTTAGCCCCGCTTGTGGTATACTTCTTTTGTGGGATGTTCCCACAAGTACAGTACATCTTGAAAGGATGAACAAAAAATGGCACAACTCAACTATCGTATCGAAGGTACGCTTAATGGCGGGCCTGCCGAATTGCCCTTTCAATCAGCATCAGCCGCTATCAATTGGGCAATAGCGGCAGGCGTCACAGGGGCAAAGTTCATGAAGCTCGTTAAGGGCCAATGGATAGAGGACACCGAAAAGTCTCAGGCCATTGCCAAAGGCGTTCATGAAACCGCCGCTCGTTTCGCCACCAGTGAAGCTCTAAAGGGGCTTTCCGGTATGGTGAAAAAGGGTGCGTTATCAAGTGAAAGCCTCGCAGAGCAGGCCATTGGGACGCTGAAAAATCACGGCGTTTCCTTGACACATATCATGGCGGCGGTTGGGAAGCACTATCCCACCGTTTCGGCATTGGCAAAGCCACCAGAGCCTGACACGAAACCGCTTGATGGAAAACCCGTAGAGCAGCCACAAAAAACGGGTATCCTCGGCTTGCCCCGTCGCAACTAACAACAACTGGCTTACCACAAGAAGCCCGTTCCCTCTAGCCAGGGAGCGGGTTTTCTGCTATACTTAAAGTAGGATGGAACGCTCAAAAGAACACTGTTTCATCCTGCTTTGTTTTTAAGGCGTTCCCATCCACCAAAAAGGAACGCTTTTATGTGCGAATCAGAAGACTATCAATATTTTCCTTGCGTCATGGTTGGCGGCGGGCCTGGGGATTACCTTGTCCGTTGCCCTGTCAGTTCGAGCAAAGAATTTGAGTTTGCCGTCGTCGCTATCGGCAATACGCAAGCTAAATTTATGACGGTTCAAGTTAGCGGTGTTGGGCCTCCTAAGCCGCTCGATGGTACGCAAGCCTCTACCTATAATGATACCTCTTTCGTTCCCGCAATGGTATTTACCCTACAAACAAATAATGCTTCGGCATTTCCTAACGTTTTTTATGACAGGATTACCAATGCAGACGGAATTGTCTATATCAGAATTGACGGCGGTAATCCTGGCGTTGCGTATGTCACCATCAAATTCAGAGTCAAAATTCTACGGGTTATTCCTGCGCCATTTCAGACTGTGCATCCTGACGCAATGGCGGCAATGCACAAAGAGCGCGAAATACGTATACAACAAAGCGTCTTGCAAAGAGAAGGAGAATTAGTTACTTATGGAAAACAACCAGGGCCAGCAGGCACAATCATCACCCCCGACGACTTCACCGGAGACTCAGCAACCGGCCTCCGCACAGGCGTCAGCAACTACCAGCGCAAACGGCGCGAGTCCGTCAGTCAAACCTGAGCAGGGGCAATCACAAATAGAGAAAATTCAGCAGGCTCTTGATGAAATATCACGCAATTCTAAGAGCGAGGCGGTGCAAACGCAAGTAGCAGATATTTTCAAGAGGCTGGATAAAGTTGACAGCGTTTTGGAAGCTTTGAAAGGTGTTTTGGAGGGATTGAAACCAGGGGCGCAACAACCTGCTACGCCAGCCTCACCAGAGGTCAATGTGAACGCGCCGAAATTTCAGGAAGTGCGAAAACGAGGAGGTAGAACAGTGCGACGAGTTGAGAAGGAAAAGACACCGGCTCAGGGAAGTGAGAAAAAAGAACCCTGGTATTTGAGGAGGCTCTTTTAATGGCGGGTACAAGTTATCGCGTCACTTATCATCTCAAGCCATATGAGGCTACAGCATATGGAGGTAAAAAAGTCACTTCTAAACCAGCCTCTCATACAACGCCGTGGATGAAAGAGCCCTCCTATAATAAGTGGCGGGCTAATCATCCAACAAGTCACTACGTTATAGAGCGTACAGAAACAAAGAGGGATTAAAATGGTACGCACGTATAAAGGCCGCTCAGAAGAAGAACAAAAAGAGTTTAACAAGCAGCGCCGTGAGAGACACCGGCTTAGAAAATCATCACCTGATGGTATGCCAATAAAAAATCAGGATGATGATATCGACTTAGACATTGATGTCGAAACCGAAAAAGTCGATGTTCCTATGCCTGACTGGAAACAAAGCCTGCTTTCACGTTTCCAGTCGGCACAAGAAAGTGAGCCGGTATCAAAAGAGCGCGTCAAAAAAACAGAGAATCTTATCTCTCATGTTCTACCAACGGCGTTAGCTGGCCTGCTTGCGATGTACAGCCAAAAATTGTTTTCTGACCCGTACAAGCCCTGCGCCCCTAGCAAGCAGGAAGTTGCCAGTATTTTACTCCCTATCTTTTCAGTCATTCAGCGTCACGTCGCAATCGAGGGCAAAGCCTCCCAAGATGCGATTGATATCACCACTGCACTCTTAGCCGCTATCACAGTCGGCATGAGGATGCAGCTTACAAGGATGGAGATTACCAATTATGTCAACCAAATCAGCCAGCAAACGCAACAAGCAGGTAACATTAGTCCAATCGACAGAGGTACAGGACGCGATAGTGGCGGCGCGAGTACATCAACTGTTCGATCTTTTACAGGCCAGAATGGAACAGTCGAACAATGGGGAGATGCAAATGATGGTTTCAATGGGAATGGGAATGGTACAAATGGCGTTGCAAGCGATGAGTCCTGGCAAGCTGAGGCAGTTCGTGGACTCTTGCGAAAAGATACTCTTGGTCGTCGGCAAATGGGACTTGCCCCAAGAATCTTACGAGCAGACGATAACGCCGTTGATTATCCCTCTGCTTGAAAGCCTATGATAATAGATGCGAAATTATCACAACGAATAATACTCATGGGGAAAACAGGGAGCGGGAAAACAGAATTTGAAAAGTTCTTGTTACGACGCATCGCCTTGCGCGTACCCGTTGTGATCGTTGATCCAAAACCGCAATGGGGGACGGAGCATAAAATTGAGTGGGCCAAAAGCAAAGAGGCGGGGACAATAGATAGCCCACATTTGGTTACGAGATTTAACCCGAAATTTTGGGTACAACTCGTACAGCCTGATGAGTACGATAAGAGTCTGGAAGGGTTCTTAAAGGGCATCTTAAAAATTGGATATCGCTATGTTTTTATTGATGAAAGTGAAGGACTCTGCACAGCCACACAGGTTCCTCTTGGCATTAGAAAAGTGTGGAAACAGGGAAGATTACTTAGGGTTGGAGCGGGTGTTGGTTCCCAAACCTTCTCAGGAATACCAAAGATTTTTAAATCTCAGGCTGAAAAGTTTGTTTTATTTAAGGTTGGAGATGAAGACGCCGAAGACGCTGCTAAATTAGTCCATGTCGCTGTTGAAGATGTATTAGCCCTGGAAAGATGGGAATACATTTATTATGATAGCGAAACAATGGATAGAGGGATTTGGTTCCCTCCGCTTGACCTGGAAAAAGAGAAGGATTTTATGAAAGAGGCAACTCATGCCGCTTAGAAAAGGCTCTAGCCAGAAAGTGATATCAGAAAATATTAGAACGGAAATGAGAGCAGGCAAGCCACGCAAACAGGCGATAGCAATAGCAGAAAGTGAAGCGCGAAGGGCAAAGAAACATGGCAGACGAAAAAGGCACACTAAAAATTCCTGATAAGGATTTGAGTAGAGAAGGATGGTTAGATATCGTGAAACCGGTCTATGAGGCGGGACGGCTCGACCACATACCGGCTCGTAAACCTGTGACGCCGCATGATCATCATGTGGCAAGGACTCAAAATTATTGGTTAACCAGGAAGTCTATCGGCTTTCCTGATACCGACTGGCATGAAAGGATTTTTGGCAATGGACGAAAGCCTTGATTATGAGGCGATTGTAGCAAATTTGCAAGCCGAAAATGAGATATTGAGAGAGAAGCTGGCAAAGGTGCTACTCAACTCTGTGAACCTTCATACTGTATGGGAGTTTGTGAAAGACACCATACGCACACCACAGTATGCTATCGGTTTCGCTATCGGCGTTATTATGACAATCTGCGCGATTGTCGCATTTGGAGGCTGAAAATGGCGCAAGTCAAGGAATGGATGATTTTGGGGTTTTCTGTTGTCGCTTTTATATTGTTGCTCAAATTGGGCGCGTCGTATTTGCCTGACATGGGATTTTTCGGCGCGTTGAAACGAGTTTTAGGGAACATTTAGGAGGTTTCTCATGGCGTGGGGAGACGAAGGAGTAACAAAACTCCTCTACAAATCTGATAGCGTTGTTTCGTGGGGGCCGCTCAACAGCCCCGTCACGCAGCAACTTATTAAATCTGGTATTCTTAAAAAGCTCAGGATGCTTTCAACGGGCGGCGCGTTGGCAATCAGTGGGCAAGTTTCCCCCTCTCCAATGGGGCCGTATAATATCCTCTCTGATTTGTCCGTCCTGGCAAATGCACAGCAGACCGTATACAAGGCTACTGGCATAGGCGGATATTATATTGACACGGTGAAACGGGGCCTGGAAGAAGACGATGCTGCGCCGAACGCCGAAATGCCAGGAACGATCAATATCACCGATCAAGACTACGTATTCGATGGTCGTGCAACGGTGCAACCGGCCTTAAACCCACAGTGGACATGGAGTATTGATGTCCCCATCGCGCAAGAAATTAGAAGTTTGGGCGGTGATATCGGCCTCATTCCAATGAGTACCGAAAACGCTCAGTTGACGGTGAGCTTCACGGAAAATGCCGCCAGTGTAGCGGCTGGCGTCTACACCATCAACAACGCTTCATCAGATTTGACACAGCCATATTATGGCTCAGGAACCGTTACGGTAACTTCACCGGCCTTCGATATTCAGAAGGAGTTGTACGAGCCAATTGTCAATGCCGCAGATTTCCCTGACTTTTCCTTTGTTTCGCAATGGGTAGAAGAGCGGCCTCAAACGTTCGGTACGAACGGCTTCACCTGGAAACAAAACCAGGATGCGGGTGTCATTTTGAGGCTCATTTTCGGCCTATGGACAAGTGCAAGCCCCTGGGGAATAACGAGCGCAAACTTGAACCGTTCTGATGCGCTTGTTCTCTCATACAACACAGATATCGTGAAATTCCGTGAGTCTGCTTACGAGGCTCTGGCAAGGCAGCGCCGACAACTTGGCTTTAGTTTGGACTATGGCGTGTTTTTCTACGATCTGCTTGGCAAAGATTTGACGTTGGCTGACGTGCTGAACTCATACATTGTGCCTGCTATCCAATTGCAGATGAACACGAGTAGCGGCGTAACACTCAATACCAATGTCCCTCCAAAAGTTATCGTACAGCGTCTTATCCCTATCAGAGTGCAATAAAGGAGGCGAAAAATCATGGGTAGTGGAATGACCATCTCTCAAATGATGGGGGGAAGTGCCAACAAGGGAACGGGGCCAGTTCCTACGCAAACCTTTTATGCCTCCAATATTGCGGGAACTACTGTACCAAAAGTAGGAGCTGTGCAAGGGGCCAATGCCAGTAGCAATGCTGGCGCGATGGCTGGCGTTTCGCCGACGCTGATCGCCGTAATCGTGATTGCCATTATCGGCGGCGGCTACCTGTTGCATCACCTGACTTTTGAGGAAGGCGTGAGAGTCGGATAATGAAAGCCGTTATCGGAATAGCCCTCATTTTTGTGGGCTTAACAATTGGCTACCTTGTCATAACGGGCCGCTTACCATCGAGCAGTTCTAGTGGCGGCTCATCGTCAAGTAGTTCTAGCAGTAGCTCATCGTCAAGTAACACGTCTTATCAGGCTAGTCAGATTGTGGGGTTTTAAATGAGTAGCGCGCAGTGGACAATCGTAGGGATGGTTTTAGTTTTGATTGGCCTGGAAGTTATCAGATCACAAAACGTCAAAACATTCCTGACGACAAGTTGGAGCAATTTTACAGGGGCGTTAAACGGCGTCACACAGCCGAAAAAAGGGAGTTAAACAATGGCAAACATACCTCAGGCTACAGGCGCAGGCACGACAAGTTTTGGGCCATTCCCCGATATTAAGACGTTCTTTTTCTACGGCATATCGGCCTTAGCTCTCATTGCGCTGGCAAATTATATGCCGAAAGTCGCTATCATGTTCGCGTTCTTGCTGATAGTTGGCGTCCTGCTTACGCATTGGTCGGATTACGCTGGCTACTTGCAAGCTCCCAAAACAAGTTGAGGTGAAACTATGACGCTGATCCATGCGTTGATGTTTGGCATTTTCATTTTAATCCTGGCCTATCTTGCGTTCAAAAACGCGGGAGGCGTCTCGCAAATCTTTAGCGCAAGCAGCACAGGAATTGTGAATGTTTCCAAAACGCTGCAAGGGAGATGAAACAATGGGTAAAACAAACACGCTCGTTCGAGCGTACATCAAAAAAGCCTTGTCTCCACCGGCTTACTTAAATCCTTCCTACACGGCGTTTTCGGAACAAGAGGGACAAAAAGACTATAAAATACAGCAGAACCTAAACGAGTTAAATTTTCGCGGCCTGACAACTACCGCCGTTGGGAACAAGCTCGTCACGCCGAACGTAGAGCATAAGACGATTGGCACATTGCAAGAGGCGCGCATGGATTGGAACAACTTTTTTATGGTTGTGCCAAATCAGGCCGATAGGCTTTCTAACCCGATGCAGCAATCATTTGTCACACAGCGTCAAATGACTGTGCCAAATGTCTATGGTCAATTTTATGCGTTCATGCGGGCGTTGAGTGCGGCGTTTGGGACATTACAGCAATGAGGTAGAAATGGCGTTTTTCCAAGATGCTGTTGAAGAATTCAAGAAACTTCCAACTGGCGGTAAAATCGCTATCGGGGGAATTGTCGTGCTTGTAGGCTATCTGGGATATCGGGCTTATGAAGCCAACGCCGCTTCTAATGCCGCTTCACAGCAAGCCTCAGCAGCCGATACGAGCGGAACTAATAGCGGCTATGCCAGCGTGCCAGGGCCAGGGGGTTCAAGTATCCCTATTCTTCCATCTGGCCTCACGCCGATGTTTGATGCAAACGGCAATTTAATAGGCTGGCAACAGACAGGGCAAGGGACACAACCACCTGTCAATCCACCAACGCCTACACCCACGCCAGGGCCAGGGCCACAGCCAGGGCCGAAAGGGCCGTTCTTTTCTAACGCGCAAATTTCACAGCAAGGGAATAACTTTTTCCTGGTACAGGGAAAAAATCAAATCAATTTGAATACGCTCTTTCCAAAAGGCACTCAGTTTTTTGGCGGCGGCGGCGGGCGTGCGTGGTATCAATTGCCAGGAAGCAATCAAAAGTTATTGTTAGTTTCTAAAGGATACGGAAAAAACTAATGCCCTGGTATCAGTACCCAATAACAGGCGGTGCATACGGCACACCCGATCCATACGGAGGTTTCCCTAAGCCAGATGTGAACATCACGGCTCCACCTGGTATGCCAATCACGTCGCTTTTTTCGGGTACAATTACCGGCATCAATAGTCCAACCGGCATCGTTCCCGCCTGGGGCAATGCCGTTACGATTAAATTAGATAATCCCGTCAACCCTATCGCAACCCATACCGCTTACATTCATATGGCATCGGTTGCTCCTGGCTTGCAAGTTGGCCAAAAAGTAGCGGCGGGTACGGTGATCGGCTATAGTGGCGGGGCAAATCCAGGCGCGGGATTACAACCGGCTTATCCTGGCTTTGCACTCTATAATGGAGATGTCTATGGCTACGGGCCGTCATGGTCGCAATATTTGGGTAGCTCGGCCTTAAATCCAACAAATCTGATTACCGCTCTGGCAAGTGGTTCTCCCTTAAACACACTTGATAACTTTTTCTCATCTAATTCGGGAAGTCAAATGGTGTCGCAACCAGGAGCACCATTTTTTGAGACGCTATTACAGAAAGCCGGTTTATTCCTGCTCGCACTGACCCTCATGCTGGCGGGGTTCTATATATTATTCCAAAAACAGATTGATCACGCTGTAGGTAGTGGCGCGAAAGTAGCGGCAAAGGTGGCATTAGCATGAGTTATACTCGCAAACAATGGGCCGATGCTTTTCTAGCTGCTATTGGCAACCCTAATCCTAGCCCACAAATTGAAGACTTTGTGATTAACTGGACGGCTCAGGAGGGGGCATATCCTGGCGGGCAAGGATCGTATAACCTATTAAATACGACGCAACCAGAAAGCGGTAGTTATGGCGGCGGGACTCAGGGCAACATCCAATATTTCCCCTCATTTGCAGAGGGGATACAAGCCAATGCAAAGGTATTGGCAAATGGCCTCTATCCAAGTTTGTATAATGATCTACGCACGAATAATATCAGCGATTTGTGTAGTGGCTCAGGCGCGATACAGCAGGAAATGGGAACGTGGGGAACAGGCTATAAATCCTGGTACTGTTCTAATCCACAAAGCATTTTTTTAACACAGCAATTTTCCGGCAATGTTGGCACAACGCCAGGAACAAATAACAATACACAGTTATCAAGTGGAGGGCCGTGTACCATTTGGGGAATAATTCCCGTTGCGCCTGCACTCTGTAATAATGGCGGTGATCCTGCACAGCAAATTCAGGCGGGCGCAAATCAAGCATTACAAGCATCGATTTTAGGGCCGATAGAGGCATGGCTACCAGGGGCTATGGAGCGTGTAGGTCTTTTTATCTTTGCCCTGGTTTTAGTTGTGGTAGGATTTTTGACGGTTTCAGGGAAGGTGTAAATTGAGCATACCGCTCCCTGACACCGATTTAAGTAGTGCAATTGTAGGCACAAATGGAGAAATCGACTTTGGGAACATTGCATTACCAGGACATCCCGTAGGAGGCGGGACGGCAACACTCTTCCTGGCTAATGAGTCAGGCTGCGGATTACAAATTACGTGGGTTGGTGGAGGAGGAGGATTCCCGTTAATGGCGGGCGCATGGCTCAATGTGAGTGTCCCTTCAAATGCGACGGGTATCAAATACACGGTAAATTATTTGCTACCTAATCAATCGGTAGCGAAATTGGTAGGGGCATATTTCAATCCAAATGAAATACCGCCTCAACAAATGACATTAGGCAATAGTCCGATAGGAGTTACTCAAACGAGCCAGCCAGTTCAAACATTGAACGTTCCTTTAGATGTCGCGCTTACGAGTCCCGTTGTTGTCAACGGCTCGCAAGGGAGCGCAACGTGCAGGCAGTGGATTACCGGCGACTTTATTTACACCGAGATATTTTTTGACGGATATGAGAACACAGGGCCAGGGGCGCAAGATTTAGTACTCCCTGTTCCTTACGCCTCTCTTTCGTGGGCCAATGTGGGAGGTGTAGGCGCACCCAATACCTTAAATATGCAGTTCTTAAAAGCGGGCAACCCGATAACACTGCATTTTCCAACGGCGTTTACGGGAGGCAATTATACAGCGGGGAATACATGCAAATCATATATTCCCTACGTCGAAATGACAACGGGATGGGATACATTGGCTATTCCGAACGGATATACAGCCAATGCGTCAGGATGGATACATATTGTTGGTGTCTAGTTTTCAAAGGAGTTTTTCAATGCAAGATGCAGTAGTGCAAGCAGAGCAAGTTGTCGCAAACATGTTTGCAGACACACAAGAAACCGGAACCGTTATCACCCTCGTAGCCAGCGCAACTATTCCTGCTACGCCTGGTCAGGTAAGGGTTACGGCGGCGGCGGCGGTAGCTGGCCTTATTCTACAGGCCGGTACAAAAGCGGGGCAACGAGTCACGGTCATTCATGAGGGAGCGGCAGCCAATACGTTGACCTTTGCCGCCAGTGGCACTTCTAACGTTGCCGATGGAACAAGTGATGTAATCACAGGGCCGTCAGCGCGATTGTTCGTGTGGGACGCTGTTACCGCTTTGTGGTATGCAGTGCATTAGTTTTCAGGGAAGGAAAAATCAATGAGCATCATGGGTATTCTTATTCTTCTGCTTGCGATAGCAGGGGCCGTGTTTCTCTATCGGAAGTACGCAATGGGCTAGTAATGGTAGTTGCGACAATTATACGGATTGTGATTTTCGCTGATCTTCTCTTAGTATCAGGGAAGGTGCTATTTGATATCTTCATTTTCAATAGCATTTTCAGGGAGCTAGAAAAACTAAAGGGGGAATTAAAAGCACTCCATGATACTAATAGAGATCGCGGAACTGCTTAGCGGCATTGCGTCAATTGCGATGGTGATTATCTCCTATCTCAATTATCGACGCTTTAGAAATGGGAAGGATAAACATGAGTCAGACAACAGCCACGGTGCTAACCCTGCTTAGCTATGCCGTTGTTTTAGTAGCAACCGTTTTCGGCATTAAATACGGGATTATCGATACCAATGCCGGTGATTTGATTATTGGAGGTGTGCTATCGCATTTCGGCTTTACTACCGCCCCCGCGCTGGTATCATCTATCTCCACGAGTCCGACTCAGGCGCAACCCGAAAATACATCGCCACCAACGGGAGGCCACGCATGAGTACGCCGCTCAACAAGCAGCAATGGGCCAGGGATTTTCTTATAGCGTTGGGAAATGCTAACCCATTGCCGCTATTAGTCGCTTTTGTATGGGCATGGGAGGAAGAAGAAAGCGGAGCGAACGATATCACACCCGCCGATTACAACCCGCTCAACACCACGCAAACAATGAAAGGCTCAACGAATTTCAATGATGCTGGCGTACAGAACTTTTTGAGTTACGCCGATGGTATCACAGCAAATATGAGCGTTCTCAAAAACGGCCTGTACCCAAACATCCTTGAAGCTCTTTCCACAAATGACGCAAGCCCGTTACAGTTGCCAAGTGTAGCAGGCGATTTGTCGATGTGGGCAACGGGCAAACGGGAGCCGGTAGACGAGAGTTATGTTTCGTCTATCGTTGAAATCATGCTACAATTAGCCCCTGAATTGCTACCCTCAAAACCCTGGTTCATGTTTCCGGTTAGTGTACCTTTTGGCAACCCAAATTATGATAGTCAATACGGCGGTAGTCATGATATGGATGTTTCTCCACCGCCGAATTATCCGGTTACAAATTTGTTACCAGGAACGATTAGCAGCATCTCTAGTCCAAGTTGGGGCAAAGCCGTTGGGCTTAAATTGGACGTTCCTCTTGGCGACGTGGCCTATTGGAGTTTTCTTCATTTGTCTGCTGTTAATCCGGCTCTTCAAGTAGGGCAACATCTAAATACTGGCGATTTAGTGGGATGGGTAGGAGGGGCAACAAGTCAGAGTCAATATAATGGCACGTCAAATCCAACGGGCCAAAATTTCTTGAATGACCCGTCGCAAAGCTCACAGGTGCAAGTCGGCTTTGCTTTGATGCGAGGGCCGGAGTATGGCGTTGGCTCAGGATGGGAAACGTTCCCGCCTATTGACAAGACTCTTGACCCAACGGAAATTATTAACGCCGCCATTCAGAAGGTTTTGGGAAGTCCTGATTTTGTGTATCAATCAGCACTTGACACATGGAACGCAAGCGCGAAATTGCCGCAATGGAACGGGGCCGCTCCGTCAACCAATACCAACATGTTTGCCTCTTACCTTGCAGAATACCGAGCAGGGAGAAATAGAGGTGTTCCCATCGTTGGCTGGAATTCTGTAGATTATCATGGCAACAAAATTGCTGTCCTACAATGTGCCTACGGAAGAGCAGAAGACAGCAACGGTGTTATTCGATGGTATGATTAAATGGCGAGTCCTTTAACCATCGGCATTACGACGCTGTTAAAATACATCGATAATTTAGCCAGCGTTCAAAATATCGCCGGCTTACTCACCAATGGCGGCGTTGTGCGTTTACAACCGAATGAGCGAAACATTGAGAACCCGCAAGGCACATTCACCATGACCACGCTCAACTCGGCGATGACCTGGCTTGGTCAATTCCCAAATCTAAAAGTTATCATGGTGATGCAAGATTTTGCAACGTGGTATCTTGACGGGAACGGACTTCCGACGTATCAGGGTATGGAGGCATGGGGCGATCAATTGATGGGAACATACAATATCGCTTCATGGACAGGGGCAAAGATAGCAGAGCTAGAAATGGGCAATGAAGAATTTAGCTTTGTTTCTGGTGCGGCGCGAAACCCCTCAGTATACTATAATGTCATTTCAAATGCCTATCCTTATCTTAAAGGCCGGTATCCTTCTATTCCTATTGGCATGTATGGGTATACCAATTACTCAGGCAAGTCTTCCGGCAATGGCGATCCTGGTACATGGTTCGGAGGGCTATTTCAATTAGGCGGGGGAGCTTTTATGGATAAATTGCAAATCCACTATTATCATAGCAACTTATCTCCCGATGTGAATAACCCTGGTGGAAGCCCTGCTTTTTTATCAGTTATCAACGCTATCAATAATCAGCAGACCAATTATGGTCTATCCCTTCCTATCAGCATAGGAGAGTACGGCTACCAGGGGCAACAATATTCAGGATGCGGAAATTACCTGGCCCCTGATTTGCAAACACAATATATGGAAACGTTGATGAATGAAGCCCTGTCAGCGTTGAACGTAAAACAGTGTATCCTTTATACAACGGGAGCATCGGCGGGCGGCTGGCAAGATTGCCATGATTTAGAGGGGCTAGCAACCTACAACAATTTGATACCGTTCATTGCGAATATCAATTCTATCCCGCCTCCACCTCCACCACCTCCACCACCAAACAACACGACGGGGCCAACGGGATATAGCGATGTTTCACAAGGCACTCCAATAGGCGGGGCAAGCGGAGGCTACGTTTTCCACAATGAGCGCGTGAGGCAGATGTTTGTCGGGCCAGGGGCCAGGGGAAGAAATGGGAGGCATGTCAAGACGTGGAAAGATTTACTTCCCTGGAATTAACTTTATATCGCCTATGATAATAACAGTTGCAAAGGGAAAACTTTCTCCTACCGACTCACACTCAAACGAGAGAACCATGCCAGGAAGGAGAAAAGGCAATTCTTTATCATAGCGTTGTAGACTAGCATTAAACCATCGTGCTTTTGTGCTATAAGGTTCTTCCCATCCATGCAAATATTGCTTACCAGCATAGGTATTGATTTTTTCATATCTCATAGTAACTTTCATTTTACCATCCTTTCCTTAAATTCCTTAAAGGGGTTATCAGGCTCACGCTTGATATAAAGAGTTTGTACATTCAAACCCATTTCAGCATACTTATTATAATCTACGGGATATTTCCTATAGACTTCTTCAAGGGTAGTTTCATGTACTTCAACGATATCCCAGAGCATGGGGGGACCTTGCTCTGGGTATTTTCCCGCTAAAACCACAAAATAAATCGGCATTATCTTTTTTTCCTTTCCAGGTATTCAAATAACAACGCCCCTGTTTGCCTCCGCACAGTGGGGACTTCCACCGTATCCGTTGTGATAAACCACTCCCGTAGTTCAGTACCACAATGCGAGCAGTAGTTATCTGCCACATTTTTATACGGGAAAGCGCAGCGGGGACAAAGATGCTCGTTCCACAGT
>Ga0209167_10000954_pt1 | contig 18507 bp, 31 predicted proteins | sample Coa_R1_9_FD_187154 | JGI IMG/M metagenome (GOLD analysis project Ga0209167, IMG submission 187154) | Surface soil microbial communities from Centralia Pennsylvania, which are recovering from an underground coalmine fire - Coalmine... | ecosystem: Environmental > Terrestrial > Soil >... | reverse complement strand
ATGACCGCAGCGGTCGGAGCCGTCGCACCGGTAACCGGATACTCATAAGCGACCGTGTTGGTCCCGACGACCACCGAAAGGCCGGCCGTCAGAAACGAAAGAATCGACGAAGTCCCAACACCAAATCATGCAAGGAAAAAGAAGCCCAAAGCGCACGCCAGGACAGCCACACAAATCAAGGCGAGCGTCAGTTTGCGCCGGCGCGCGATCTCCTGAGGAGTCCGCGGAATCTCATAGGTAACGATGTTGCCCGTTTGCTTTTCCATTTTCAAAAACCTCTCCCTTTTTTTGGTCTCTACTTCTTGCGTTTGCGCCGCGGCGCATTTTTCACGAGAACTTGAATGGGTTGACCGGGCTTCTTGACGAAGCGCACGGCCGTAGCTTTCAGCCAGCCCGACGTTTTCGAAACCCTCCGCATCGGCGGATTCGTTTTCAAAACCTTTTTCGTTTTGCGGAAGCTGTAGCGGCCTGCATTTCCGCACTTTCCGGTACTCTTTTTTCAACTGTTCGAGCGCGCCCGATGGGATCCGCCCGCCCCAGATCCGGCGATGCGCCTCAAGCACTTTCTTCGGCACGCTTGTCTGTTTCTTCTTAGCCACGGATACCAACCTCCGGAAGATCGTACCCGCCGCCGGCGAGACTCAATTTCCTGTTACGCGTATCGTAGAGCACCACCGGCAACCGACTGCCGCGGCGCCGGCGCGAGTCGGAGCCCTCGACTTGTCGCAGACTTCCGAAGTCGTGGACGTGAACCGCCTTTTCACCTTCACCGCCGGCCTTGCCGAGATGATCCTTGCGAGTGAGATAGGCGACCTCGACGGCCGCGCCCAAAATTTCCAGCTCATGCGGAGGCCGATCTCGCTCGATGCCGAAATCAGCGACGTTAACCGACTGATCGCCACCCACGATGAATAACTGCGTACGTTTTTCGTTTTGCGCCAGGAGCGCCCCTCGAAAGTCGGAGACCTTAACAGCCTTACCGCCACCGATCGGCGACACGGTCAGGCTCACGAGTTTCCCGATGCCGCTGAGCACCGAGTGTTCCTCGATCGTCTCTTTGACCTCGATGACCTCTTCAGGCGGGCGACCATGAAATTGCTCATACACTTCCGCCGCGGCGTCCACCGGATTGCGTCGCCCGGATTTTTTCCGAGCCGGATTCTTCGCCCTGCGCCTGCCGGCCGCGGCCATCTTTGCCAGTTTCGCCGCGCCGTACTTCTTGCGAGCTGCCGCGGCGCACACAGCGCGCGGACTGTACGCCCCACCCTTCGCCGCGACCTCTTCAACGCAGCGCTTGAAAGCGCCGCGGCCAGGGTTCGCGACTTTCGCATACTCCCTGCCGACTTGCTTGAGAATTGCTGGCGTAACCTGCCCGCCAGGAAACAGCCCGGCGAACTGCTCAAGCATGGCAGGCGTAACCGACGCGTTACGCTTGCGCGCCGGCCGCTTCACCCGTTTTTTGGTCCGTTGAGCCATCAGCTAATAAACGCCTTGCCGGCCTTCCGAGTCCGTCGCGCAACCTGCTTTGTATCGTGGAGCAGGCTGATAAGCAGGTAACCACCAAGCCCGATGGTGAGCCATTCACCGACGCCCCACGTCGACAAATCGGGATTCACAAAAAGACCCGTGTTGAAAAGACCATCGCCCAAACCATGCGAATGATCGCCGCAGCCGCCGCACGTTCCACCACAGCCGCAGCCAGCCGCGCCGGCGCCGATCGGCTTTTGTGGCGATGACCGTCGCCACGGCACACCAGGAGCCGTCAGGATCGGAGCCGGCATGGAGACACTATCGGCCGGAGCGAGAAAATCGTACGGAGGCGGGTAATACTCCCAAGTCCAGTCGCCCGTGCGGTCATAGTCGCCGATGCCCGACTGTTCAAAAAGATTGTTTTGTCGCGAGTACATGATCTACCTTTTCACCGCGGCCAACAAAAGCGCGCCAACGACGATCGCCGCGCCGATCATGAGAAAAGAACTCAGGCTACTCGGCGCGCAGCCGACGCAATCCGTTCCGAAAGTGGGCGACAAATCCGAAGCGAACGGAAGATTGCAGTACCACGCGCAGGCCGTTTGATCGATCGGCTGACAATCAACACCACCGCCCGCACAAGGAAGCGGAGAAGTCACCACCGGACCAAGCTCCAGATCCGTTCCCGGTTGAGCTGTGCCGGTTTGCGGATCGTAGTTAATCGGCGTCGACGGGTTCAAATTCGTCAACTGCCCCGCCAGGCACGCCGTCTCTGATGGAGAAAGCGCCGTCGTGCAATTGCTGAAGAAAAAACTATCAACGGTCGAGCAGCCATGAATGAGGCCCGGATCGTGGGTTGAATCGTAGCAAGGCCAACCTTCAGGAAGCCCGAGCGTCGCATCGTTCAAAGGCGTCGCGCCCGGAAGATTGCCGGTAGCCGGAGTCAGGAATCCAGCCAAGCCGCGGCGACGCCGGCCAGGGAGCATCGCCACTTTCGGCGAGCGGATCCGAGATTGTTCTCCAACGTACATTTAGCGAATCGTCCTGAGGATTCCCAGATAGCGCGCAACATCGACCACAGGCACGGGCTCCATCGGAACGCCATGCTCGCGCAAAAACTCGCGCGTTACTTCGCCCAGGCCGCATTGCGACCAAAGCGGAACATTACCGACCGCCGGCTGAATTCCCTTCTCGACGATCACCTGACAGAGCATGAGCAGCCCGCGGCCAATATCGATCGTGGCGACCCCGTTCTGTTGCGGCTGATTCATTTCGACAAAGCCCCGAAAAGAATAAAGCTCAGCACAAGGGCGCCGAGCACGTAGACTGCGTTATCCGGAACGCCGGCGATATAGGTACACGTCGATCCACTCGGACATCCGGAAGCCGCAACCGCTGGCGGTAATGTGCTGGTGTTGACCGGCGAGAAAAGCGGAATCTGCTGAAACGTCGATTGACACGGATCGGACGGGTCCGTGATGCCGGCGAGCTGCTCAGCAGACGGGCATGTAGCGTCACCGAGGCCGAATTGCGAGTACATCAGCGCCCCACCCCCCGCGGAATAACGAGCGTAGGCCGTTTGTCGGCACCGTAAGCGAACACCAGCGGAATCGGCAGAGGCAGCGCGCCCAGGCCCGAGAAACCGCTCAGCGTCGCCGAAAGGCCGGCCGCAGTGCGCGCCGCGAGATAAGCGTCAACGCTCATTAACGCGTCACGATTGCCGGCCGGAAAAAGATCGGTGGTTTGCGGAACTCCGGAAACCTGCCCCCAGTAATAGTTCCACTGATCGGCAGTGAGCTGCGTTTGACCGCCGGCCGCGTTCGTCAAGCCTTGCGCCGTGGTCGTTGCCGGCGCCGGATTCGAGCCAGTGCCGGCTACCACGGTCGGTGTGGTGGTCGTTACCCCGCTTGTTGTAGTGCCCGCTGGAGTCGGAGTCGGAGCAGGCGCAACCGCAGCCGCGGCAGTCTGCGAAGACGCCCACGCGTTGTACAAGAAATAAGCGGCGCCACCGATGAGCACCCACTTGATGATTTCGCCGAAAGTGTTATCCTTCGCCATTCGAGTTACCTCTTTGACCCCATCGAAGAGAACAGGAACAGAGCGGCGATCGCGCCCAGGCCCAAGCCCCACACAGGAATCTGAAGGCCGAAAATATCGACCGAGCTGGTGAGCGCATTCGTGATTCCGGCCGGAATCGCTGGAAGCGCCGATGCTGCCGGCACGACGGCGCCGGATGGCGACGCAGTCGGAGCGATCAACGCAGTCGGAGTGACCACCGCCGGAACCGCTACGCCCGGAGTAAGGGTAGTCGCCGGCACCGTTGTCGGAATCGCAGGCGCCGGCAATTGCTGCGAAGCCGTTCCCCCGGTTAACGCGTATTCTTTCGCAACGGCCGTGATCGCGCCAGTAAGCGGAGTCGAACCGTTGCAATTGATAGTGTCCGGAGCCGACCCAAAATAGGTCGAATTAAACTCGTCTTGCTCGCAGTATTGCCCGGCTGTGAACGCAACGCCGGCAGCGGTAGGCCCGCCCGTGGCCAGCTCCCCGGTATCTTCGGCGACAACGCAGCCCGGAGAAGTCGGATCGAAATTACACTCCGCTTGCTCCGAAGCCTGTTGAGAGGCCAGGAACGCCGGCGAATTCAGATAAGGATCGCTCGACTCAAGTAAAGAAGTCCCGCCCGCGGCTGCGACCTGAGTAGCGAGATCGAGCGCCGTGTTATCGCCCATGCCGCGCCGGCGCACCAGCCGCGGAACAGAGAGCACACGCGCGCGATTCGCCGCGCGTGGCCGCGGCAGCGGAGCGACCGCAGAGAGACCGACGTTCATGTACACGGCGAAAACCTCACAGCAGCACCAGCGCGAGCACGAGCAAGCCGGCCGGCAACAGCAAATCGGAAACCGGAATGCCGGCGATCGTTGTCGATGGACTCAGGCCCACGGCCGAAAGCAGACCGGACGAAGCCGCCGCGGCTGGTGTCGGGTCCGGAACCACGGTCGGATCGTTGGCAATCGGATCGCGCATGCCGATGAAGTAATTCCAGCAAGCCGTACCGGAGCCCGCGGCGCCCCAAGGCGTGTAACTCCAACTGCCATCGGAAGCCTGAACCCAGCCGCCCGGCGATGCTTTCCACTTGCACGCGCCACGCTGGCGATCGCTGATGCAGGCCTGCCCCGCCGATCCGAGCGATGGCGAACTGCAAGCCTGAACGAGCGACGCCCAGGCCGCATCGAAATTGTTGAGCGCCGCGGCCTGCAAACTCGCGTAATGAACCGGCGAAGAAAGATAGGTCGTCAGGTTTTGCGCGAGCGCATCCCCGACCTGATTCGCGATGTTCGAAGCCTCTACGCAGGTATTGCCACAGCCGGAGAAAATGTTCGCAAGCAGCGTTCCGATCGCAGCCAGGGCGCCGGCGATCGGCCCGATTATCGGAATCGCCGTAAGCCCCGCAACCAACGTGCCGGTTACCGAAAGAGCCGATGCGGCCGAATTCGCGATCGTCGCATTTTGCGGCGCGAGAGCCCCGAGCCCGTTTAACAGGTAAGTCGATCGCCGCCCTGGAACCACCACGCGCAAACAATAGTTCGGTGGAAGATCCAAGCACGCCGGCGAAAGCTCCGGCGAGCTGTAGGAGACGTACATTCACTTTTTTCCCCCGATAAACGAAAACGCGAGCAGGGCGACCAGCCCGATACCGAGGATCGGCAACAAGGAAGAAAGGGACGAACTCGACAGCAACGAACCGGCCGCGCCAGGCGAGACGCCGGAAACGACCGTGCCATTCGGAAGCGTGATCGTAGTAACCGGAGTTTCGGCAACCTTCGCGACAGACGCAGCCTGCCCCGTCAAGGCCGTAAAGAAATTGGTAAGGTCCGTCGACAAAGACGGCCCGGAGCTGGCAGCGGTCGACGCCGGCGCCGAAGTCGAGCTCAGGTACGGCAGCAAATTCGAAAGATCGTTGCTCGAATCGGACGTGTCGATATAAGGGAGCAGGTTCGAGACGTCATCGGAGCTATCGTCGCCCATGCCGTTTCTCACGTAGCCGTGCAGCCCGCGGAACTTCGACGGCTCCAGATCGACCGGCCGGCCGTCGAGATCCCAGGCTTGAAAACGATAGATTCGTTCCCGCGGAACCATCCAGCCAGGACCGCTCCCGTGCGAAGTGTCGAGCGGAACGACCGATCCATTTACCATCGCGATCGCGAACACGTGCGACCAGCGGTCAGGCTCCCCCGGACTTACCGCCACCGTGGCGATGTAGACAGGGAGGCCGAGGATCGCGCAGAGCGCCGCGGTCAACATCGTAAAGCCGTCGCAATCCTCTGCCGGATCTTGCATCCGGACCAGCACGGCCGGCGCGATCAGTAAATCGTATTCATGCTCGCGCCCGACGCGGAACATGGTCGCTTCATCCTGCCGGAACTTGACGCAATGCTTCACGTACCAGAACACCGCCCACACGAGCGAAGCCGGAGAGCGATCGCCCATCGCGAAATGCGTCGAGGCGTATTGCGCCGCGGCCCTTACTTGCGGATCGGCGATCGAAGCGCGAACGTACTCGCACATTTTCGCCACAGTGCGCGCCGTCGCTTCATCTGTCGATTCGCCGGCGGGTATTTCATCGACCTGAATTGGTCGACCATCGCCCGGATCGCCGATGCCGGCCGCACGCAGCGAGTGAAGAGTGAACCTCGAGCGCATATCGCCGGCGCCGGCGATTCTCGAGGATCCGGAAGCATCGCTATATAAGGAGCTGCCAGCTGGCAGAGGCAAACCTAAGGAGCTGCGATCGCTGCTTTCCAAGATGACCAATATTAAACGAGAACCGAGGCCCCGGCAAACGTGAGTTTACTTTATAGTAGGCCTAAGGCCCTGCAATACCGCATGAAAACCAAGGAGCAAACAGATGGCAACGACTCAAGTTACTGAAGACGGAATACGCGAAGATTCGTTTCCGCCAGCTTCGCCACCGGCAAGATCAGCGCGAACCAAGACGGCGCCCGCAAAAAAGAAACAGGCCCGCCGATCGCCGATCGACGACGACGACCAATTAGACAGGATGACCGGAGAAGACCCGCCTTTCGCGGTGACCGCGGCGATCACCAGCCCCAACGGATCAGACGAAGCCGATTTTTGGATGTGGCTTTCCGCCTTCAGCGATGACGACTGGCAACGCATGATCGTCTATATGTGGCGTTGCGAGCCGATCACCGACAAGCGCACCGGAGGCCGGCCTACCCACGTCGAAAAGATCGGCCGGAGCTTCGACATCGACTATGTCAAGGAAAAGCACGGCTCAGGAATCTATCGCGTCGATGTTTGCCAGATCGAACCAACCGGCAACAAACAGAAGCGAATCCGGCAGCATTATTTTTCGATCCTGAATATGGATTACCCGCCGCGCGTCCCGCCCGGCGACTGGATCGACGACCCGGCCAACGCGAAATGGAAATGGGCGGAAGCGAAAATCAAATCCGCCTACGACGGTCCGACGAACGGCAACGGCGGCAACGGCGCCGGCTTCCAGAACCCGAGCGATCTTTTCAACACCGTCTTAGGCGGTATCCGAACGCTCCGCGGAGAAATGAGCGATAACAAAGACCTCGCATCGTCAGTGATCGAACTTGTCAGAGACAGCCGCGATCAGATGGCCATGCTCTCCGACCCGACGCGACAGCTATCGATGATCGAAAAGCTCATCGCGATGATCCAGCCCAAAGAGACCAACGGCGGAAGTGAACGCCTTATCATCGACCTCCTACGCGAAGACCTGAGGGAAGCGCGAAAAGAGATGCGCGAAATCCGGAACGCTCAGCCGGCGCCGAAAAGTTTGCTGGAACAAGTCGAAGAAGCGAAGGCCCTTTTTAAGGTGATGAACCCAGGATCGGGAGCGGCCGCGGCCAGTAATGATATATGGCCAAGCATTATCGGCACGGCCGTTGAAAAACTCGCGCCTGTCCTGCCGGCTTTGGTCGCTTGGTTGACCCGGCCGCAGAACGGAGCACCAGCGCCGGCGCCAGGAACGATGACGGCTCCGATGTATCAGCAGCCGATGCAACAGCCGCCGCCAGGTACGCCGGCAAGAATGCCGGCAGCATCGCCTAATCCGGCGAGTGGTGATGGAGCCGGCGCGCCGCAGCCGACAGAGGCCGAGATGGAACAGGAGAGAGCCCAGATGCAAAGCGTCTTAATGACTCACGGCGCAACGATTCAAAAGTGTGTTCCGTTTTTGATCGACCACTTCCAGAGCGACCTGAGCGGATACGAGTTTCGCGACTGGTTTATTTCCCGCGAGGGAGTTATCAAGTGGAACCAACTGAAAACCGATTGCGGCCCTGAACGGCTGTGCGCCCTCGCGCTGTCGAATGAGCAGCTCGCGCAAGTATTGCGCCCGCCGGAGAAGTTACTCGCGTTTCTCAGATGCTTTTTTACGGCGCAGGGTGACGAGCCGGCAGATGCTCACATAGATCCAGACGATGATCCTGACGAGTCCAGCAACACCGGCGACGATCGCGAGGAGAATTAACAAATGAGCGAATCGAATCACCAGAACCACAAGCCCGCCGCCGCCAACGCTCATACGATGGGGTTGACCATCTGCAACCTCTGCGGAAAGAAATTCTCGGGACCAAGTGCGCTCGTCATCGGCCAGCCGGCGATCCAGCCGTACCTTGAAGAGATCACCAAGCATTTCATCAAAGCACACAAGGAAGAGGAGCAAGCGATCGGGATCAAGGCCCTCGAATTTTTGGGGATGCTTCGCCTGATGAACTTTCGCACCGCGGACCCGGACATCGCAAAGCAGATCGACTATCTGCGCTGGCAGATCCACCAGCAGACCCTAAGCGCCCGAATTCCGGATGACAAACTCATCGAGCGAACCGAGGAAGTCGCGGCGCGCTTGGTCGAAATGTTTTGTGCAGTTCTGAAGATGGCCTGCGACGCGAAGGTCGAATCGATGCCTACCGTGATGGGAGAGCTGGAGCCGATCATGCGCAAGAACGTCCGCGAAACGCTCGAAGTGATCTTTCGCGGAATCCGCGACGTGTTGCAGGAGCCGAACAAGTACCCAAGCGCCACCCACGTAACCCAGGTAGGCTCAAATTTGCCGTCTTGAGCCTGCCGTAGGACGCTCAGCGCCGCACGAATTCTGCCGTAAACGGCACCGGATACAATGGCGGTATGCGAATACCCCAGCGAACCACCGCGAGCCCCCAGGAATCGCCGGCGCCCGCCCCTAAACCGAAGTTTCCCAAAAAGCGATGCCTGAACTGCGATAAGAAATTTGAGAAGAACAGGCCCAACAGAAAGTTTTGCCAGCAGAGCTGTAAGGACGAATACAACCGTCACGGCTCAGCGTTCGGACCTCTCAAAACGAGACTCGAAAGAATCATCAAGCTCGAAGTAGCACGCCGCTTACAAGACGCGATCGGAGACCACGTTCAGATTCTCCGCGAAATGATCGAGCGTCACCACCAACGGCTTTACAAGGCCGACCAGCTCGCGATCCTGTCAGCCGGCGCGATCCACGAAGTTGCCCGGCAGATGCTCGTGACGTGGAGCCGTGAATCGGAGCGCCCGCCGTTTCCACACCTCGACGCGCTGAGAGAATTACTCAAAGCTGAAAAGTTGAAAGTGGAACCGGAGAAGACCGTCGCCGAACTCCTGAGCGACACCGCTATTCTGCCGCACATATGGGAGCAGTTTAAGCGGCCGGCGAATTCTCGTTAGCTTCGATCCAGCCGAGATCGGCGAGGAATCTCTCGATCCGATGAATCCGGCACATCCGCCGCACCGTGCAAGGATCACCGACCTCGCAACGGCGTAGGTCTATTTGCAGCTCCGGATAAGGCGCCCGGCGCGTCGCGACCTTCGGAGCCGGAACCTCGCGCTTATCGTTCATAAATATACAAACGTATACAAACGGATCGGCTGGTTTCAATCGTCGTCTTCATCGTTGCGATAGGGGCATTCGTCGCACTCTTCAGATCCGGCATAGGCGCACTCACCATCAGAATCTAAGCCGCAGTCGAGGACCTCATCCTCATCGTCGTCCTCGTCGAAATCCTCGTCGTCATCGTCGAAATCGTCCTCGTCGAAATCCTCGTCGTCATCGTCGAGATCGCCCTCCGCATCATCGTGGCATCCGCATTCACAAGTCTGATCGTCGATATCCTCGCGCTCGAAAGCGGAAAGCGAGAGACCGCTACGGATGAAGGCGCACTCGCGAGCGTCACGCACCGGACAGATACAGCCGGAGCCGGCCGCGGGCTCCACCGGAGTCAAGACGCCGGCACCCTCAGGCATACAACAGCGAGAGCCGCGGAATTGCTAAAATACTCAGCGTGCGTTGCCTTATGAGCTTCGCCCTGAGATCCCCGAGCTGGTCGGGTGACTGTCTCGCGGCAGTGAACCCGAGCCGAACCATTTCGGATTCGGTCTCAGATTGAACCGTGGCGCTCTGTTCTGCCGACAGGACAGACGCCGCGGTTCGAAATACTTCCGCTTCAATCCGCTCAATCGCCTCATCCAGCTCCATCAGATCGGTTCCGCGCCATTCCGCCTTTTCACCCGGCCGTAACGACCGCTTGAGATCGTCGCAGGCTTTTATTTGCCCGCGGAATGCCTCACCGTGCGCGCTGAGAGCGTCTGCGCAGGATTCAAGCATCCTGACTGCCCCCTCCCGTATGCCAGGAGGACCAGCGGCGTCCGGAGGCCTTTCGTGAACAATTCTGGCGAGAGCTTCCGGAACCGTCAATAGGAAAAGACCCTCCGTCTTTTGCACCGGGCGCTTATGACTCCAGGCGACACCGATCGCACGCGCGAGCTGTTCGTCCGTCACCTGAGCGAATACCGCCCGGCAGACGGCAACGAGGCGAACAAGGAAAGCGACGCCCACCAGCGGAAAGATCGCCCGGAGCACGCCGAGAGCTTTGGACCAAATCTGCTCAGCCGGATCGGAACTTTGCGCAACCGGTTGCGCAACCGGCGAAGAATCCGAAGGCTTTATCCGTTTTGGAGGCCAGGACTGGACAAGATCGACAACACTCACTGTCGACGAATCCGGACCGCTTTGGTCGCAGTTCGTCGACGGTTCATCATGGCCAAAAGTTTGCGCAACCGGTTGCGCATCCGATGGTACAAACAATTGCTTTAGGCCCATTTGAGCAGCCCGGAGCATCGCGCAACCATCGGCGCAGGCCTGATGGACCGAGCGACCGGCGCCGGCCGGCTCGAGTTTTCGGCCCTCAGTATGCGGTTTCGTCCGCTCCGAATGGCTTACAAAGTGGTTCCACCCGTTTCGTTTGAACGAGTAACGAGCACCCTTCCCACGGCCCACGACTTCGAGAGTCCCTTTTTTCCGGAGCCCAGCTTCTGCGTACTCTTTGGCCCGCGGGCTCAAGCCCGTCCACGCGATCCAGTTATCATCCGACACCGGCACGGTAGTTTCATCGACACCACCGCGGCGAACGACGATCAGACTGAGAGACAGCTCCGGACGTGTGAGTAAGGCTTGGTTTTCAATCAGGGAATTCGGGACTTGTGAAAAGCCCTTGGTAGGCATGCGCGCCGACTGCGCAGCAGCGTTCATAGCTTTCGACTCCAGACAAGAATGGTTTGGTTTTGTGAGGGTAACACGATTATTTACCGTGGCTTAGAAATTGCTGCCCGGCGAATGAGAGGAGTAACCCGGTAAAAGTTGTGCCCCTCCCGCTCACCCGCCGGAACAACAACAGTCGACTGGAATAACCGTTCGATGCGGTTACACGTGGCACGTTCGAACCGTATCAGAATTTCGAAAGCGTTTCAACCCTTTTCTTTCGTTTCGCCTTTTGTTCCAGGGACCTACAGCAGCAGCAGCGACCCTTCAAAAGACATGGATGCTGCTGTAGTAGATTCCAAGAAGAGATTACAAGAGTAATAGAGATACGTTGCGCAACCGGTTGCGCAAATTCGCGCAGTTCGTTGCGCGACGGAAACCCGCAACCCGTTGCGCGCGCAACACGCTGCGCAGAAAAGTACTAGGTACAAATCAGTATTGCTTCCAAAGCCGGTTTATGAGACGATTTCCGAAGAGATTTTTGAATCGCGATCGGCACGCGATCACCATGCAACGCCAGCTACTCAAAAGCACCGCCCGCACGAAAATTACCCTTCTCACCCTGAGAACCGGAAAGTGGATCGGCCGGCGCCACGGAACGCGCATGGAATTCCGGCTCATGCCGGCCGCGGATCTATTCGGTAACCGAATCGACTGGAGAGCCTACATCCGCGGCGCGTGGATCACTGGCGCGGCCGGAACCGTGCAGCAGGCCATCGAAGCGATCGAAAGGGAAATACAAAAATGAGCGAAGAAACCGATCGAGCTTTTAGCGCGTTGGACGACGAAGGGCTAACCGCTGAATGTACGCGAATGTTGCTTCAGGAACTGGAGGCCGGATTCACCTTCTGTATCGAGCATTTCAGCAAGCCAGTGATGTACTTTAGCGAAGGCCAACCGCCCCGGTTTGTGACGTGGATCGCGAAGATCAACGGCATCGAGACCTGTAACCTTGAGTGCGTGCATACGCGCTTACCCTACCTGACGGCTGGAGAAAACTCCGCGGCCGATGCGATCACCGATGTTCTCAGCCGGCTCCGAACGTGGAAAGAAATAAGGCAAACACTTTCTCCGGAAGAACGGGCATGAACAAGCGAGCAGCCCTCTACGCGCGAACCAGCACCAAGGACGGTCGGCAGCACGCGTCTAACCAGCTCCTGAAGCTACGCGAATTCGCGGCGCGCATGGAATGGACTGTCGCGGTCGAGATCACCGATGCCGACAGCGGCGCCCGCGACAGCCGGCCAGGACTTGAGAAATTGATGGACATGGCCGCGCGCCGGCAGTTCGATATCGTGCTGGTGTTCGATCTGAGCCGGCTAAGCCGCGGAGGCCCATCGAAAACATTCGACCTGATCGCCCGACTTGACCGCTCAGGCGTGCAATTTTGGTCCATGACTGAGGAACACTTCCGAACGTCAGGGCCGGCCGGCCCGCTGCTTATCGCGATCGCCGCCTACATCGCCAAAAACGAGCGCGACCAGATTTTATCGCGCATCCATGCCGGAATCGCGCGCGCCAGGCGCGAGGGAAAAACAATCGGCCGGCCGCGCAAGCTGATCGACCGCATGAAAGCCGTCGAGCTGCGCGAACAAGGAAAGTCGATTCGTGAAATAGCATGCGAGCTTCGAACCAGCAAATCAACCATAGAGAGAGCCCTTCTCTAAGAATCGAGGAAAACACTTTGAGATACTCCGATAGCTTCATCAGCGGCGTCGCGACGTTCAGAGGCCTGAAGCCCCTCCCCAGTCACCTTGCCATCAAAGTCAATTCGCCGGCTAGGGTGATCGTCCACGAAGTATCGGCCGACAAATACCGCGCCAGTTTTTTCGACAATCGCAAAGGCCCCGTTGCCGATCTCCACAGCGTCGAACGGCAATGATGCACAAGGTGAGGCATTTCGACCTGAGACCCGGCGAGACCGTTGAGCTTTGGTCAAACGGCATCAAACTGGAAGCCCGGTTTCTCTTCCGCGACACGCTGCGCGCATGTTTCAAGATCGGCACCGACCTACGTGAATTCGAACTCCGCACCGATGGCGACATCGAAGAACGCGCCCGCGGCCGTGCGAGCAGCGAAATTCTCGGCAACGATTCGAACGGAATTTACAATTCAGCCGCCGACGTGGCTGAAGCCCGGCGCCAACGTCGGCATTGGACGATCGCGGCCAACAGGTGAGCCGCCACGACGAAGCCGGCCGGCTTGATCTCAACGCCGCCGTCGAGTGCGCCAGGAAAGGCCAATGTGTCGTGTGTGGACGGCTCACGCTTACGGTCTACGACGCGCTCCGGCACTTTCGCCAATCGACCGAAAACTCTGAACCGAAAGGAACCGAAAACAATGATCCAGTGGCTATTTAGAAACGCGATCGGCCTGATGCTCGACTTGTTCGAGCGATACCTCCGGAATCGCGACGTGCGCGGGGTTACCGTTGTCGCGTTAGGCGCGATCGAGCGAAAAGCGTGGCGGATGAAAAACGACCTCCTGCGAAGGCACTGCACGCGAGGCAGCAGCAGGCCACCTTGGAGCACAAATCCGCCACCGCCACCGCCACCGTTCGCGCTGTCACATGTCTCTGTTCCGAGTGCGCCCACTTCCAGCCAGAGGCCGATTCGTGTTCTCATGCCAGGGGATGAAAACCTACCCGATGGTTCATTTTGCGCCAACGGCTGCTGTGAGCTGAAAAACGGCGCGTGGATTCGTCGCCCGGACGTTCGCCCCGTCATCATCTCCGAGCTGGACCGCGTGAATATCTCGCTTATCGACGAAACCAGCGAGATCGGATCCACCACCTGGAGAACACACCGGCAATGCTCAATCTGTAATACGAAAATACCGAGGCAGCAAAGCCCCCTCGCACATTTCATTGACGGAAAATTCGTGTGCGATACTTGCTGGCCCGGCGTGTGGTCGGAACAAGCAAGATCGGATCACAAATAACACCATGTGGGACTTCAGCCGCTACAACGTGATCGTCAAGCAAGTCGAAGGCGTTTCCGATATTTTGCACGCCGCGGCCAGGACGGTCGAGCCGCTTGTCGAAGCCGACGCAACCGGCATCGCGCCGAAGCTACTCGAATTACTTCGAGAGGCCGCAGCAGACCTCGACATACAAGCGCTGAAAATGCTCGCGCTTTACGATCCGGCCGCAGCACACTACGTGCGGCAAAGATTTACGCGCGACCCGCGCCGCGGCATCATCGACCCTTCAAGGCCGCTCAAGCAAAAAATGCTCGAAGCCCCGAAGGAGAAGAAACGGAAGAGGAAAAAGCAAAAAACCGGGACCGCTGTACTAGGGTGATTTCTAAGGTACTTTCTAGGGTTTTCGGTTCATGCGCGAAGCACGTTTTCGCCGCACAATCGATCCAGGAGAAAAGCCCACATGCTCAAATATTCACTAACTTTCTTGGCCGGCGCCCTCACGATCGCCGGCGCGGTTTTCGCCAGCTCCGGACACACGGCCGTTATCATGTTCGCGCTGGGAGCCTTCACCATCCTCGCGATCGCCGGCGCCCTTCTCAGTTCCGCGGATCGCATGCGCCGCGCCGCTCGTTTCCTGGTAGCCTTCGCCGATGCGTTACAGCCTGCCACCGCGAAGCCGGCGCCGGCCGCGGCCGGGAATCCCCCCGCGACCGTCGAGCAGCCAAAGGCCGCAGTATCGCCGGCACAATCCGACGTAGCCGATGCGCTGGTAGCGCTTGGGACCAAACGCAAAGCCGCTGAACTAGCCGCCCGGCGCGCCGTCGAGCAATTGCCGGCCGGCCGGTTTGAGGATCTTTTTCGCTGCGCCCTGCCGTTCGCGAAAGGAGTGAACTAACATGACGTTCGCCATGCTGCTAACCGTCGCCTTTGCGTTCGCGCTGATCGTCGCGATCGCGGACAGTTCGAACCGCGAAAACCACCGCCGCCTGATGCTCCGCGTCATGTGGAACGGCCGGCCGCGGCCGGAACGTTTTTGCACCCGTCATCTTGTCGAGCTGGACGCCAACGGCCGCGTATGCCCCGACTGTATCCTCGAAGCCCGGCGCCAGAGTCCGATACTCCCAGCGCGCGCCATCATCGAAAGGAACCGGTAACTATGACCGTCCCACCGAGCGACGATTACAAATCAGTCAAGCGCCACACGCTGTTACTCGCGTTTGCGATCGCGCACGCCGCGGCGCAACAGAATTCGATGCCCGAGGCCGCTAAAAAGCGGTTTCGAAAAATTCGCGAGCTGATCTGGGACGCGTGCGGAGAGGCGCGGCCCATTTCATCTTTCACCACGACCGACGATGAAGTTTTAGAGATGCTGGCGGCAAGCGAACTGCGGCCAGACGGAGAAGGCTTATGAACTGCCCGGACTGCGTCAAGCTGCTTCAGGCCCTCGCGCGGATTCGCTCCGAAGTGGAGGTTCCGGCTAAAGGAGTAGCGACCCGAGTGCATAAGATCGCGGACGCCGCCATATTCGACTACGGACAGAGAGCCGGCCGGGAAATTCTGAACACAGCCTTGCCCGACCATCCGACTTTCGGCTGTCACGATCCCAATTGCAAATTTCACCGTTAGGCCCGACCCTTCAATGCTGCGTAAGCAATTGACGCGCGACTTCGCCCGCGGCCAAGAACGCGAGGCCCAGGCACACCAGACGCCACCGCCACGGCTCAACCGCAGGACTGACAAACGCGCTGATACAGAACAGCACCAGCGCAAAGATAAACAGGACCAAGCACAGCAACGGCATGGCTTTACCCTCCCGCCTAATTCCCTTGCAGATGAACGGCCGAACGAACAAAACACAGCGCCGCTCCTGATCGACCTTTGCGCCGGCCTTTTTGGATGGGGCGAGGCTTTCGCCCAGGAAGGCTATCACGTGATCGGGTTCGACATCGTGCGCCAGGGACGGATACCGACCGGATGCCAGCTCGTTATACAGGACGTTCGGACCGTCATCGGCGCCCAATTCCCGCGCCGGCCTACGCTTATCGTTGCTTCGCCGCCCTGCGATGATTTTTCGAGATTCGATCAACCTTGGCCGGCCGTCATCAAAAACCGGAAGCAGCCAGACCTTTCGATATGGCGCGCCGCCGAGCGGATCGCGGAGGAGTGCGACTGCCCCCTGATAATCGAGAACGTGCGCGGCGCCCAGAAATTCATGGGACAGGCCGCGGCGCACTTCGGAAAACAATACCTATGGGGAAGCGTCCCGCCGATCCTGCCGTATACCCGCGACCATAGAGGCAGGGCGAAAGAATCGCTCACCAGCGCGCGCAAAGCTGAACGCGCCCTAATTCCGTTCATCCTCGCGCAGCACATCGCCCGCGTGTTCAAGCCCTGAACCCCGATGCCGATTCGCGCCGAGCTTCGCATCTATTACGGCCAGGAATGGCGCACCGAAATCAGGCCGCGGATTCTTTCGAGAGCGGGCAACTGTTGCGAATTCTGCTCCAAGCCTAACAGCGTGTGGATTGAGACCACCACCGGAACCCGATGGAGCAAAGAACTCCGACGCCCGACGCATTTCATGTACTGGCGTCGAATGAGCAACGGCGAATGGTACACCCAGCGCGGTCGGCACTGCCCTGCCCGGCCGGCGCCGGCTTTCATAAAATCCAGACTCGTTAAAGTCGTGCTCACGATCGCGCACCTCGACCATAACCCCGAGAACAACTCTGACGAGAATCTGCGCGCCCTTTGCCAGTGGTGCCATCTGATCCACGACAAAGAACACCATCGGCAGAGCCGGCAAACAAGGAAAGACGAAGGCCGGCCGCTTCTAATAGTCGAGAAGCCAGGGAGCATCGCCACTTCCGCCGAGACGATATCGCGGCGCCCGATGACAATAAAACGAAAATGGCCCGCGGACCGTCGAGCCTACTTACTCGAAACCGGACGCATCGAGCAGCTCGAAAAAGAGGAGATCGCCCTAGCGCTAGAATTGCCGGCCCGTCTCACCATGACCGAATCGGAACGTTACCTCCTGTTGAAGCAAGCGAACCAGGCAGACCCGAAAAAACGATAGAATTCTGCAATGGCCCGCCGAGCGTTCCTGTTAGGCCGCGTCCGGATCGGATTCTCACGAATCAGAGATACCGCGTGCGAGCGTTGCACCTGGAACAGCGGACGCCACAGCCCAGAATGCCCCCACGTGCCGAAAGTGAGTTCACCCATGCAAGCACCTCCCACCGGTTTGATCGAGCAAGCGGCCGACGAAATTGTTGACGTTCCCCAGAACATCCGCGCAGCTCAGCTCAAAGAACTCCTGACTTTCGGCGACCAACGAGCAAAGGACATCGGCGCCAGCGGAGTCAGTGGAGATTTCATCCGAGGATACGAACTCGGGCTCCAGACTATGCGCGTCGCGATCTCACACCTCCCCCCGGGCCCCATCGCCGGCGCCGGCGAGCTCTAGCCCACCGACCGCGTCGATCGCGCTCAGCAGCGCCCGTTTCTCGAGAATTGGCATGCGTTGCAGCCGAGCGACCCACCGCAGCTTTTTGCGCTTGATTCGCTCCCGTTCCCGAAAGTTGGAACCGAGGTAACGATAATCGTGAAGCGCGACCGGCTCCGGAAAGTTGAACCAGAGCCACTCCGTCGTTTTCTTGCCGGCCCGGTTCGTGGTGTTGAACACCTTGGTTTTCCAGCCGGCCAGCTCGCAGGCATAGAGCGCCGTCCAGTAGCCAGAGCAGATCACCCGGCACGGCAGATCGCGCAAAACCTTCAACAGCTCCAAATGTTGCGCGTCGCTCATTTCGTGCTGGTAGAGATCGGCCCGGCCGCGGGTTTCGTGCATGTACGGCGGATCGCAGTACACCAGCTCCCCGCCCGCCCACGGGTATTTTAATAAATACGAAATGGCGTCACGTCGGAAAATCTGAAAGCGCGCGACGTCGACGCTCGACGGTTTCAGCGATGCGCGATCGCGGCGAGCAGATGACAAGACCAGCAACCGATTGAGGGAAACCGCGCCGGCGTTATCGCCGTAAGCGGCGAGATCGGCCGACGCGCCGGCGATCGCCGTTTTCAGATTGCGATGATCCCCTAGCCATCGCCGGAAACGGCGAACGGCGCCGGCGTCGAGATCCAGACCGATGTTGACCAAAGCCGGCCGTTTTAGCCGCATGACGGCACCGCCCCCGAGAAACGGCTCCACGTACACATCGTGCGGAGGCATCAAATTTATGATCGTCTGGTAAACGCCGGCCCCGTTTTTCCCGCCAGGATAGCCCACATCGATCGACTATCGCCGAAAACCGCGATGCTGTCAAGTGAATCGTTAATGAATAAAGTGAATAATCGCTGAGACGCCCAGGCCGACCAGAGAGCCGATCAAAGAACCAGCCAGAACATCCGTCAGGAAATGGAGCCCGAGAAACACTCTCGACGCAGCTACGCCGGAAGCCAGAGCCACCAGTTCAAGCCGAAAATGAGGGAAGAACGGAAACAAGGAAACGGAA